>OOAG01002295.1_pt1 | contig 12744 bp, 7 predicted proteins | sample 1671461 | NCBI WGS metagenome assembly OOAG01 (sample SAMN06348159, study PRJEB24527) | human gut metagenome | biome: human gut; feature: ankylosing spondylitis patient; material: feces | host: Homo sapiens | place: China | collected 2015-10 | reverse complement strand
CCCCCGCTCCCCCATAAAAGATTAAGGAAGCAAGAATTACAAGAAACAAGGATGTGGCAAATCGTCTCATATGCCGCAAAAATAAGCAAAAAAACTCGAAATCAAAATACTCCCTTTACTTGATAAATTTAGACAGGTAATAATAGGTATCCGGAGAAGGTTCACTCTCTATCCGGTAACGGGTGGAAGCCGTTACAGAAAATGTATACCCACGTTCAGACTCTACATCGATAGGAAGAAAAAGCTCGTTGCCATAAATATTTGTAGCTAATATGGATTTTGCCGAAGCCGTATCGATCGAATCTGTCAATGAATAATAAACGGTATAAGTTAAGTCCTGCTTTTCCGACACAGGTTTCTCCCAAGTTAAGTGCAACTCATCGTCCAAACGTTCCACTTTGATCCCCTCCGGTGCGGCAGGTACCGAATCATTCAGCCAAGTCAATGGAGGCAATTGGGCCGGATATTTATAGTAATTGTCTCTCAACTCTTTATAAAGTCCCTTATCATTATACAGGACATTTCCACAACGAAAGAACGCACAGCCGGCTCCTCCGTAATAACGGCTATAATCGATCTGGTCCGTTATATCATTCACGGCCCAGTCCGCCTCACTCTTGTCCATCCGATAAGCTCCCAAGCCGGGTACGACCAAACGCCCGTTACAATTATCCACCCAATTATCCACGAAAGGAAAGAAATTCTTATGCAGGTAATACATCATCGGAACAATCATATCTTGTTTACCTTGTTGCATCCACATCTTCGGGTCTTGGAAGACACTTTCGTAAGCGGTCCAACCCGCGTTAGGTACCCGTTCAATACGATTATATTTCCCGAGTGGCGAACTGCTAACCTGTACCCAAGGTTTCGTTTGCTTTACCCAATCGTAAATACGATAAACCATCCGGTTGATATTCTCCCTACGCCAGTCTGCCAGAGACTTTTTCTTACCGGATTTATTATACAGCGCTTTATCCGGGAATTTTTTCGCCTCTTCCGGATAGCGGATATAATCAAAATGGATGCCATCTATATCGTAGCCATTCACGATCTCCTTGACTAAGGATAAGATATAATCAGCGGTCTCCGGTACACCGGGGTCCAAATACCACTCTCCATTATGCCGTTTGCAGAGTTTTGGTTTCTTTTTAACCACGGAAAGCTTTCCTTGCTCCTTCACGCTTTTTTCCGTTCCTAACGGGAAAGTCACGAACCACGCATGACATTCCATTCCCCGTTTATGGCATTCATCAACGACAAAAGCGAGCGGATCATATCCCGGTAATTCTCCATACTTACCGGAGAATGTCTTACTGACTGGTTCGATAGCCGAACGATACATCACGTCTCCCCTCAAGCGAGCCTGAATGAAGACCATATTAAAATTCGCTTCTTGAAGCCGGTCCAAGATATCAAGCAATGCCTGTTGCTGGGCTTTTCGTCCCGCCTCGGTAGTAGCCGGTTTATGAGGCCAATCCAGACCATAAACCGTAGTCAACCAAACCGCACGAATTTCCTTTTTGGGAGGCTCCACCGCTTGTAACAGACAAAAAACGGGTAAAGCCAGCGACAGGATAAGCAACAGACAAAACTTTCTCATCTTTATAATGCCTTATTGAGCCCGCGAATGTAGTATTTTTTGAGTCTCTTCCGGTAAATCAGTCGTAATAAAATCGACTCCCAGATCGATCATCTCTTCCATTAATTTAGGGTCATCTACGGTCCAGACATTCGAAGTCATGCCTAGGACTTTACAATCCTTCACCCAATCCGGATGAGATTGCAAGACTTTATAATGGTAGTCTAATCCTGTAAAACCAAGCTCTTTCAATTCCATCGGGGATAATTCTCCATTCAGATAAGAAACCTCAGATTTCGGACATAGACGGATAAATTCTTTACAAGCATCCATATTAAAAGATATGTAATCCGTACGTTTCGCTAATTTCATACGCTTTACCATTTGCACAGATAACTTTGCCGCATCTCGATTACGTTCCGGGGTATCATGGGATTTCAATTCAAATATTAACCGGATATTCTTCAATTTCTTCGCACGTTTCAAATATTGTTCCAAAGTAGGGAGCTTTTCGCCGTTACTCAATTGTAGATCCTTCAATTCATCGTATGTACAAGATTGGATATGTTTTCCTTGGATATCATTATCGTGGTAGACAACCAACACATTGTCTGCTGTAAGATGCACGTCGAATTCCGAGCCATAGGCACCAATTTCGCTAGCACGTTCCAAAGAGCGGATAGAGTTCTGGGCAGAGCCCTCCGTTTTCCAATACCCCCGATGGGCTATCACTTTCGTATTATCCTTTGCCGCTACCATTCCTGCCATCATCAGGCAAAGTAGCAAAAGAAGAGTAGATTTTAAATTCATGGTAAACTTGTATTTCAAGGCAAGAGGACAGTGTGTCATAATTTATGATATGGCACACCCTCCTCCCACGGATTATTTTCCGATCTCTGATAAATAACGTTCGGCCTCAATAGCTGCCTTACAACCACTTCCCGCAGCGGTAATAGCTTGACGATAATGGGGATCAGCGACATCTCCGGCGGCAAATACACCCGGAACTTTCGTGCGGGGAGTTCCCGGAACCGTCACGATATAACCAACCTCATCCGTATCTACCCATGGCTTGAAGATGTCCGAATTGGGTTTATGACCAATCGCCAAGAAGAAACCATCGATGGCGATATCCACTTTCTCCTCATCCGGCTCTCCCATACGTTTTACCAAATGAGCACCCTCCACGCCATTCTCTCCAAACAAACCTAAGGTATTATGCTCGAAAAGTACCGTGATATTCGGAGTTTTGAAGACACGTTCTTGCATTACTTTTGAAGCACGCAAATAGGGTTTACGCACGATCAAGTAAACCTGCTTCGCCAAACCAGCCAAGTAAATCGCTTCCTCACAGGCCGTATCTCCACCACCCACTACCGCTACCGTCTTTTTACGATAGAAGAAACCATCGCAAGTAGCACAAGCGGATACACCCATACCCGCATACTTATGTTCATCCGGAAGACCCAGATACTTCGCGGAAGCACCCGTAGCGATAATCAAAGTCTCCGTCTCGATCACTTTCTCGCCATCAATCGTAATTTTATAAGGAGCCTCACCCAAATCAGCGGCGGTAGCGATACCGAAACGGATATCCGCACCAAAACGGACGGCTTGTTTTTTTAAATCTTCCATTAACTCAGGACCGGTTATACCGTCCGGATATCCCGGGAAATTCTCCACCTCCGTTGTTGTCGTTAATTGTCCCCCCGGCTGTATTCCTTCATAAAGCACCGGAGATAAATTTGCACGGGAAGCATAAATCGCTGCCGTATAACCTGCTGGACCCGAGCCTATAATAAGGCAACGTACTTTCTCATTCACTGAATCGCTCATAGTATCTAAGTATTAATTATCAATTTTCAATTCTCTATTATCGAAGGTCTATCACCTCTACGTCCGGATAATCCCCTTCGTTAAAAACAAAAAAACGATCTGGTTGGTTTATACCTGTTTTCAATTGGCTGATCTGGATCGTACTGCTAACGCCGTTTTTAGAAGTAACCGTGATACGAGCCGGGAAATTTGAATATTTCTCGATTTGCAACTCCACTTTCACGATATCCCCTTTTTTCTTCGGTGTCAATTCCACATCGTAAGCGGCTTTTCCGTTCGGTGCCGTACTCTCGCCTTTATAAGCCGCCGTGAATCCCTTCTTATAACTATTTAATAAAAGAGCGGGATTTGTAAATTGCAACTCCTCTCCCGTAGGATTCGTCACGTTCACCTCATCGTTCCGTTCCACATACGTCCATTGCGTCGTACCATTAAACCAAGTAAGCGCCTCCGGCGTAACTAATGTAAACTTATCACCTTTCATCTGGATGGTTCCCTCAAAACTCTCTCCCGCATTCTGACCGGCAGAACGGGTAAACATCGTAAAAGAAGCACTTATCCCATTTGAATTCTCATAAGCAGCGGCCGCCTTCCTCAAAATATCATTCGCGTTCCGGGCATGTGCCCCCACTCCTAGTCCCAACAGGAAACACAAGAATAATCCGACAAACGCACTACACCGCCACACTCTTATTTTATGTTCTCTTCTCATATTTATTTCAAAGCATTTAATACTTGCTCCAACGAATACTCATCTTGCACCAATACTTGACGGGCCTTACTTCCCTCAAACGGGCCAACAATACCGGCAGCCTCCAATTGATCCATCAAACGTCCGGCACGATTATAACCGATAGCGAATTTACGCTGGATCAAAGAAGTAGAACCTTGTTGCTGAATCACGATCAAGCGAGCCGCCTCATCAAATAAGGGGTCTCGATCTGATAAATCGACAGCTCCCGAAGTCGATGCCTCTCCCCCTTCCGGTACATACTCCGGAAGCAGATAAGCGGTTTGGAAGCCAGCCTGCTCACCGATATAATCCACGATATCCTCCACCTCGGGCGTATCTACAAAAGCGCATTGCACACGAACCGGCTCTTGTCCCGCCACGACAATCAACATATCGCCCCGTCCGATCAAACGGTTAGCGCCCGGAGCATCCAGAATCGTACGTGAATCGATCATAGAAGCAACCTTAAAGGCAATACGGCTCGGAAAGTTACTCTTGATCGTACCGGTAATCACCTTTGTATCCGGGCGTTGCGTAGCCAAGATCATATGGATACCTACCGCACGGGCCTTCGCCGCAATACGAGAGATAGGCAACTCGATCTCACGTCCGGCCACTGCGATCAAGTCGGCAAACTCATCCACCACTGCCACGATATAGGGTAAGAAGCGATGTCCCTTCTGCGGGTTCAACCGCCGTTCGATAAACTTAGCGTTGTATTCCTTTATATTACGAACATTCGCGTTCACCAGTAAACGGTACCGGTCTTCCATCTCGATCACCAACGAGTTCAATGTAGCGACAGCGTCAGCTGGCTCCGTAACGATCGGCTTCTCCGCATTCGGAAGTTTCGCCAGATAATGACGTTCTATCTTGGAATAGATACTAAACTCAACCATTTTCGGGTCTACCATCACGAATTTCAACTCCGATGGATGCTTCTTATATAATAAGGAAGTGATGATCGCATTTAGACCGACAGACTTACCTTGCCCCGTAGCACCGGCTACCAATAGATGCGGTGTCTTACAAAGATCGAACATGAACACCTCGTTCGTAATCGTCTTACCCATCGCCACAGGCAACTCATACTTACCCTCAACGAATCGGCGTGAAGCGATAACAGATTGCATCGATACCGTCTGAGGATTCTTATTCGGCACCTCGATACCGATCGTTCCCTTTCCGGGCATCGGAGCGATAATACGGATCTGCAAAGCGGATAAACTCAAGGCGATATCATCCTCCAAGTTCTTGATCTTAGAAATACGGACACCCGCCTCGGGTACAATCTCATAAAGCGTAACCGTAGGTCCGACTGTTGCCTTGATCGAGGCGATCTTGATATTGAAATCTTCCAAGGCTTGCTTGATCAAGCGTTGGTTTTCCGCCAATTCGTCCCGATTGATCTCCATGCTCCCACTATCATACGCTTTCAGTAAGTCCAAGGTAGGAAATACATAACGGGAAAGATCCAAACGGGGATCATACGTACCCAAGGCCGAAGCATCGTAGGTTTCATCATTACCGGCAGCAACTTCCACCGTGAATCCGGCATCCTCCTCATCCCCTAATTCCGGGGTATTTATCTCCTCTGTCTTTTCGTTTATCGGATCATCGTCACCTTTTGCAATCGTAACGACTAAATCATCATCAGCAGCTACCTCTTCCTCCTCATATTCTGGTACTGTTTTACGGTTTTCTTTCGCTTCGGCCTTCAACAATTCAGCCTCCGTATCAAACTCTTCGTAATCATTCATTTCCGGTTGTTCATCCGGTTGCTCTACGACAGGCTTAGAGCGAGGAATTACAATATCCTCTTTTTCCGTCTGATCCACTTCAACCTCATCTTCTCGGCCTTCACGTTTCAAACGATTTTTCACCCAACCTAAAGAGAACATACGCTGCAAGAACGGAATAGTCTTCTTACTGGTAAAAATTGCGATGATTAAGAATGAGCCTAATAAAAGCAAGATCGTTCCGGGAATTCCGATATTGGTAATAAACATCTCCGAGATGTAATATCCGTGTTGACCGCCTAGATAAATAAACGTATCCTCATATCCCTTGATAAATATGAAAGCAAAAAACACAGATCCCCAGATCAACGCCGAAGCACTGAACAAGAAACGTCTCAACAAGGATACTTTATTTAAATTCATGAGTTTCGCCCCAACCGATCCCAAGAAAAAGAGGATCATAAAAGAAGAGATGCCAAACCAACGGTTCATCAATAGATCAGACAAATACGCCCCGCGTACGCCCGTCCAATTCTCTACCGATCCTCGATTGGTCAACAAATCCCCTAAAGGAACATTCTCTATTTTACTTTGATCGGCGGCTCCTGTAAAGAAAAACGAAATCAAGGCAAGCCCTACGTAAATGGTTAGTATAGAGATAATCAAACCTGTAATGAAACGGGTCCGTTCATTTGTAAAAAAAGTCTTCAAGGCTGCGAACCAGCTCGGCTCTGTATGATTTTGCTTCGTTGTTGTTGTCTTCTTTGCCATAAATAGTTTCTCAATAATTCTTTTATAACACGCAAATGTACATAGAAAAATCGAGTCTGACGAACCTTTGAAAAAAAGACGTACGTGTTTTCTGAAAAACATGTACATGTTTTCGCGGAAACACGTACATGTTTTTGGGGATAGATTTTAACGGCATTAAATAGATCTGTGCATCTCATGTCCTTCTACATAGATCGCACTATAAGGACGAGATGGACAAAGGTACTCGCAAGCACCACAACCAATACAAGTTTCCGTATTGATCACCGGGATCTTTAACGACTTCGGATCTGCAGGATCTTTCGCCACCATCTGGATCGATTTTGTCGGGCAATGGCGTTCACAATTACCACAACTCATACCGTCCGTATTGACAATACAAAGATCTTTTACCCATACGGCATGACCGATCTGTATAGCAGATTTGTCTTCTTTCGTAATCGGTTTGATCGCTCCCGTCGGGCAAACCTCCGAACATTTCACACATTCCGGACGGCAATACCCTCTATCGAATGCCATCTCCGGCTGCATCAGTTTCATCAGATCCGTAGACGGACGCAGGACATGATTCTCGCAGACAGATACACAAAGCTGACACCCCGTGCAATGTTGGGCCAGATTCCCAATACTCAAGGCTCCGGGAGGAACCAATGACGCCAAACGATTCGGCTCTTTACGTTCTTTAATCGGCGCAAAGCCTCCGTCTTTCTTCATCTCCACATAATCCTCCAGCTTTTTCTGCTGAGCATGCAAAACAGAAGACATGGCTACCAATGCCGTAGCTGACAAGGCTCGACGGCGGGAAACATCCGTAGTGTCCTTCGTTGAGGATTCTTTTACCGAAGTAGCTTTATCAGCCTTGTGTGCCCTCGTATACGAAATCGCGCCTTGACGGCAATTATCCAAACAGTCCATACAAGTCACGCAACGGCTATAATCGATCGCATGATTCTTAGAGTCGATGCAAGAAGCCTTGCATTTACGTGCGCATAATCCGCAACCATTACATTTATCGGTATCAATGCGAGGTTTAAGTAAAGCATACTTCGACAAAAAACCGAGAACCGTACCTACCGGACAGATCGTATTACAATATGTACGTCCATTTCTCCAAGCTAAAATCACCAATATGACAAAGCTCAGAATAGCGATTCCCATCGTAGCCTGGCTACGCACCCATACATCCACCGAATAGAATGCGTAACTATCCATACGTTCTGCGAAATAGGCCAATAGATTGTTGCCCTCTTGATAGATTGGCGCAAATAAATTAGAAGCGATACGCCCATAAGCGCTATAAGGCGAAATCAACGCTACCAAGGAACCGATACCAGCGATACAAGCCAATATAAAAATAACCAAGGTTCCATAACGCACCCACTTCAATGCGGGAGAATAGGAAAAGCGGTATTTCTTCCGTTTACTAGCAAACCACGAAATGATATCTTGCAATACCCCTAAAGGGCAGATAACGGAGCAATATACACGCCCCAATAAAAGAGTCAAGATTATCAACCCTACCACAACACCGACATTCAAAGCCAACAACGCAGGCCAAAACTGTATCTTTGCCAACCATCCGAACCAAGCGTGAATCGTACCCGTGAAATCAAGAAATAACAGGGTTATCAGCACAAAGCAAAAGGTGGCGGCGAATATTCTTATTTTTCGTAACATAATTTTCCGTTTGTTTAAAGGTTAACCATTCACTTTCAACTCTTCCACGAATTTATCGATACGCTGCATCTCTTTGGGGATATCGATACCCTGCGGACAATGAGGATTACATTGCTCACACCCTGTACAATGGTTCGCTTGACGCAACTTTGGGACACTCCGGTCATAACCGACTAAGAAGGCACGACGAGCTTTCGCGTAATTTTCGTCTTGTGCGCTTTTCGGAACATTCCCTTCGTTCACACATTTATTATAATGTAAGAGAATACCCGGAATATCCAACGCATATGGACAAGGCATACAATATTTGCAATCATTGCAAGGTATTGTCGGATATTTCATCATAAGCTGGGCCGTCTCTTCCAAAAAGTCTTTCTCCTCGTCCGTTACCGGGATAAGCGGGGAATAGGTACGGATATTATCTTGCAAATGCTCCATATAAGTCATGCCGCTTAACACCGTCAAGACCCCATCCGGAGAGCCCGCGAAACGAAAAGCCCATGAAGCCACGCTATTCTCAGGCCGTTGCTGTTTCAAACGAGCAACGATATGATCCGGAACATTCGATAAGCGACCTCCTAATAGCGGTTCCATGATAACCGCCGGAATACCTCGCTTCTCTAATTCGCCATACAGATAATCAGCGTTTACGTTACGCCCCGAGGCATGTTTCCAGTCCAGATAATTCAGCTGGATCTGAACGAAATCCCATTTCACGCCCATATCCAACACATAATCAAACACTTTTACATCCCCATGAAAAGACCAACCTAGGTTACGGATACGTCCCGCTTCCCGTTCTTTCACCAAGAAATCAAGCATTCCATTATTTATATAGCGGTCATTGAAAAGCTCGATACCATTCCCCCCACCGATAGAGTGAAGCAAATAATAATCCAAATAATCGGTTTGCAAATCACGGAACGACTGCCGATACATCGCCAACGAGTTTTCTCTCGTATAGTTCTGGAAGTTTGACAGTTTAGTGGCCAAATAATAGGAGTTCCTAGGATGGCGTGCCAATGCGATACCGGTCGCTTTCTCGGACATACCTTGTACATAAACAGGAGAAGTATCAAAGTAATTCACCCCATGCTCTATCGCATAATCCACTAAACGATTCACGGCTTCTTGATCAATCTGGTCTTTACCGTCCGATCCTTGTTTCAAGGGCCAACGCATACAACCATATCCTAAAATAGAAACCTTATCGCCATTCGTAGGATGTTGGCGATAGGTCATTTTATCGGTAGGAACCTCACCTAACGCCACAGCCGCCCCCGGCTCATTCTTGGGAGCGCAACCGTAAAGCGCCGCCGAAGAGGCGACAGCCCCACCCCCAAATACCTTCAAGAATTTACGGCGATTCATCTCTTGAGGGTTCTCATTCTTTCCACATGAACTCATAACTCGATCGGTTTTTTATCCTATTAGTATATCCAACATTAGTCTATCATTAACATTCCTTCTATTATTTCGACAAAAATAGTAAAACAGGTAATAATAGAGAACAATCCCCGACTAAAAAGAATAATCGGGGATTTATCACGAATAAAGCAGGTATTTTAAATAAGACTATAAAGTCTCTTGCTTCAATTGCTCCACGTATTGATCGATCTTTCGCATTTGCTCCGGTATCTTAATGCCTTGCGGACATTTCGGTACGCATTTATCGCATCCTATACAGTGTCCGGCTTGACGAAGTTTAGGAACCTTACGATCATAACCGACTAAGAACGCCCGGCGAGCCTCCCGATAATTCGCATCCTGTGAACTCTTCGCAACCAGCTCGTCATTCACGCAACGGTTATAATGAGCGAACGTTCCCGGAATATCCAAGCCATACGGACAAGGCATACAATACTGACATTCCGTACAAGGTACGAAATCCGAATGTAGCATCCTCTCCGTCACCTCTTCCAAAGCCTTATTTTCTTGTTCCGTAATCGGTTCCAAAGGCGAGAAGGTTCGGATGTTCTCTTGTAAATGCTCCATATACACCATACCACTCAGCACGGTCAGTACTCCTTTTGGAGAGCCCGCATACCGAAAAGCCCACGAGGCCGGGCTGTCATCCGGACGCATCTGTTTCAATTTAGCCAACGAAAGGGCATTCAGCCGAGATAAACGCCCGCCTAAAAGAGGCTCCATGATAACGACGGGAATATTACGCTTCTCCAATTCCCCATACAAATACTCCGCATTCACGTTCCAACCAGAAGCATTTTTCCAATCCACGTAATTCAACTGGATCTGAACGAAGTCCCAAGGGATATCCAAGGATAACAAATAATCGAAGACCTTGACGTCTCCATGAAACGACCAGCCCAAATTGCGGATACGACCGGCTTTCCGCTCCTTTAACAAGAAATCCAAGACACCGTTATCGTAAAGGCGCTTCCTCAAATCGTCCATGCCCCCCAGACCTACGCCATGAATCAGATAATAATCGATATAATCCACTCGCAGATTCTTTAGCGACTGTTCGAACAAGCCCTTGGAGCCCTCAAGAGTACGCCATTCCGGTACAGGACGATGGGTTGAAAGCTTCGTGGCGATAAAATATTTATCCCGGGAATGGCGACTAAGAGCTAGCCCTGTTGCCTGTTCGGAAAGACCGCGCACGTAAACCGGTGCCACATCAAAGTAGTTCACGCCATGAGCAATCGCATAATCCACCAATGCATTCACCGCTTCTTGATCGATCTCTTCCCCCGATCCATCCGCTTTCTGACGCAACGGCCAGCGCATACATCCATATCCTAACAAGGAGACCTTATCGCCCGTATGCGGATTCGTCCGGTATGTCATCTTATCTGTCGGGACTTCACCCAAATAGCTTCCGGTCTGCGACACACCTTGCCGCTTAGGATCTCCACCACATCCATATAAAAGCCCTGTCGAGGCAGCGGCCGTACCGGTGCTCAATACTTTTAAGAAATTCCTGCGATCTATATTATTATTACTCATTACCATACATTTTTTGAGATTATTAAACCGTACGATGTCTCTCATGTCCCTCAACATAGATTGCGCTTAACGGACGAGACGGACAATAATATTCACATGCGCCACAACCGATACAAAGTTCCGTATCGATAACCGGTACTTTCAATGATTTAGGATCATTGGGGTCTTTCGCCACCATCTGAATAGCTTTCGTCGGACAATGCCGCTCACAGTTGCCACAATTTACCTCATCGGTATTCACCACACAATTTTCCTTGATCCATACCGCATGTCCAATCTGCGTGGCGGATTTGTCCGCTTTCGTAATCAATTGGATCGCACCGGTCGGACAAACCTCGGAGCATTTCGTACATTCCGGACGACAATATCCTCGCTCATACGACATTTCCGGTTGCATAAACTTCTTTAGATCTGTAGAAGGACGCAAAACTTGATTCGAACATACCGAGACACAGAGTTGACAAGCCGTACAATGTCCGGTGAAGTTTCGTAAACTCAAAGCCCCGGGCGGAACTATCGGGGTCATACGATCCGGGGTTAACTTATCCGCAATATCCGCCAACCCTCCATCCGCATTTACCCCCGACTGGGCTTTCAATACCGATGTCGCCAGCAATCCCGTAAAGGTTAAGAAATTACGGCGGGTGTTTTCTTCAGGTCGATCAGCCTCTCTCTCCGATTCTGTTTTTCGTTTACGAGGCACATATGTCAAAGCTCCTCTTTTACATTTATCGATGCAGTCCAAGCAAGTAACGCAACGACTATAATCAATCGAATGATTTTTCGAATCTATACAGGCAGCCTTGCAATTACGGGCACATAAGCCACATCCGTTGCATTTCTCTACATCGATCACCGGTCTTAAAAAAGAAAAACGGGCGACAAATCCCAAGACCGTACCCACCGGACAGATCGTATTACAATACGTACGTCCATTACGCCAAGCCAATAGGAAAAGAACCACAAACGTAACGAGCGCTACCCCAAACGTAGCCACACTTTTTATCCACATATCTACAGAATAAAAGACATAACTATCCGCACGCTCCGCCCAATAAGCCAAGAGATTATTTCCCCATTGATATAAAGGAGCAAAAAGATTCGAGGCTATTCGTCCATAGGCTCCATACGGATCTAATAGAGCCACCAGAGAACCGATACCCGCTAAAAAAGCGATAATAAAAATTCCTAACATTCCATAACGTAACCATGAGACTGCCGGGGAATAAGAGAAACGATTCTTTTTGCGTTTTCCGGCTATCCAAGAAACAACATCTTGAAATACGCCTAACGGACAAATAACCGAACAATAGACACGTCCAAAGAGTAAGGTTAATACCAATAATACCGATACAACCCCAACATTCACCGCCAATAAGGCCGGCAGGAATTGCATTTTTGCTATCCATCCCAACCAGCAATGCGTTACCCCCGTA
>OOAG01002289.1_pt1 | contig 12756 bp, 10 predicted proteins | sample 1671461 | NCBI WGS metagenome assembly OOAG01 (sample SAMN06348159, study PRJEB24527) | human gut metagenome | biome: human gut; feature: ankylosing spondylitis patient; material: feces | host: Homo sapiens | place: China | collected 2015-10 | reverse complement strand
TTCCGGCTTTTCACTGTCCGATAAATTTGTTTTACTTTTCTTTTTTCCTGTTTTGACTATTTATTGGGTTTGACTATTAATGTTTTACCTTTCACTTCCAATTTAACCTTCTGTGTCCGTTCCAAAAGCCGGACCACTTCCTTCATGCTACTGCTGCGCTTAAACCAGGCAGTAAAATGCAAATCCTTCAAACCGGTATTCTGGTAAAAAACTTCCATGTCATACCACCTCGCAAGCTCCGTCAACAAATCCTCCAACCTCACCTGCTTGAAAGAAAAAGCATCATGCCTCCAGGCAATCGCCTCCTCCAGATTCACCTTCCTCACCTCCACGCTCTCTGCACCCACCCTCGCCTGCTCACCGGGAACAAGGTCAGTAATGTGCTCCCCCTTCAACAACCGGATACTGCCTTCCGCCAACGTAGCAGTCGGAGTCTCATCAGGATAAACCCTCACATTGAATTGAGTACCCGTCACCCGCACATCAAAATCCCCCGTTGAAACCACAAAAGGACGCGCCTTGTCCTCCGCCACCTCAAAAAAAGCCTCCCCCTTCAGCACCACTTTCCGTTCCCCACCCGCAAAAACAACCGGATAATTCATCTCGCTCTCTGCATTCAAAAACACCTTGGTCCCGTCACTCAGCAAAATACTGTACTCCCCGCCCCTCGGTATCCGCAACGTATTGAACACAAGCCTATCTACCTCCTTCTCCTCCCTATACTCCAACCTCTTCTCATCCATCTTGATCACCGCACCATCCACTTCCAACAAACGCGGCTGCGCATGCTCCCCCAACTTCACCGTCCTCCCATTCCCCAACACCAGCTCCGCCTGCCGGCTTCCCGGTTCAATCACCGCATGCTCCTGCACCAACGTTTGCGATAACGGTCGGCTTTCCCCTCCCGACTGCCACAAAGCAACCCCTCCCAAAACAATTGCCACCATCGCCGCCACACTCCACCTTATCGCCACAAGCCTCCTCCGGCGGCTGCGATGGCGGACATATAACCGCCCCCACGCCTCTGCAATCTCCCCCTCGAACCGATGCTGCGGATGCTCCTCCAAAAACTCCGGCGTATTGACCCTCCGGTAAAACGCCTCATGCACCGACGCCTCATGTCTCCACCGCTCCAACACTTCCCGTTCTTCATCCGTCAACTCATCCCGCAGCGCCTTTGTCAACAATTCCGCTATTTTTGAATAACTGATAAAATCTTCCATAAATCACACCATTTATATTAATATGACGAACAGGGACAAAAAAGGGGGTATATCATTTCAAAAAAAATTCACCCTTTTCTTCCAAATATTTCTTCGCCCCTTCGGGAGCCTCCCTCTAAATCTTTAAATGGAAAATTTATTTACAACAATTCCCCCCAAAAATCAATGCACCACCAGCAACAAAATCTCAAGCAATTTATCCCTCAATATCCTGCGGGCAATCTGCTTCTGCTTCTTCACCGTTTCCACCGAAACACTCAACCTCTCGGCAATCTCCTTGGTACGCAACCCTTCCAACGACAAGGACAACACCTTATGCATAGCAGGCGACAACTCCTCCACCGCCTTAATCATCCGCCTGTAAACCTCCTCCTCCAAATAAGCCTCCTCTTCCTCCTCGGCAAGCCCGGCAATATACTTCCTCACCGTCTGCTCCTTCGTCTTCTCGCTGCGCAAATAATCAATCGCCCGGAAACGCACCATTTGGTATAAATAAGCCGACACATCCCGGACCCCCTGCAGCGGATTCGTTTTCTCCCACAAACGCAAAAACACATCCTGTACAAGATCCTCCGCCACCTCCGCCGCACCGACATAACGCACCGCAAACGACTTCAATGCAGGATAATACTCCACAAACAAATCTTGTAATTCACTATTTTTCATCGGCAAACAGGTACAAACGGAATTTCCGTCATCATTTCACACAATAAATCATTAGTGTTCACTAAAAAACCACAAAAAATTCTTTTAAATAATTGAAATTCAATTTATTACAAGTAATTTTGGAGTCAACGGATTTGAATTTACTTTTGCGGCCATAATCAGACCTTTATGCATAAAGGCCAGTGCGTTTTCGCCCAATTAGTCCAAGTTAGGAATCGCAACCATTTCAATTATCTTGTCCGTAAATACGAAAGCGACAAGTATATCAAGAGTTATACCTATTGTAATCAACTACTTACAATAATGTTCGGCCAATTTTTCAACCGTGAGAGCTTCCAGGATCTCATCGTGGCGATGGTGGCTCACGCCGGAAAACTCTATCATCTCGGGGTCGGGAAGTCTGTAACACGGAGCAATCTTAGCAAAACAACTGAACGGCGTACCAATCGCCTCTTTGAGGAATACGCTACATTCATGATAGATGGGGCACGCAAGCGCAGAGTTGATAAGGTCTTTGAGCTTGACGGTCATGTCTATACGTTTGATTCCACCACGATTGACCTCTGCCTGTTGGTGTTTGAACGGGCAAAGTTTCGCAAACATAAAGGAGGCATCAAAATGCACACGCTCTACGATATTGAATCGGAAGTTACTGCATTTGTAGATATTACGGCAGTCAATGTTCATAACTTCCAAGTAATGCCGGAGATACCGTACGAAGCCGGGGCGCATTACATATTTAACCGTGGGTACAACGATTTTGGCAATTTCTATACGATCAACCGTATAGGTGCTTTCTCGTTGTACGGGCAAAAACCAATGTACAGATCAAGCCCAAGACCTGAAAGCGGAGATTACCGGAAGGTATCGTTTCTGATGTCATCGGAAATTTTTCGGTTTATAAAAATTCCAAAGACTATCCTGAAGAACTTCAGAAACTCATCATCGAAGACCCCGAAGACGGTTTCAGATACATCTCCTGACGAACAATCTGAAGGCAGCGGCAGAACTGATTTCGCAGCTCTACCAAAACAAATGGAGCGTGGAACTGTTCTTCAAATGGATCAAGCAGCACCTCAAAATCAAAAAGTTTTGGGGTACATCGGAGAATGCGATAGGCATCCAAATCTATTGTGCCATAATTACTTATTGCCTTGTAGCGATAGTACTATCCACGAAACACTGCAAATCCTCGGCATCTCACTGACGGACAAAACACATCTTAGTGACTTGTTCGACAAATCGAATTTCAAAAATGTCAAAGAACCCAATGATTCCAGTGAACCGAATTTGTTTAAAGTTTAAACATGTCCATTTTTAGTGGACAATAGTGACGGTAAATATATAAAACTACAGATATGAAAACAAAATTTCACACCTCTATTTACTCTTCTCCTCTCCCCATTCCAAGGAAAAGTATTGTAAATCAACACTCCTTCTAAGTTAGCTACTCTTTATACACATCTTTAGGAACTACTTTTTCCGCTCCATTTTATACTCCGGTTACTTTATCGTACTACTCCGTCTGCTCCACTAACCTAATACGATGATTGCCTGTAATTTTTCAGGTATGTATCTGCCATTTTTTATTTCTCGCCTGCCTGACTGTCCCTTGTCCATACCCGCAAGGTTTGGCGCAAGAAAATACCGCAACCTTCAGGCGAAGATGATTTTTCCCCAAAGCCGGAGGACTTGGTCTTGCTTGTACGAGAAGAACACGAGTTACCTTTGCCTGTGGTTATGGAACCCGGCTTCGGATGGTTGTCCTTTCCGTATGCTATCATTTCAGACGATTGTAGCCTGTAAGTTCAGGTTTTACAAAAAGAAATATTATCTTTGTACATAAGATAAAAAATTGTTTGAAAGCATGAGAAATATGGCGGTACGGAATAGTCCGATTTTTTCTTGGTGTTTATATACATGTTTACCTTAAACATAGGTATAGTTCGTTACTAATTCGTCTTCGGTGATCGGAATTGGCGACCCGGTCGCTTCTGTCGGTCATCTGGCTTTTTCTATCATTGACCGTTCCAGGCGAACCGGTCTGACGGTATAAAGTCCGGAATCGGAATAGAAAGAAAAAATATACCTGCTATAAATCGGGACATTGCTGCAAAATGGATTGCATAATGACAGCTGCAGCCTCGGCATCGGCCAGGGCATGGTGATGATTTTTCAGGTCATATCCGCAAAAGGAAGAAACGGTATGCAACTGATAATTTTCCAGTCCTTTAAATAATTTCCGGGAAAGGCGGTAGGTACAGTAAAAGGAGTAACCGGGATAATCCATTTCGTAAAGCCGAAAGACAGCTTTCAGGCATCCCTCGTCGAACATGCTATTGTGAGCCACCAAAGGTATCCCTTCAATCATCGGAGCAATTTCCCGCCATACCGTAGGAAAAGCCAGAGCTTCCTCGGTATCCTCCCGACTCAAACCGTGAATAGCTGTATTACGCCGGGAATAAAAATTCGGTGCAGGATGAATCAGACTGTAAAACCGGTCTTCGATCACCCCCCGGTTCATCACGACGATCCCCACCGAACAAACACTGGTCTGCTGCCAATTGGCTGTCTCGAAATCTATTGCAGCAAATTTCTCCATTTTTACTTCAGCATTTATTTAGACAAAAATACATCATTAAAGCTTAAGATTTTCAAAACCCAGGCAACTGCATGACTACTGTGGGTATCAGTAACAGAAAACCCAGGACGACAAACAACAGGAGGATTTTGGCAAACCATTTTACCCACACCTCATAGGGAATGCGGGCGATTCCCAAAGCACCGATCAATACGGCGGAGGTGGGCGTGATCATATTGGTAAAGCCATCACCGAACTGGAAAGCCATCACTGTAGCCTGCCGGGAAATACCGATGACATCCGAGAAGGGAGCCATAATCGGCATCGTCAAAGCAGCTTTGGCCGATCCCGAAGGGATGATGATATTGATCAGCGTCTGAATTACATACATCGCACCAACCGAAGCCACTCTTCCGGCCTCGTTCATCAGAGAAGCCAAGGCATGTAATATAGGATCGATAATACGCCCGTCCTGCAAAATCTGGATGATACCTCCGGCCAGTCCGACCACAATAGCCGCCGATAAGATATCTTTAGCTCCTTCGAGAAACAATTTGATGATGCTGTCGGTATCTTTGCCCGCAGCATACCCCGTCAACACTCCCATCGCCAGAAAAATCGCCGAAATTTCGGGCAGATACCAACCATGCCCCATCACTCCGATCACCAGAAAAATGACCGTAAAAGCCAGGATAGAAAGGATAAAAAAATGGAAAGATTTCCGTAGCCCCAACCATCCGAACAAAGCGAACAAAACCGTACCGACCGGTACAGCATAAAAAGTGACCGAAGCATTCCCCAAACTAAAAGTAGTAACCGGATAAACGACAGCAAAAATAATCAGAGACACGAGAATCAATCCATACACGATATAAGAAGCCACCGGGATCGTATAAGCAACCTCTTCGCCACTTTCGGTACGGCGATTCCGCCAATATTCGTCGGCCCGATACATCGGGGAAAGGGTCGGATTGCGTTTCACCCGGGCCGCATAGATCAACACACAGGCAACTAAAATCACGGTGAGCAAAAACCAGCAAAACAAGCGGTATTCAAAACCGGAAAACAAAGGTAAACCGGAAAGTCCCTGAGCGATACCGATGGTAAACGGATTCAGGATCGCTCCGGCAAATCCCACGTGGGCCGCAACATAGACCATACACAATCCGGTAATCGAATCATACCCCATCGAAATAGCCAAAGGTACAATGATAATCACAAAAGCCAGCGTTTCTTCGCTCATACCGAAAACAGCCCCGAACATACTGAACAAGAAGATAATCATAGCGATCACCAGATTGTTCACCCCGATCCGCTTCATAAAACGATGCCGTTCCAATCCCTGCGTAAAACGCAAAAAAGAAAAAATCCCGACATCGATCGCCCGGCTATTGTTCATAATCTGAAAAGCCCCGCCGATAATCAGTAAAAAGGCTATGATTCCGGCCTGCTTCTCAAATCCTTGCAACAAAGCGGAAAATACCTGCCAGGTCTGTGGAACCGATTCCACCGCATGATAAGAATTATCGACAATCACCGACCGGGTCGTTCCGTTGACCTCGACGGTATGGCGACTATACTCTCCCGCCGGAATAATCCAGGACAAGACGGCACAAAGCAGAATAATCGAAAAAATAATCGTATAAGTATGAGGAATCTTTTTCAGCATAGCACATTAAATAATTAAACTTTTACGACACGCATACGGTGAGGGAACAAAGGTATATATATTTTTTTATTGATCTATGTTTTATTCTACACATCGCGGGAAAAATCGGTTAGACGATTAACAATCCGGGGAACAGTTTTTGTCGTACAACAAATTATTGCGAAATTTGCAATTCCAGAGACATCCTGGGCATAGGCACTTTCGTCCGACAAAAAACGAGTTAGAAATGTATACAGCAATCAGAAAAATCATTGAAGCAGCCTGGGAGAACCGGGAATTATTGAAGAAAGAAGAGACCCGGTCGGCTATCGATCAGGTAATCGGGTTACTGGACAAAGGGAAATTGCGCACGGCTACTCCAACCGACGAAGGTTGGCAAGTGAACGAATGGGTAAAAAAAGCGGTTATCTTATATTTTCCAACCCAACCCATGTCGACCATGACCACGGGACCATTCGAGTATCACGATAAGATCCGGCTCAAACAAGATTATGCAGAATTAGGAGTACGGGTAGTTCCTCCGGCTGCCGCCCGCTATGGAGCCTATGTCGCCCCGGGAGTGGTGATGATGCCTTCCTATGTCAATATCGGTGCTTATGTCGATTCGGGAACGATGGTAGACACCTGGGCGACTGTCGGTTCGTGTGCCCAGATCGGGAAAAATGTACATCTCAGCGGAGGAGTCGGAATCGGAGGAGTATTGGAACCGGTACAAGCTGCACCGGTCATTATCGAGGACAACTGCTTCATCGGTTCGCGTTGTATTATTGTGGAAGGTGCCCATCTGGAAGAAGAAGTCGTGCTGGGTGCGAATACGGTAATCACCGCCTCGACCAGGATCATCGACGTCACGGGAAATGAACCGATAGAATACCAGGGTTATGTGCCGGCCCGGTCCGTCGTGATCCCCGGTTCCCGAAAAAAACAATTTCCTGCCGGCGAATACGAAGTGCCTTGTGCGCTGATCATCGGAAAAAGAAAAGCATCTACCGACCTGAAAACCTCGTTGAACAGTGCATTACGGGAATTCGACGTGCCGGTATAAGAGATATAAAACAGATTCAGATTATTAAGATTAGAAATATATGGAGAAAATTAAAGCAGCCGTTATCGGATACGGCAATATCGGGAGATATGTAATAGAAGCTCTTCAAGTTGCTCCCGATTTCGAGATCGTGGGTGTTGTGCGCCGGAATGCCGCCGATGTACCGGCAGAATTGGACAAATACAAAGTAGTAAGCCATCTGCAGGATTTGGAAGGGGTTCAGGTAGCTATTTTATGTAACCCGACCCGCAGCGTGGAACACTATGCAACCGAAGCCCTCCGGCTAGGTATCAATACGGTAGACAGTTTCGACATACACACTCAAACCGTCGATTTACACCGCACTTTGGGAGAAGTGGCCCGCAAACACCATGCAGTGTCCATTATGTCGGCCGGCTGGGACCCGGGGACGGATTCCGTAATACGCGCATTATTGGAAGCCTGTGCACCCAAGGGGTTGACTTATACCAACTTCGGTCCGGGCATGAGTATGGGACATACAGTAGCCGTTAAAGCAATCGAAGGAGTAAAGGCCGCCCTGTCTATGACTATCCCCACGGGAACCGGGATTCATCGCAGAATGGTATATATCGAACTTCAGGAAGGATATCCCTTCGGTGAAGTTGCACAAAAGATCAAAAACGATCCCTATTTCGCCCATGACGAAACCCACGTGATGCAGGTGGAAAACGTAGACACATTGCTCGACATGGGGCACGGCGTGAACCTCACCCGGAAAGGGGTATCCGGTAAAACGCAAAACCAGTTGTTTGAATTCAACATGCACATCAACAACCCGGCCCTGACGGCACAAATCATGGTATCGGCCGCCCGTGCCACCATACGCCAGCAACCGGGCTGCTACTCTCTCATCGAAATTCCAATGATCGATATGCTTTACGGCGACCGGGAAGAACTTATCAGGCATCTAGTATAAAAAGATGCCTGATACCTTTCCCCGGAATATTTGGCAATGAATCGGAATCTAAATCCGCAAAGACAATCAAGGCAGATGCTCGAGTCTGCTTTTCAGCAGGTCACCCGATGAAGGACGGGCTGTTTTATAATCCAGCAATGTCCCGTCTTTTCCATAGAGCAGGAAATGGGGAATGCCTTTGACATTCATCATATCGGCGAAAGCCTCGTCGCGGACGAGCCATTGATTTCCGTGCATATGGAGCTGTTCCATTTGCTTTTCCCAGTTTTCGCGTTTGGTATCCAAAGAAATGCTGACAAATACAATGTCCCGACGGTTCAAATCCTTTTCCAATTTCTGGAGGTGGGGGACTTCCGCCACACAGGGAGCGCACCACGATGCCCAAAGATCAATGTAGATATATTTGCCGGCAAATTCAGTGAGACGATGCTCCTGACCGTTCTTATCTTCAAATACAGCGTCGGGCAAGGGAGCACCGGGAGAGGCATAACGTTTGTCGCGAAATTTCCGGATAAGTTGTTCCTTATCGGGTCGGTCACTGCAAAGTTTGTCGAGGCGTGCCAGATGCTCCCCGGAATAAGGATGCCGGCGGATGTAGTCTTCGATGATTCTCCGGGTGATGTTTTCCCGGATGGAAGAAATGCGGAACCGCTCTTGCAGGAGACGGATTTGGTCTTCGGGTTCCGGGGCGTTTTGTTGCAAGTATTCGCTGATATAGAGGTCACTGCCGTATAACAGTTTCCAATAAGGCACATCCAGGGCCTGGGAGATGACAGGCAAAGCGGAGGCAAGCGCTGCAGGTATGCTGTCGCGGAACAATCCGTGGGCAAGATTCAGACATTCGATGTTTGCCCAGGCGGAAAGGTAACCGGCAGTCGTTGAATCGAGCCGCTCCCGTTCGGTAATACGTTGGACTTCGCATGGAAACCGGGCGAGGCGGGAAGCGAGTTCCGTTCCGGCAGGCGGATTGCTCCAAAGGGTTCGGCTTTGGTTGAGCGACCATTCCCGGAAGGCCTGCAATGCCCGGTTGTCCGGATCTGTAGCACCGATGGACGTCTGGCCGCCGGTAAGATGGAAATCAAGGTCTACGGAGGCATTGGCTTGCAGGGCGACAGGAGTCACGAATTGCCAGCGCTCTTCCCCGGTGACAGCTACGCCGAAGAGATTACAAAAAACCACCTCCCGAAAAGGAATAGTTGTGGAAAAATACCCGGCACTATCCACCTTAACATAGAGTAGTGTGTCCTCCATCTGAATACCGAGCATATCGACAACGGTATTGCTGTCCATATAGAGAGTGCCGCAAAGAGTATACTCCTGTTTGTTCCGACAAGCAAAACAAAGCAGGATGAAGAGATAAATGAATGTCTTTTTCATGGATATTGTTTCAAAAAGAGGAGAACGCGCCGAAAGACTTTTCCTCTCAAGGCACATTCTCCAGTTCGCAATAAGAAAATAATTACCGGGGTTTATAAACTACTTTCAAGGGCTTGTATGCCACGTTCAAATAGGGAGAATCTCCTTCGTTTTTACCGGTGTTGCAATTCAACAGATAAAACGAACCGTTCAAACCACTTGCCTGAGGTTGATAGACGCCAACATAAAGCTGCTGGTTATCCGGACTGACGGCAAGACTGGTAATTTCAGCCCCTTCCAAGTCATCCAACGTGCGCCAAGGTTCGGTCGGGAACGAAGTGGCGGTATTGTAATACCAACGATAGATTTTATTGCCGGAAGCATAAAACAAACATTGGTAGGTCGTGTTGGAAACATAAGGGCTTTCCGAAGTGAGTGCCGGAGTACCGTTAATGACCACTTGATTATCGGATAGTCCGAAACTTTGTTGGGTGTAATCGCTATTCCATATTGTCCAGGTATATGCAATAGAGGTTTTCATAAAGACACCGTCTTTGCAAGTAATCATGGTAAAATAATTTCCATCCCGCTCATAAAGCGCTATCGGAGAATGACCTCTGAAATCCAATCCTTGGTCGGCAGCCGAATATTCATAGTAATAATTGTAGAAATCGACAATAGTCTCTTTTTCCATATCCCAAAAGATAATCGCATCCTGATAACCTAACCCTTTTGCCAAAACCACATTTTTATCGTAGGTAGACGCCATTTGCCGGCCATAATTTACAATCAATCCTTCCAATGTGGCCATTTTATATATTTTACGGCTTTCCGATATAACAGGCGACGCCGCACCCGTTCCATCCACGACAAGCAATCGCTCCGGAATGAAATCCGGATTGCCGTCGGTAATGATATTCTCCACGTTCAGCATTTTACTGTTCAAGGCATATACGGAAGGCTTATCCTTAAAACTGATAAAAAGTTGTTTGTCCCGTTGTCTGAAGTCGGTGGGCTGGCGTGGAAATTCCACGCCCGGATTATTCACCGCCAAGCAATTGGTCGTGAAAAAACGCTTTTTCCCTTCGGCAATTTCCCTGTCGCTCAATTCCCGCATAATGGAAAGCAAAGGTTCACCTTCGGAGTTGTCACTCAGGATAGCGATACCTTTTTCGTAGGCGGAATTGATGTTCAGGGTAAATTCGTAAAAACTGCTGCCGTGCTCGTTGCTGATTTTCAACCGTGCCGGGAACGCCCCCAATTCATTACCCGTAAAACGAAGTGCGGAGGAGTCGGAATAAAATTTGTAATTCACCTCCCATTCATACGTAAGGGGCAATTGCCGTTCGCTTTGGCTGACCAACCCTTCAGTAGGAATAAGCAATTCCTCGTTTTGGTCGATGTTGTAGACTTTCTGCATTTTCAGCGTGTCGATACTGATTTCTGAAATGCGCACCGTATCCACAGTCGTTTCATCTTCGAAACAGCCGGCAAACAACGGCAAGCAAAGGATAAAGAACAGATATTTCAATGTTTTCATGATATTTTTCTTTTTCGGTTATTATACATTGGGCTTCGGAAAGGTGGTCACACCCAATTCCGGATGTGCCTGAAAGTATTCATACATAGGGCCGCATACGTATTTCTGAAGAGCATAGTTAAAATCCCAGTCCCAACCTCCGAAATCCTGTTCTCCCCAACCGGTATTGTATTTTTGATCCAAATTCTCTCCGTATCTTTCCACCAGCGCTCTATAGGTTGCCGGCAACGTCTCTTCCAACCGGTGGAAAAAATCCATGAAAGTGACATACACCACCGGATTCCAGGGCCCCATATTACTTTCCGACCAGCCAAAACTTCCGTTCCACGTCGTCCAGTTCGGTTTGCTGACAACATTATTGAAAGTGATGATGGCTTCGCAACTGATTTCTTTCTCGGTTTGTGCCGTGGGATTGAAATAATCGTTCGGCAACAGGCGGAACGCTACCGTCCATTCGGTGTCTCCGAGGGCAGAGCGTTTGAGGGTAACAGGCACTACGGCATTAACGGAATCTTTCTCCAGGGTGAGTTGTTCCGGCACCGTATAATGCAAAGGCGATTCGGCATTGGTGCGTTTATCTACTACCTCGATTTTAAAGTTACGGGCCACCTCTTTCACAGATGCCCCGATAATGCGTACCGGAAGCTCAACCACATGCTCTGTGGTACTCAACGGAGTCACACCGAAAGAGTAGTTAACGGAGTCCTGGGTGAAATAGATGTCGATAACCGAGTCATCGAAAGTCGGATAATCCGTTTCATGGCAAGAGGCTATACACAAGCCGATGAATAGAAATAATATCGTATGTTTCATGGTTTTCTGTTTTATTGTTTAACATCATAGACTTCGTTTCGATAGTTGAATTCCTCCTCGGGGACAGGTACCGTATAGATACTATTGGCGGCCGGGAGAATCTCGCCCGTGATAGCCTGAATGTCGAGGTTAAGACGCTTCATATTGAAAAAAGTCTGTCCTTCACCGACAAATTCCTTGTAGCGTTCTTGTGTGATTTTTTCTATGGTCAGCGATTCGGCGGGTATGCGGTCATCCAATGCCACAAGCCCGCGGCTTTCCAATACGGCATTAAAATAATCGGCGGCTTTCGGATCATTTTTGCGCAAGAGACATTCGGCAGCGATGTAATACATCTCCGGCAACCGGATCAGGTTAACACCCGGAATCTGTCCAGCCGGACGATTATTGCCGGTACTCAGTTGATAAGGGTCTGTCAGTTTGACAAACCGGAGGTTATTGCTGATGGTCTGGAACCAGGCCGCCCAACGATAATCGTTTTCTCCGCCTCCCTGCTGATACACGGTGGCGATACCGTTCCACGGGTTGAGACTTTTGAAAGAAACAGCGTCATACAAATCTTCTTTCGTACGGGTGTAAAAACTCTCTTTGGCATACAACCCGAAAATGGTTTCTTTTTGCGAAAGGGCACCGATAACATCCCCTGCGATTTCAGTTTTTTCCACTAATTCCAAACCGCCTTCACGGATGACTTTATCGGCATAATAGAAAGCACTGTCGATATTCCCCTGAGTGAGGTATACACGGGCCAGCGTGGCACGCGCTGCCTGAAGATTAAAGTGGATGGACTGGTCCAGAAAGAAACCGTCTTCCGGGGAAGCCGCCTCATAAAGTTTTTCGTTGTCCAACAATTTGTTAACCGCAAGCAGGTCTGCAATAAAGCGCTAGAACACTTATGTTTTGGGCAGTAAATCCGACGGTTTGAG
>OOAG01002281.1_pt1 | contig 12795 bp, 7 predicted proteins | sample 1671461 | NCBI WGS metagenome assembly OOAG01 (sample SAMN06348159, study PRJEB24527) | human gut metagenome | biome: human gut; feature: ankylosing spondylitis patient; material: feces | host: Homo sapiens | place: China | collected 2015-10 | reverse complement strand
TTTTTTTTCAAGCAGAAGACGGCATACGAGATCTGATCGTGACTGGAGTTCAGACGTGTGCTCTTCCGATCTTATGGATACTGAACGATGTATTGCGACGGAGGTCCTGGACCGGCTTTCGGCGGCTGAGGCCTGGGAATACCGGGTGATACCCTGTGCTTTTCGCGGCAAGGTATTGGTTTGTTACGGAGAAGAAGGCCGTGATTATACGCAGGCGATGGAGGAACTGGAAGTATTGACCGGAAACACCCTTGTTGTCGAGCCGATGGCACCGGAAGAGTTCCGCCGGTTGATTCATCGCTGCTATCGGAAAACCGGGAGAGAGGCAACGAAACAGTTTGTCGCAGGACATTCCGGTTTCCTGTACGATTTGATCGATGATGCTTACCGGAATTATGCCAGCGACATTCATTTCGAACCCTACGAGCATATTTGCCGGGTGCGTTTCCGTATCGACGGGCAGCTCATCGAGCGGCATGTCATCGAGAAAGGAAACTACGCATCGGTGGTCAATCAGATTAAGATTCTGGCGAACCTGGATATTTCCGAAAAGCGTCTGCCGCAGGATGGCCGTATTTTTTATCACCACGACGAAGCCCGTTTCGATGTGCGGGTTTCCGTGTTGCCGGTTATCCACGGAGAAAAGGTGGTGTTGCGTCTGCTGACCCGCCATGCCGAATTGCTGGAATTGGACAACTTAGGGTTCGATACGCGTCAGTTGAGGGATTACTTAGGGGCGGTCCGTAAGCCGCATGGATTGGTGTTGATTTGCGGGCCTACGGGATCGGGGAAGAGCACCACCTTATATGCCACCCTCCGCTTGCTGAATGAGACGACCCGGAATATCCTCACTATAGAAGACCCGGTGGAATATACTTTGGAAGGGGTAAATCAGGTGCAGTTGAGGGAAGATATCGGACTGACTTTTTCGGCGGCTTTGCGGACATTCCTGCGGCAGGATCCCGATATCGTCATGTTGGGAGAAATCCGGGACGCCGATACGGCACAGATGGCGATTCGCAGTGCCTTGACAGGACATCTGATCTTTTCGACTATCCATACCAACAGCGCCTGGGGATGTGTGTCGCGGTTGACGGATATGGGGGTACATCCTTATCTGCTTGCCGATACCCTTGTTTTGTGTGTAGCCCAACGGTTGGTGCGGCTGTTGTGTCCGCATTGCAAAGTTCCCCGGGATGACCGGCACGGCTTTCGGGCTGTAGGCTGTGAGGCTTGTTACGATACGGGATATGCCGGACGGAAAGCCATATATGAGGTGTTGCCCGTAGATGACCGGTTGGCTTCCGCTATCCGGCGGACAGAGGAGGTTGCGGTCGATCCGGAACGATTGGGAATCCGTACGTTGCGTGCGTCGGCTCTTGAATTGGTGGAACAAGGCCTGACCTCCTACGAAGAAGTGTTGCCTTTATTAAACGAATGCTTATGAACAGAAAAAAATGGTTTGCTGCGTTGTTGCTTGTCTGGATGACGGCGACAACCGTAAATGCCCGGCCTCCGCAGGATTCGCTGAGATTGGAAACAATCGGCCGGCGATTGGATTCGTTGCTCCTGGCCGACCCGGCGTATGGGACGGAGATAGACCTTTCCGCGGGTAGGTTGCCCTTGGGGGAATTGTTGCGGAATGTGGCCAAAACCAACGGGGTGAACTTGTGTGTAAAAACCGCTGAACATCCGTTGGTGACCTGCCATTTTAACCGGGTCCGGGTCGTGGATTTGCTTGCGTATCTCTGCCGGGAATATCGGTTGGAAATCGAGGTGGTCGGAAATATTGTTTCTGTGAGCGACCCGCTGCCTTTGCCTTCCCCGCCTCCTGTGATAAAAGTCGGATACGATAGCCTGAAGCGGGAATTGTCGTATGATTTGCAGGGGGAGGGATTGGTGGAAGCGGTGCGTGAGATTGCCCGGCTTACCGGTGAAAAGATTGTCATTCCCCAAAACTTGTATGGCCGGCAGGTGTCGGGATTTATCAACGGATTACCGGTCAGTGAGGCGATAGAGGCGTTGGCGGTGTCGAACGGTCTGACGGCGGAGCGCCGGGATGGAAAATACTGGCATTTGCTGGCAGGAGAGGCAGGGGCACAGGACAAGACGGTATCTTTCCAGCCCCGGCACTTTTTTACTGCCGACCAGGTCCGGGTGGACAGTACGGGCAAAGCTACCGTTTCGATTCAACGGGGAAGTATTCAGGATATTGTCACCGAAGTATGCCGGCAGGCGAATCTCGACCGGATGTTCCTTGCGCCGCTTAACCGGCAGGTTTCCTTGTATGTCCGCGATGTCGATATTCCTTCGCTTTTCCATGTGCTGTTTGCGGGGACGCCTTTTCTTTTCCGGGAAGAGAACGGCGTTTATCTTTTCGGGGCTCAGGAACAGCAGAAAATCTTGCGTACCACGGCTGTCATTCCGTTGCGCTACCGGACGGTGGAGAATGTTCCCGAGCTTATACCCGAAGCCTTGAAGGCCGATATGCAAATCGGTGCTTTTGCCGAACAGAACAGCCTTATCGTTTCGGGCACCAGCCGGCAGATTGCCTCGCTCCGGCAGTTTGTCGGAGCGATTGACCGGACGGTGCCACTGATTACCATTGAAGTGCTGATTGTCGATTCGAAGAAAAGCAGCCTTCGGGAAGCAGGGATAACGGCCGGTTTGGGAGAAAAACCGGTAAAGACGGCCGGAAGGCTTAGTCCCGGGGTGGATTTTACTTTATCCGCGGCGTCGGTCAACCGGTTGATTCACAGTTTTAACGGTTTCGGCAGTGTGAATCTGGGAAAAGTGACGCCCAACTTTTATCTCACCTTGAAGGCATTGGAAGAGGCGGGGACATTGGAATTGCGCTCCACTCCCAAATTGTCTACCCTGAACGGTCATGAGGCGAGCTTAAAGAGCGGGGAAACCCGTTATTACAAAGAGGTGCAGAATAACATCATGGGCACGCAGAATCCCATTCAGTCCGAATCCTATACCTGGAAGAGTACGGAGGCCGATTTAAGCCTGAAAATCGTCCCTTATGTCAGCAGTGACGGAAAAATCACCCTGACGATCGAAATCGAACAGAGCGAATTTACCGCCCGTGAAGAGAAGGACGCCCCGCCGGGGACGGCTACCCGCAGTTTTAAATCCCGGATCCGGGTGGACAACGAGGATATGGTGCTGTTGGGCGGCATCGACCGCAATACCCGCGAGAAAGGTTCCAGCGGTTTGCCGCTGATTGCCCGGATTCCGGTGTTGAAATGGTTGTTCGGTGTATCCACAGACAATAAGGTGGATGAGAAGTTGAGCATATTTATCAAACCGACCGTGATATTCTGATGAAACCGAGCAATGGATTACGGAGCCTGTTGAACCGTTTTGCGGTGGTGGTCGTCACTTTGAAAAAGGAGGCCGACCCGGATGTCGTGTATTACCGGGGATACTGGAAGAGGAAAAAGGTATGCCTCGAGCGGGCCGACGGCATACAACCGGGGCGATGGCCGGTATTGGTATTGTTCACCGGGTACGGGGTGATTGCGAAGGATTGTACCGGGAAGACGGATTGGGCCGGAAGGGTGACGGCAGGAGATGAATTCCTGTGGGAATGGAAAGAGGTAGGGGAAAAGCGTCTGTTGGTGTTTGTGCGTAGGGTGGAAGTTGTATCGTGGTTGGAAAAGTGGGAACAGGAGGGATGGGCGATGGCCGGAATTTCCTTGTCGGCAGTTGCCGGTGTGCTGGATTTGGAAGCGTGGGTAGAGCAAACTTACCGGCATTGGCAGACATGGAAATATTGGCGCAAGGGCAAGAAAGAGCAGCAGGTGATAGCGGCCCTTTTGCTGAAACGCTTGAAGTGGCCTGTACTCTTGGCGGCCTTGGTCCTGTCGGGAATCGCTTATCCTTTGCAGACCGCTTTACGGCGGCAGGTTTTGCAGCAGGAGGAGGAACTGTCGTTATGGCAACGGAAGATCCAGTTGCGTCGGGACGACGAGGAGAGGGCCGGGAGAATGTCGCGGATGCTGACCGGAGGCGGGCGTTTGGCTCCGCTGTTCGACCGGATTGCCGCCGCAGTGCCTCGGGGTGTCACCCTTGTCCGGTTGGAGGCAAATCCTCCCGAACGGCGGGTGGAGGCGGGTAAGCCTTTGGTTTTAAAAGAAGGGTGTGTGATGGTGGAGGGGTATACCCGGGAGCCGGCCGATGTGGCTTTGTTTACGGAAAAACTGTCCGGGGCAGGCCGTTCATGGCGGGTGACGCTCGAAAGATTGGACCGTAGGACGGAAAAGGCGGATTTCACCTTCCGCATCAGTATCGTATGGCGGGCAGATAAAGAACAGGGACATGGAACGGAATAATTATCGGTATGGGAAAATCGGTTTGGCAGCCTTGCTTTTCGGTCTGCCTTTAGCGGTCTGGTTCGGCGGTTGGAGGAAGCCTGTCGCCCTGTGGCGGTCTTACAGGCAGAACGAAGCGGTGTTGCGGGAGCTGCGGCAGTGTCGTGAAACATCGGGCGACACCTTGGCTGTCCGCTTGAAAAAGGAAGCTTTGTTGCGTGACGGCCGTTTGTTGGAGCGGGTACGGCAATGGGGTGAGGGGCGTGGTGTGACGGTGCTCGGTTATACGCCTTGGCTGAGCGGAGAGGAGCGGGGGTGGAAACTTTACACGGCCGAATTCACCTTGGCCGGCGGTTTCCTGCCGATGTTGGAGGTGTTGGCCGCTTTGGAACGGGAAGGGGAAGCGATGAGGCCGGTGGCTGCCCGCTTCCGGTTGCATACCGATGTCCGCCGTCGGGAAAAGCAATTGCAATTGACTTTATGGATACAACAAATTACGGAGGAATGAAAATGAAACGAATGAAAACCTGGATGGGAATCCTGGCGGGAGGAGTGTTGCTCCTGTCAGGGTGTGACGATGTTTTCGAGACCGACCTGACGGGCTGTCCGGTCCGGCTGCTCGCTCCCGGTGACAGTGTGACTACCGTGGTGGCGCGGCAGTTGTTTTTGTGGGAACCGTTGGAAGGGGCGACGGCTTACCGCCTGCGGATAGCGACTCCGGATTTCTGCCGGCCCGAAGCCTGCCTGTTGGATACGTTGGTGGCGGGGTGCCGTTATGAGTATGCTTTTCAGCCGGGAGTATACACTTGGGGAATACGGGCCGAAAACTCAGCCTGGGCAGGGGAATATGCCGTTCGCCTGCTGATTGTTTCACCTTTGGCGGAGGAACCATGAACGGCTTGCAAAACCGGAAAACCGTGGCCGTGCTTATCGTATTGGCGGCAGGGCTTTGGGGAGGGATTCTCTGGCGGTTGGTACGCTATACCGGCGAGGGGAAAGCGGTCGCTCCCGCATATTCGCCGCCTTCCCCGGTTGCTCCGGTAGGAAAGGACACATTACGGTTGAATTATCGCGACCCTTTCGTCGAAGTCCTGCCGGAACCGGAGTGTCCGGCAATAAAGTCGGTACCGGTTTCCCGGCCTGTGCAAACCTCTCCCTCTCCGGAAGAGCCTCCTGCTTTCCGTTTGTCCGGGATCATCCGGAAAGGGAAAAAAGAGTTTCTGCTGTTCGAATATCCCGACGGGAGCGTGCCGGTCTGGGACAAAGGAACGGTAGACGGATATACGGTCGGTAAGATCTATGCGGACTCCGTGGTGGTGTGTAAAGCCGGCCGGAATTATACACTTATGTTAAACTAAAAAATGTGCGCTTATGAAAAAGATGTGTTTTTTATGGTTCTTTATGGGCTTCGTGACAATCACCTCGGCCCAGGACATTGCGCCCGGCCAGCAGGCCCAGGGCTACCTGGACGACAAGAACACTACAGTGGATTATGCTACGGGGATTTTCCATTACAAGGTACCCCTGTATACCTTGGGCGACGGAGGTTTCTCCCTGCCTGTGAGTTTGGACTATACGGCCAAGGGGGTAAAGACGGAAGACAGACCCGGATTAATCGGCTATAACTGGACGCTGAATACAGGCGGAGTGGTGACCCGTACTATCCGCGGGGGAATTGCCGACGAAACGAGTTTTTACGGTTACCTGTATTACCTGCGACAGTCGGATGCAGTCCCTTTGACTGAGGATGCAAAACGTGTCAACCGTCATCAGCGTGACGGGGAATCGGACATTTTTACTGCTGTCTTCAATGGCCAGTCGGTTCATTTTATGCTCGGCCTGGATGCCGCTAACCGGATTTGCGCCCTTCCTTTGGAACGGACGAATGTGCGGATCGAATGCGAACAAAACGGACTCTATACCATCGACGGCTGGACGGTGACCGACGAAGAGGGTAACCGTTACATATACCGGCAGAAAGAGTGGAGCGCGGACATTGTAAAAGAGGAGGCCGTCAGCTTTAACGGCTTGCGCGATAAGAGCTATGTCTCATCGTGGTATCTGAGCCGGATCGAACCGGTGAATGGTTCGCCTTTAGTTTATCATTATTTAGGGGATGTCTGGCAAAGCGGGCAACAGGACGATATCCTGCTCAGCCATTTTTACTCCGGTTATACGACCCGCTATGTTTATGGCCGGAAACTGCTGGAACATACTTTCGACTTCGGACCTTACCGGGCAGATTTTAATACGGCCATCTCCCAAGCCCTGGGGTATTTGAATAATTACTCTATAGAAATGCAGGTGAATAATTCGCTTTACGAATTTGACCGGGCGGGTCAGTGGGTGAGAAATCCGAATTTCGAACAGGGGGCTCAGGCCATCAGCAATAATTTCCGTGTGATGGGACAATTGGCGGATTTCCGGAACATCTCTTCGGCCTCCAACGAATTGATCAATATATTGAATCAGTTGTACAACACTTATTCCGCTGAATCCTCTCATAATGCTCAGATGGCCGCATCGTGGTTCCGGACAGCTAAAGGTTATCTTACAGAGAGTCTCCGGCAGGTGGAGGAAGTGTCGGAGCGGGAAGTAGGTAACGGTATGGCGCTTACCGTCCGCAGTCCCTTATTGGAACGGATTGTCTGCGGAAACAACGTTTTGCGTTTCGGTTACAAGTCATACGGTTATAATTGCCGTTTGACATCATTGCAATCGGGTTCGGTTTCGGGAACGCGTTTTTCCGGTGTGGAGCTGGAAAATTATGACCATTTGAACCGTCTTTCTTTTACGGGGTGCGACAGCACGAGGGTACGTACGCTGAATTTCGAATATTATGCCACTCCTTCCGGCAGTTATGCCACTACGGATGTATGGGGCTATTATGGGAACAGTAGTGATTCCGATGTTCCGTATTGGGTTTTAGGTGATGCCGAATATATCCGGATTTCATCGTTAAAGTCGATAACTTTATCCGATGGTGGTAAAATACAGCTAGATTATGAACCGAACAGAAGTATTCCCTATCTGTATCCGGGTTCCGGTTCCCTGACGGATTCGATGTCCTACGGCGGACTCCGGCTTAAATCGCTGGTTTATCACGATGGTGTTTCCGCTTCGGGCGATACGGTCCTGTACCGTTATCCTCTTCCCGGCATACCGATGTATCCGGAAATCACGAATGTGGAAGTTTTGCAATACAGCGGTTTTTCCGATCGTTTGGAGCATTCGCGGATGAAATTCAAAGGACTTGCTTTTCTGAATACCGGCAATAACGGGCTTTACTACCGGCAGGTGGAAGAAATACGTCCCGGTCGGGGTAAAAAGTCGTATGCGTTTCATGTGCCTTTCTGTTTTCTGGTTCCCGTTTATGCGCAATACTATCCTTTCTGGTTGGCAGGTCTGCCGTTATCCGTGTCGGAATACGACGAGGAAGGACATTTGCTGCGCTCCGTGCATAATCACTATGAAACGGATTTTTCAATGTTTTTTTCCGATTTTGACCTGAATCTCAATGCAAGTTATTTTTCCGCCTGCCCGTCCGGTTTCGGCTATACGGGGGTATGCCCTCAATTGAAGGCTGACGAAAATTACATGGATGCCGAATATTTGGAGAATTATTACCGTAGCCAGCAAACGGTACTGATTTATCGGGACGGTTCCGTCGGTTATTCCCTGAGTCCTTATTATGACGTGTATCTCCCCAATATTCAGCCCCGTACTACCCGGCAGCCTTCGAATGTAGCTTATACGCTTTATTACGGTGGCAAGACGCTGCTGAAATCCCAAAAGGAATACCGTTATGCTTCTCCGGATTCGGATGGCGAATTGTTTTGTACAACAGAATATTTTTACGACAATCCTGCGGGAAGTGTTCGTCCTACCCGTGTGGTTCGGACGGATGCGTGCGGGGAGCGCTATACGGAGGCGACAACGCGGGTGACGGAAATGAATGTTGCGGCCGATACCTCCATAGCCCGTCTGGTGGCGGCCAACATGTTATCGCTGCCGGTAAAACAGGCTTACTTGAAAAACGATAGCCTGCTAACGGAGACGGTAAACGTTTATGCGACGGTTGCCGGGAATATGCGCCAGGGGGTAGGGGTGAAAGCCCGCTACAGTTACGCGCCTCAGCAGCCTCCCGCCTATCAGATGAATATACAGGCCCCCACGCTTTTCACCTACGGTCGGTCGAATTATACCTTGGAAGAGGAGAACGATTACCGCTGGACCGGGGATCTTTGTCTGCCGTCGGACTGTCGCAACCGAACATCGGAAACCGCCTTTTGCCATGACCGGTATGCCGACGCCGCGCTCCTGGAGGTGGCATCGGTCGGTAGTACGGAGATTACAGCCATGGATTTGCATTCTTATTCAGGGCATTTCAGTGAGAGAGAGTTTCCGCTCAACCTTCTGTTACACTGTCATGTTGGCTATAAAAGATTTCACGCAGCGCTGCTTGCGGTACCGGAGGACGCTGTTTCTTTCCGGCAGTATCTCTCTTCTTCGCCTCAGGATCTGTTCTGCCGGTTGATCGAAATCGTCGGCTGCAACCGTACCGATGCTTACGGGGAACTGCCTGCCCTGTGCGATAGTGTGAAGGCGCATGAAAATGATTTTACTCAGTTTCTGTCTATCTGCGCCGATATACTTGAACAGTGGGCTCCTAAGGATGAAGATTTCCCCCTTTATACGGCTGTGAATGGGATTGTACTGACCGTTTATAGAGACCTTCTTTCTGATCCTTTTTTTCTGGCCTTAGGAGAAATTGTATCGGACTATGAGGATTCAGATTCGGCATTGGCTGTGTATCCCGCAGCCGGTACGGACCGTCTGTGCCTGTATGCCATATGCAAGTCGAAGAATACAGATCTTTCGTGGAACGTATATCATAGCGGTGGCGTGACTGCGGGTAGCGGGCAAATTGTATCCACTTCCGGTTATTCATTACAGCGGTTTGACATCGACCTTTCTTCCTTCGGGGGGGTAAGTTGTGTCCGGGTATCTCTGTCTTCTTTGGATAGTGGGTTGCACTATTTGGCACTCGTGCCTGCCGGCGCATCTTTTCAGGCTACTTCCTACAATGCCGACGGTACGGTTTTCTGTACTTTCGATCAGACCGGACGGATGGAGGTGAACGAATACGATGCGGCCGGCCGTTTGCTCCGTGTCCGGGATCAGCATGACCGGTTATTGGAGTCCTATGAACATCATGTCGTAAACCCTTAAATAGTAACTGTTATGAAATCCGTATTTTTATTTCTCTGTTTCGTGGTGCTTACCCTGACCTCGCAGGGGCAGAATTTTCCGCGCCTGGACCTTTCGGACAACGGTCATGTGATCGAGCTGGACGGTGATGAATACTATTTTTTAATGCGTGCCCGTGTGGACCGTACCTTCGATGCCAGGGAGGCAATATTTCAGATAAATGATTGGTTGGAAGCCCGTTCTTACATGTGGCTGTTTGCGGTTGATTTTGAGATGAAATCGTCTTCGGACCTGGAAGGATTTTTTGTTTTCGAGGTACAACCGAATCAGGGTAGTGACATGCGCCGTTGCGTTTTTCCTTCCTTGTTGAGCAACGGTTATTTGGAAATCCATCAATATCCGCCGGGCATTATTCCCCGGGAATACACCCTTGGCGGAGACTGTTCATGTTATTATCCCGGCCGTATCGTGAAACTGACTTTGAACGGTTCGGAAGAAGGGGTCGACTATGAACTGCTTCGTGGAGGTATAAAAGTGAGTACCCTATCCGGCACGGGAGGTGCGTTGACTTTTCGGGCAACGAATGCGGGTACTTACACGGTCCGTGCAGTCCGTGGGGAAGTATCCCGATCGATGAACGGGAGCGTTAAGCTCAACGAATCCCCGGTTTTCGGAGGCCGTCTTTCTCTTGTGAACCCTAATCCCGTTGTCATACCTCCGGATGGCGGGCATGCTGAAATACCTTTTTCTTTTACCGGTTCCGCGAGTGAGATAATTCCCCTGTTGCAGGAAGTTGCGGTTTCCTGTTGCAGTGGCGAGTCCAGCTATTGGAATTCTTCTTTTCTGTTTGCTTGCGGCCAGACCGGGACGAATACCGGGAAGTTTATAGTTGTAGCCGGGCCTAATCTGAGTGATACGGATTTGGAATCGCGTTTTGTTCTCGACACACAGGCCACTTACGGCATTCTGGAGTTGGTTCAGCCGAATGGAGGGATGCTGTGTGTCGCTGACGTTCGTGGCGGCGGCGAGATCGCATCCGGCAGCACGGCGACAGTCAGTCTGAGTGCCCAGCAGCCCTTAGTCCTCTATCGCCTTTATTGCAACGACAGTTTGGTGACCGAGCATTCGGGCGGTACCTTTACCGGTCTGACGGCATACGGCCACTACCGTATACAGGCTGCGTACGACGGCCACGAGGCGTGGATGAACGGCAGCGTGGGTGTCTGGCCAGCGATTACGCGCTATACGACCGGCGGCGGTGGTGTTCAGACCAACAGCCGCCCTGTGGAAATCACGCTGAGCGGTTCGGAACCGGGGCTGACGTACCGTTTGTTGTGTGGCAGCACGGTGGTGTCCACGCTTTCCGGAACGGGTTCGGCGCTTCGTTTCAGCGTATCATCGCCCGGCGTTTACCGGATAGAGGCGGGTTTGCAGGACTACTACGTCGCGATGAGCGGCAGTGCTGAAGTCTGCCTGAACACGACGGTCGGTTACAGTCCGTCGCACAGCTATACGGTCGCCCGCACCTACCTCACCGCAAGCGGTGACACATGGCGCGAAAGCGTCCGTTACTCGGACGGCCTGGGGCGTCCCTTGCAGGACGTGCAGGTGAGTGCCAGCCCCGACGGCGGCAGCGACCTGATACAGCCGTACGTATACGGCCGGGGGGGCCGGGTGGAAAAATCCTTCCTTCCCTATGCGGGCTTGGGCAACTTAGGGAATTTCGACGCCGGCTTTTCCGCAGCGTCCAACTGGAGCGTCTACGGAGCGTCCGAGCAATCGTATGCCTTCAGCGTGACGGAATACGACGGGAGCCCGTCGAACCGGGTGACGAAACAGACAGGCCCGGGCTCGGCCTGGCATGCTGCCGGCAAAGGAGTCACAACGGCCTACGGCTACAACGGCGCGGATGAAGTGCGTCTTTACCGGGTGTCGTCGGACGGCGGTCTGGTACGCAGCGGTTATTATGCGGCGGGCCGTTTGGAAAAGGCCACGGTGACGGACGAAGACGGCCTGGTGACAGAAAGCTTTACGGACAACGGGGGGAAAACCGTCCTGACGGTAAGCTTGAACGGAACCGACCGTTTGGAAACGTACACCGTCTACGATGCCCTTGGCCGTGTGCGTTGGGTCCTGCCGCCCGAGGCGAGCCACCGTTTGGGAGCGGGAACGGACGCCACCGTCTTGGCCCGCTATGCCTACCGCTACGACTACGACCCCCGGGGCCTTCTGACAGAGAAACGCTTGCCCGGCGTGGAGCCCGTATACTACGTCTACGACGGTAAAGACCGTTCAGTACTAAGCCAGGACGGCAATCAGCGGAGCGGCAACCGCTGGAGCTACACCCTCTACGACAGTCAGAACCGCGTGATCGAAACCGGCGAGGTGGTACTTGCCGGAAAGACAGCCACCCAACTACGCAGCGAAGCCGGAGCCAGCCGGGACTACCTTCTTCCGGCACACGGACAGCCTTGCAATATTGCCTTTACGACAGCTACACGGCCTCCCCGACGGTAACGCCGCATGCCTTTGTGGCGACCCCAGGCTATGCCACGGCGTACCACCCTTTGGTCACGGGTCAGCTGACCGCGACGAAAACGCGAATCTTGGGCAGCGACACCTGGCAGACCACCACGCTGTACTATGACGACCTCGGGCGTGTAATCCAGACGGTGGGCGACAACCGTTTAGGGGGCTTGAGCCGCACCGACATGCAGTACGACTTCACCGGCAACCTCACGCATCAGCGTGAAAGCCACGGCAAGCCAGGCGGCAGCGCCGATGTGCTGGAGAGTGTGAACACCTACGATGCGCAGGGCCGTCTGCTGACGCAGAGCGTTAGTCTCAACGGAGGAACGGCAGCAACCCTGACCTACAGCTACGATGCTTTAGGCCGCCTGATCGGCAAGCGTTACGGCAGCACAGAGGAAAGCCTGACCTACAACGTGCGTGGTTGGCTGACAGGCAAAGAAAGCACCCCTTTCCGAATGTGTCTTCGTTACGCAACCCCTGAAGGCGGAAGCGGAGCCCGTTGGAACGGCAGCCTTAGCGAATGGGAATGGCAGCATGGGACGAACGCCGCCATGATGTATGGTTTAACGTATGACGGTCTGAACCGCTTCACGGGTGCCGTGCAAAAACAGAAAAACGGTAATACATGGTCTGCCCTGTCCGGCGATTACGTGGAGAAAGGCCTGACGTACGACCGTAACGGGAATCTGCTGACCTTACAGCGCACGGCCGGCGGTAGTGTGGTGGACAACCT
>OOAG01002280.1_pt1 | contig 12797 bp, 8 predicted proteins | sample 1671461 | NCBI WGS metagenome assembly OOAG01 (sample SAMN06348159, study PRJEB24527) | human gut metagenome | biome: human gut; feature: ankylosing spondylitis patient; material: feces | host: Homo sapiens | place: China | collected 2015-10 | reverse complement strand
CTCGTGTACAGTGCAATTCTGCTTTTTTGTTTTTTTTTTTTCAAGCGGAAGACGGCATACGAGTTCTGATCGTGACTGGAGTTCAGACGTGTGCTCTTCCGATCTGTTTAAGGTTGGCGAATATTATGAATGCAACAACAATTTGTCGTTTATGATATTCAGTGTAATGACGGCAATGGTGTTTTTAGGACCACTATCACTGGTGAAATATGCTATATGGATATTCTTCATGTTGTTGATGTCACGCCGATGGGTCAAGAAATGGGATGGTGTGATGACGATATACCTGATTTTCATATTATGGAATCTATATACGCTTACCTATTCTCACTATATCTTTCAAGGCTGGATGATGATTGTCAAATTTTGCCTACCAATACTCTATTTCTGGGTGGGGTATAATGCCGTAAAGGAGGAGCTTGACTTGTGGGTGTTCTTGAAGCGTACAGTACTAATCTGTGTAATCTATTCATTTCTGATAGGTGGAGTATCTGCTAAGTTGATTAGTCCACTTTATGGGTTTCTTTGTTTTGGAACCGGAGGAACATTCGTTGCATACGCTTCTTTGGCAGACTTTTATGCAATACTGATAGGTATTCCCGTAATGCTGTATATTTTTACGTCTGAAAGGAAATTTTTATATGCAGCAGGTCTGTTGTTTTTATCATCGATATTGGAGAGTGTGCGAACAGGTATCGGCGCATCCATTCTTGGTCTTTCACTTCTGTTTTTAGCCTATAAAAAAGGACGGGCTGTTCCAGCCGTGATGCTTTTGATAGCACTCTTTGTTGGCTCCGTATTCTTTGTCAAACCCGTAAAAGATAAAATGTTTGGCAAACAGGCTGAAACCGTTACAATCAGTAATGTAGGCAAGGCTAAAATCGAAACTAGCGGACGCGAATACATGTGGAAAAGGATAATGAATCACTGCTACAATCCAAATCCCACGTTCGGTAGTGGTTGTGGTGGTGCGTTGGGATGGCTGAAGGACATAAACAGTAAGGGAGGATTGGTTCTTATTCATTCTGATTGGGTGCAGATGATGTCGGAATCAGGCAATATTGGTTTGTGTCTCTATATTTTGTTTGCCGTATTCATGTTGTTTAAAGTGCTGGCCATCACATGGAGGTATAGGAACAATAAGATGTTGACACTCTTGGGCGGCACAACCGTAGGAGCCTTTGCCGCCTGTTTCTTTTGCATGGGATTTGACAATGTCATCACATACGCCCAACAAGGCTATGTACTGCCGTTTATGCTGTTCGGCATATTCCTTAAGACAATTGACTTGACTGAAAACGGAGAATTTGAAGAAGAAATAATTCCATAATATGTTGAATTAATGATATCTGTTGTTATACCTTTATATAATAAGGAAAAGAGCATTGCGCAGACACTGGAATGCGTGCTTAATCAGACGTACAAGGATTTTGAGGTAATTGTAGTGGATGATGGCAGTAAGGATAATACCAAAGCTGAGATAGAAAGAGCTATCAAGCAGGATAGCCGTGTGCGTATGGTAAGTTCTGAAAAGAACAGAGGCAAGGGTAATGCAATAATTGCCGGAGTGTCGCAGGTTGAAGGAAAGTATGTCGCATTTGTTGATGCAGACCTTGAACTTAATCCATCACAGTTAGAAGGTTATCTTAAGAAAATGCTTGATGATAATAAAGATGTTGTTATAGGCTGTAAGTTCCTTAAGGATTCCAAGCTTGATTATCCGTTTAAGAGGAAAGTGATAAGCATGGGCTATTATATAATGCTTCTAGTCTTGTTCCATCTTAATGTTAAGGATACGCAGACCGGGCTTAAGGTATTCAGGGTTGAGGCAATCAAACCGGTTGCACATCTTATAAGAACATCAGGGTTTGCTTATGATATAGAACTTTTAGTGGCAATTCACAGAAGGGGGTTTTCGATAGCACAGATGCCTGTGGAGGTTGTATATGTCAGGGATTCCGGTGTAAAGCGTATAGGGATGAAGGATATATGGCAGGCATTCTGCGATACATGGGCAATATTCGGGAGAGTTTACTTCAAACATTATTATGACTAATCAGGAGATGCATGTAGGATGAAAGAATTATTAAATACCATAGCAGGAAAATTATCAGGAATATGTAAGTCTGTATTTGTGGCACATGCAAAGGCATGTATTATTGCAGGCTCAGTCGTGGTTGCAGGAAGTGCAGCAACTGTAACAACAGTAGAGTATGTTCATCATCATAGCAGCAAAATGCAGGTACAGGCACAGGAGACAGAAGTAGAGACTGAGACAGACAGTAATCTTGATAAGCTGAGTGAGATTCTTACCGAAACACAAACAGAATCAGAGACAGAGATAGAGACTGCAACACAGGAAGAGATAGCAGAACTTGTTAAAGAGGCTGTTGCAGATGAGAATACAAGCAGTAAAGAATTATATGAGATAATTGATAAGGCAGCAGAGAACAGCAGTGCACCGATTCCGGTTAAAGATGTTGAGGACCTTGAGATAGTAGAAGATAATTCGTCAGAACCATCAAGAGAGGAGACTGAGGTTGAGGAGCCTGAACCAGATCAGCCAAGCTCGAATGATGTATATGAAATCAGCCAGTTGACATATGGTGTAGATGTTTCAAGATGGCAGGGAGATATAGACTGGTCAGCAGTTGCTGCTGATGGCATCACATTTGCAATGATAAAATGCGGTGGCGGAGATGATGGTTTATATGAAGACAGGAAATTTCAGCAGAATATACAAGGAGCACTTGCTAACGGTATACAGGTAGGTGTGTATTTCTATTCAGGTGCTTCTAATGCAAGAGAAGCATACGATGAAGCAAGTTACTGTATAAGTCTTATAAGGGATTACCAGATAACATATCCGGTTGCATTTGACTGGGAACTGGATGGTGATTATGATTCAGTAACAGAAGCCTGTGAGACGTTTTGTAATGTTATATCCAGCTATGGATATCAGCCTATGGTTTATTCTAACAGAAACAGATGGTATAACAATTTTGATGGGGAAAAGATTGCAAGTAAGTATAAAGTTTGGATGGCGGCATATTTTGGTAAGTTTTATTATGATTCAGTAAGATGGACTTATGGAGATGAACTTCCAAATTTCAGATATCATTATGATATGTGGCAGTATAGTTCAAGATGTTATGTTGATGGTATCAGTGGACAGGTAGATGTAGATATAGCATTTTTCGGCTATGCTAACTACCATGTTGATACTAAGGACGCTGTGCTTACGGTTACTAACAAGGAGATTAAGCGCACATACGGCGATGGAATCGGAAGACTGACAGAGGAACTTAATCTGCTTGACGGAGTTAAGGGAATTAATACTATCGGATATGATATGGATATCGAGTATTCAATATATGATGAATCAGGCAATGAATATAGCGAGGAGGAAGCAATATCAACGGCCGGGGAATACACAGTAGAGTACCGTTTTAAAGACCCTAAGTCTGGCTGGATAAAGAACACAGCAAAGCTTGAGATTGAGGTTATAACAGAGGAATTTACAGGAAATGATATTGTTGTAAAGAATAACACTATGTCAAAGGATTATAATTTCAGGACAGGAGTCAGTTGTAAGAATAATCTTGGACAGGAAGCTGAATTAACCGGAGTTGTAATAAAGAAAGTTGATATAGAAACAGAGGAAGAAGATGTACTGACAGAGCAGCAGGCAATAGAAGAAAAATACGACTTTGATAAGTACACCTATGTAGCAGAGTATGCTTTTAATGTGCCAGGAGAAGGAGAAGTTATTAAGAAAGCAGCTATTGTCAGAGGTGCAGAGGAATAACAGGAAGCAGATATGTGTGATTCAGATAAAGAAGTAGAAGACATAAAAACAGAAGAAAATGTGGAGAATGACGAAGCATCTACAGAGACAGAAGACTGTGAGAAGAAGGACTTGCCAGAAGAACCGCAGTATGAGATTCTTGATGTTGAGGAACTTCAGAGAAATTTCAGGGAAAAGGTTATCGATTTCTTCAAGGTTAAGAGTCATATTGTTGTGACATCAGTATCTGCAGCAGTTATTATAGCAGGAGTGATAACAGGGATTGTAGTCGGTATAAGCGTAAATAAAGCATCTAAACATCAGCCGGCGATTGTAGAAGCAGCAGAGACCCAGACTGAAATGCAGACTCATACACAGCCTGAAAGTACTGAGCCGGAAGAAGAGGAATCTACAGAAGAAACATTTGAAGTGATTGATGATATCATGGAAAAGGTTGTTACTGACAGTGCTGTGACTCAGAAGGAAGATCCTTTGAAAAACAGAAATAATGCAACAGCTGGTGAAGTTATAAAGCCGGTGTTATATGTTGATAATGCAGTTTCAGGAAGTGTAAGTGTTTCATCAGTAAAGAAGTCAGGAACAGATGTTATATACAGCTTAAAAGGCAGAAAAATACAGGATTTCACGGCATCCCAGCTTGATAAATGCAGCAAGGGCAGTATTCTTGTTGAAGAAAACGGAACACAGAAGCAATATACAGGATATGTATATGAAACTGGAACTGTAAGTGTTACAGGTGGCTCTGAAAATGTTGTAACCAAATTCCTTATAAAAGATGACAATACAGAAACTTCTACAAAGCAGGAAGAAAGTACTTCTGCAAAGGCACTTGATAATTCACAAAAAGAAAGCGTCTCTAATATAGAAGAAAGTTCAAAATCTGAGACAGAAACTTCAACTGAAATAAAAACAGTTTCGTATATAGTTATGGAGGTTGAGGCACAGATTGAATATATATATGCTGATGGATGGCAGAATATAAAAGGAAAAAATTATTATTTTGAAAATTCCAACGCTGTAACAGGCTGGAAGAATATAGATGGAGTGCAATATTATTTCAATGCTGACGGTTCACAGGGGTCATCGCTTGTTATTGATGTTTCTACTTATAATGGAGATATTGACTGGAACAGTGTAAAAGCTTCTGGTATTAATTATGCTATGATAAGAGTTGGATATAGAGGATATGAAACGGCAAGACTTGTACTTGATAAAAGATTTCATAGCAATATGAGCCAGGCAACAGCGGCAGGAATTAAAGTTGGAGCTTATATTGTAACCCAGGCAGTGGATACTACCGAGGCGGTTGAAGAAGCAAGCTTTATTGTATCAGCCTGCAGTGAATATAATATTTCACTTCCTTTGGCAATTGATGTTGAGAGTGCAGGTAATGGAAGCGGACGAGGAGATAAGATATCATCATCACAAAGAACAGCCGTTATAAATGCATTTGCACAGACAGTAAGAAGTTGCGGTTATTCAGCAATACTGTATGCTAACAAGGACTGGATGAATAACCGTATATATGCAGGGAATGTAGGTTGTAGTGTATGGCTTGCACAGTATAACAGCAAATGTACATATACAGGACCATTTACAATGTGGCAGTTTACTGAGAAAGCACGTGTGAATGGTATATCAGGTAATGTTGACATGAGTGCATGGAAGCATTAAATGATGTGACTATATAAAACAACTGAAAAATCGTGACATTTCTTTAACAGAGTGGTATAATCAATCGGAATGTATATTCACGAGGAGATAAAATATGAGTAAGAATCAAGAACAGATGAAGGAACTGATTAATGATGTAAGGACTGGAAAGACTGATAAAGAGGTCTTATGCAAGGAGATACAGAAAGATGTAAACTGTCTTATATATCCGGTTTTTGGAGAGGATTACAAGAAACTTTCTCCAAGAGCGATTATTGATATATGTACTAATCTTGATAGTATTGATGTTAATAAGAATATTATGCGTCAGATTGCAACAAGAGTTTCAGTGTTTATGTTTAATCTTATAGATAATTCTACTATTAAGATAGATGATGATTACGAGTATGAGTATGGCAGAATTAAGGAAGATAAGGAATTATTTGACATAATAAAAGATAATTCCAGAATATTTAAAGATTTTAAGGCGTATGACAATGCACCTGATAATATTAAGTCATTATCAAGAGTCCAGACTATTATGATGGAACTTTACGGATATGAGATGCATTCAGTTGACGAGATAGAAACTTTGCTCGATATAGACAGTGCATTTATTCTTAAGCTTATTGCAAGGATGAAGGATAATATACTCGGTATATCATCAGTTGTAGAGAATATGTCAGATTATGCTTCGTTTGATGAAAAAGAGACAGATGATTCTGATATTAAGATATATGGTGCAGAGCAGAAAGCAGCGGAAACAGAAGCTGCCGACGAGTACGAGGCTTATGAGCCTGAAAATGCAGATTTACCTGATAATGAATCAGACGAAGGGATAGAAAATGATGAATCGGACGATGAGGATTCTGATGAAGGTGTGTTATTTGAATATGACATGAATGGATATGAGAACAATGATTTTGATGATGTCCCTGTAAGGGGTGTTTCACTTATGGACAAGCTTACAGCATTTGTTGGAAGAGTGTTTCCGGGTGTACCAAGAGCAAGAAGACGTAATGTTGTATATGCGTCAATGGTGGTAATTCTTGTAGTGATTATCCTTATAGTGTCAATAGCAGCAATGGCTGGTGGTAACAGAAGAAAAGTCAATAATAAGAATAACGGCAATGAATGGAAACCGATGGAATATACAACCAAAGCACCTAAGGAGACTGCGACAAGTAAGGATAGTTCAACTGCAGCACACTCATCTCGAACTTCAGCAGCAGAAAGCACTAGCAGCAGGGAAGAGACAACAGCAGCTAATGAGAGAACAATTGCCGAGGATAAGAATAATAAACCAGCAGGAAGAAACGACAGCGATAATACCTCATCAGGTGGAGACGAAAGTGGAGATAAGCCATCAGGTGGAGATGAAAGCACAGATAAGCCATCAGGTGGAGACGAAAGCACAGATAAGCCATCAGGTGGAGACGAAAGCGGAGATAAGCCAGCAGGCGGAGATGACAGTAGCAATACACCAGCGGGTGGAGATACTTCAGCAGATAACTAATAAACATATTATCTATAACAGATATTTTAAGGAAGGATTGCTATGAAATGTGTAATATTAGCTGGGGGTAGTGGTGATAGTTTATGGCCATTATCCAGAAGGCAGTTTCCAAAGCAGTTTATGAAAATAAAAGAAGGCCGTTCCATATTACAGGAAACTGTAGTAAGGAATATGCCATTCTGTGAGGAATTTATAATAGTTACCAATGAGAGCTATAAGAATATTGTTAATGGACAGATGAAAGCGTTCCAGAGTCTTAAGTACAGAGTTATCCTCGAGGGTACACCGAAGGGAACAGGAGCAGCTGTATTGTTAGGGACTATGTTTGCCAACCCGTCAGAATTAGTTCTGGTTGTTAATTCGGACAACCTGATTGAGGGTGATGGTTATAAAGATTCAATAATTGAGGCTAAAGAATATGCAAAAGAAGGATATCTTGCGGTATTAGGAATTAAGCCAGAATCACAGTCATCCACTTATGGGTACATTCTCCGGGATAAAGAGAATGTTAAGAAGTTTATTGCAAGAATAGATTTCGATGAAGATGAGACAGAAGGTCTGCTTGGATATGACTATGGTGAGGGGTATCTGTGGAACAGTGGAATACTTGTATTCAGGGCAGGGGATATGATTAATGCTGCAAGACGCCTTGCATCAGAACTGTACACTACCTGTAAGACAGCTAAGAGAAAGGTGCCGGCAATAAGAAGGTCTGTGAGATTTTCAGAGACGGTTATGCAGGCTATGCCACATGGAAGTATTGAAACACTTCTCCTTGAAAAATGTGATTCAATAAAAGTAGTTGAAGCACATTTCGAGTGGATGGATGTCGGCAACGCCAGCGATTTAGCTGAATTTGGAAACAATATTAAGTCAGAATGTGTTATCAAGAATGACTGCGATAATGTTAATATTATAAATAATGCACCGAAGAGACTTGTTGTCGCCAATGATTTAAGAGATCTTGTAGTTGTTAATACAGATGATGCAACATATATATCATCAAAGAAATCTGCTGATAATATCAAGCAGATTATGAAAGATAATATGGATACTTATGAAGCATTTTTCGATTATAACAGGACTACTTATAAGGAATGGGGAATACAGGAGATACTTAATTATTCACAGGGATATAAAGTCAGAAAGCTTACTGTTTTTCCAGGAATGTCAATGTCTCTTCACCGGCATGAAAAGAGAACTGAGCATTGGTCAATAGTTGAAGGTATTGCTACAATTACACTTGGTAATGAAACTGCTGATTATAACAAATATGAAAGTGTGTTCATTCCAGTGGGAACGAAACACAGGATTGCTAATAAGACAGACAAGAATGTGGTAGTAATAGAGGTTGGTATTGGAGATAATATATCAGATACAGATCTTGTTAAGATATATAATAAGGATAACCCACAGGCATCTGCTAATTATGTAAGACTGGATAAGAGTCCTATTGCGAAGCTTGAACCTGCATTTAAGGATAATCTGTGGGGTGGAACCAAGATTCGTGATGTATATGGCAAGAAATGTGATTATGATGTCATCGGTGAGAGCTGGGAACTTTCAGCTCATCCTGACGGTCAGAGCCGTATAGCTGAGGGAAGATATAAAGGAATGCTCTTTAATGAGTACCTTAATATTATAGGAAAAGAAGCATTAGGCTGGAAATGTCAGGCACAGGACAGATTCCCTATCCTTATAAAATTCATAGATGCAAAGCAGGCACTTTCTATACAGATTCATCCTGATGATGAATATGCTCTTGAGAATGAGAATGAATATGGAAAGAATGAGATGTGGTATGTAGTGGACAGTGAACCGGGATCATATCTGTACTGTGGGCTTTCAAGAGACGCATCTAAGGAAGAAATTCTTGAGAGAATTAATAATAATACAATCACAGACATACTTAATAAGATAGAGGTTAAAGCAGGCGATGTTGTTATGGTTAAGGCAGGAACAATCCATGCAATAGGCGCAGGTGTATTCATATGTGAGATACAGCAGAATTCTAACTGTACCTACCGTATGTATGATTATGACAGAAGGGACAAGTTCGGTAATCCAAGAGAACTTCATGTTAAGAAAGCACTTGATGTTGTTGATAACCATAAATATATCAAGGACAATAAGACAGAGGTTGTTATTGCAAGAAATGAACATTTCACAGAAGAAAGACTTGTCCAGTGCAAATACTTTGAAGTATATAAGTATGATGTCAATGATGAAGCAAAGATTACTGTTGATGAGGCATCCTTTGTTTCTGTACTTTTCATTAATGGCTCAGGAACTATTGAAACTGATGATTATGAAAAGACTATGGAGTTTAAAGCAGGTGACAGTTTCTTTGTAAGCGCAGGTCTTCGTTCAATAATAATTAAGGGACAGGCAACCATGGTTGTTACCAGAATATAAAAAAATGTTTTACTTTGTTGTATATTGATGTATAATGACGAGAGAATTCTTTTTAAAGGAGAGTATGATAATGTTATCAGTAGTAATACCAACATTTAATGAAAGCAAGAACATCAGAAATCTTGTAGCACAGATTGATGTTGCTTTGAAGGGTGTTGATTATGAAATTGTCTTTGTTGATGACAGTAAGGACAATACACCTGATGTGATTATGGAAGTTGCTAAGGAATATCCACAGGTGAGAATGGAACATAGAAAGAATGGTACAGGATTAGCAACTGCTGTTCTTGATGGTTTTAAGCTTGCAAAGGGCGAATATATGGCATGTATGGATGCTGATTTACAGCACCCACCAATCGTTCTTAAATATATGTATAAGGCTATGGTAAGTGGTGCAGACTTCTGTATACCTAGCCGGCTTATTCCAGGTGGAGATGATGGCGGACTTAACTGGTACAGAAAGTTCGTATCTGGAACAGCAAGAAAGATAGGACAGGTTATGTTGCCTTGTCTTAGAAAGATATCAGATCCTACAAGCGGACTCTTTATGTTCAGAAGAGAAGTTATTGAGAATGCTGACCTTCAGCCAATCGGATGGAAGATTATGGTTGAGGTTCTTGCGATGGGTACATACAGCAAGGTTGTAGAGATTCCATACAAATTCCAGCAGAGAACTGAAGGTGAATCAAAGCTTTCAGGAAAGGTTACGTTAGAGTACTTAAAGCAGCTCAAGAACCTTAGAAAGAGATATAATAAGAGCAACAGGTACGAGGTTGAAATATGGTCAACTGAGCGTATGATGAAAGGCGACAAATAATATCGTAACATAAGACATATAATAAGCCACAGAACGACATGTTATATGAAGTTTTGTGGCTATATTAGTATAGAACATAAAGGAGATAACAATGGCAATATTAGTAACAGGTGGCGCAGGCTTTATTGGAAGCCACACAGTAGTAGAACTTCAGAATGCAGGTTATGATGTTGTAGTTGTTGATAATCTTGTTAATTCAAGCAGAAAGTCTTTAGAAAGAGTCGAGAAGATTACTGGAAAGGAAGTTACATTTTATGAGGCAGATATCAATGACGCTGCAGCATTAAATGAGATATTTGAGAAGGAAAGTATAGACAGTGTTATACATTTTGCTGGACTTAAGGCTGTAGGTGAGTCAGTAGCAAAGCCGCTTGAGTATTATATGAATAATATATCCGGTTCACTTACACTTTTTGATGTTATGAGAAATCATGGTGTCAAGAATATTATATTTTCATCTTCAGCTACAGTTTATGGAGACCCTGCATTTGTTCCTATTACAGAGGAATGCCCTAAGGGCGAGATTACTAATCCTTATGGCAAGACTAAGGGGATGCTTGAGGAGATTCTTACAGATATCCAGAAGGCTGACCCGGAATGGAATGTAATTCTTTTAAGATACTTTAACCCAATTGGAGCACATGAGAGCGGAACAATAGGAGAGAATCCTAACGGGGTTCCTAATAATCTTATGCCATATATAACACAGATTGCTGTTGGAAAGTTAAAGGAACTTGGTGTGTTTGGTAATGATTATGATACTCATGATGGAACAGGTGTAAGAGATTATATCCATGTTGTTGACCTTGCACTTGGACATGTTAAGGCTATAGAAAAGCTTAATGATAATCCGGGAATTGCAATATATAATCTTGGAACAGGCAATGGATATTCAGTGCTTGATATAGTAAAGAATTTTGAGGCTGCTACAGGAATACATATACCATATGTAATTAAGGAAAGAAGACCTGGTGATATTGCAACATGCTACTGTGACGCAGGTAAGGCAGAGAGAGAACTTCATTGGAAAGCAGAACGTGATTTAAAGACTATGTGTGCTGATTCATGGAGATGGCAGAAGAATAATCCTAACGGATATGATGATTAAGGAGTAGATTATGGGTAAGTATTTTGGAACTGACGGATTCAGAGGAGAAGCAAATGTAACTCTTACAGTTGACCATGCATTTAAGGTGGGAAGATTCTTAGGCTGGTATTATGGAAAAAACCATGAGAATGGTAAGGCAAAGATTGTTATTGGTAAGGATACAAGAAGAAGCAGTTATATGTTTGAGTATTCTTTGGTAGCCGGTCTTACAGCATCAGGAGCAGACGCGTATCTTCTTCATGTTACAACTACACCAAGTGTTTCTTATGTTGCAAGAACAGAAGATTTTGATTGCGGAATTATGATTTCTGCAAGTCATAATCCTTTCTATGACAATGGAATTAAGCTTATTAATGCCGCAGGTGAGAAGATGAAAGAGGATGTTATCGCTGAAATCGAGAAGTACCTTGATGGTGAGCTTGGAGAAATTCCATACGCAACACGAGAAAACATTGGATGTACAGTTGATTACACAGCAGGTCGTAACAGATATATGGGATATCTTATGAGTCTTGCAATTTATTCATTCAAAGGAATAAGAGTAGGTCTTGATGCTTCTAATGGTAGTGCATGGACACTTGCAAAGGCTGTATTTGACGCACTTGGAGCTAAGACATATGTTATAAATGCTGCTCCGGACGGAACTAATATTAATGCAAACTGCGGTTCTACACATATTGAAGGACTTCAGGATTTAGTAAGAAGAGAGCATCTTGATGTAGGATTTGCGTTTGACGGTGATGCTGACAGATGTCTGTGTGTAGATGAGAAGGGCGAGGTCATAACAGGTGACCATATTCTCTATATCTATGGATGTTATATGAAGGACAGAGATAAGCTTGTCGGAAACAAGGTTGTAACAACAGTAATGTCTAACTTCGGACTTTACAAAGCATTTGATGCAGTAGGAATTGAGTATGAAAAGACTAAGGTTGGCGATAAGTATGTATATGAGTGTATGTCAGAGAACGGATACCGTATAGGTGGAGAGCAGTCAGGACACATTATATTCTCTAAATATGCAACAACAGGTGATGGAATTATCACAGCCCTTAAGATGATGGAGGTTATGCTTGCAAAGAAGAAGACATTGTCAGAGCTTGCAGCACCACTTGTTATATATCCACAGGTTCTTAAGAACATCAGAGTTACAGATAAGACACAGGCACAGGATGATGCAGATGTTAAGGCTGCAGTTGAGGCAGTTGCCAATGCACTTGGCGCAGATGGAAGAATCCTCGTACGCGAAAGCGGAACAGAGCCTGTTGTCCGTGTAATGGTTGAGGCTGGAAGCACAGAAGAGTGTGAGAAGTATGTAGATCAGGTAATAGAAGTTATAAAGAGTAAGGGATACGCAGTGTAAGGTTTAAAAAATCTTACTATCTATTATTTACACTCATTCGGCATAAGATCGGAAGAGCGTCGTGTAGGGAAAGAGTGTAGATCTCGGTGGTCGCCGTATCATTAAAAAAAAAAAAAA
>OOAG01002259.1_pt1 | contig 12889 bp, 10 predicted proteins | sample 1671461 | NCBI WGS metagenome assembly OOAG01 (sample SAMN06348159, study PRJEB24527) | human gut metagenome | biome: human gut; feature: ankylosing spondylitis patient; material: feces | host: Homo sapiens | place: China | collected 2015-10 | reverse complement strand
TCAGCGATCTGTAAAAAACGTGAGGAAAATTCTCTAGCTGCTCTTCCGATCGTTTATTTATTTTTTATCATATACTCAAAATCTACAGTTGGCCAACTTACAAATTAAAATTTTTTAAAATGATCAAGCAGTATCTTCTCTGCTTCTGGATTCCACAATCCACCATGTCGTTTACAGGATTCATCTAATTCTCCAAAGACTGGATCTTTCTCAGCTAATTTCCCAAAGTCCTCTATTGCTGCCAATGGCAAGTTGATCTGTGGGTATGTAATCTTCTTTGATCCTGGTATCTTCTTTAAATATAATGTGGTATCGACAATCGCATTGATTCCTCCAATGTGTGTGATTCCAACTGCTGGATTGATCTTGCCTGTTGTGATCAGGTCTAAGGCTTCGATCAAGTCTGAACGAAGTCCTCCAGATGAACCGATCAGTTTAGTTTTTAAATAATGGCTTCCGTATATATTCATTCCAGCACGATAATTTTTATCTGCTGTTGATGCATAAATATTCATGCAGCCATCCATTGCCATAATACGATTCCCTATTTCAGCTACACATTTGGGTGGTGCATAGACAAACACATCATCGTATCCTTTTTCATTGGTTATTGCCAGTAACACTGGAACGGAGTCTGCAAACATCGATGGATTGATATAATAAAGCTCTATTCCATGCCTGGTTCCTTCCTGCATCGGTATCATTTTCCTTACTTTTTCCAAACGCTCTTGATTCGTATCTGTGATCACGAGTCTTCTTGGCTTTTTCTTCATTCCAAGGACATAACGGATTGCCATTAGTCCCATGGGACCGGCTCCTCCAAGGATGATGGTATTCCCACCTTCTTTAATTCCAGATATATGATCGTGGGTTCCCTCTTTACTGTGATAGTTTGAATGAAAACTTCCCACTATACTATATAAAGCCTGAGCCTGTGCAAGTTCATAGAATGAATCTGCTTCATATTGCAACAAACATCCTTTCTCAATTACATCTGCTGGTATGATACAGTATGTTGCTGCACCTCCAAAATAAGGGTAAGAATATCCTGGTGATTCGATCTGGTGAGGAATCTCTGGTACTAATACAAATTGTTTTCCTTCCTGATAATCCTCTTTCCATCTTGTTCCGACTTTTGCTATCGTTCCAGAAAATTCATGTCCGATCAGTACAGGATTCTTTTTAATATTCTTTGGTACTCTTAAATGTCTCTGTGCCAATGTGATCTCTTTTAAAGTTGATACTGCAATTCCGTTACATTCTATCTTCAAGAGAATCTCATCTTCAGCTATCTCAGGGATCTCAAATTCTTCCAGACGTATATCTTTGACTCCATAAAGTCTGACTCCTTTAACTTTCATAACCTTCGCCCCCTAAACTTAGTCAAATATTTATGTCTTGTTAAATTTAATTAATCTTTTTCATTATAACATATTCTCAAACTTCTGTCTGCGAATTCATAAAGATCTGAATTGTTATGGAGTCTTTTCTTTATTTTTGATTTTTACTATATAAAAATGCTGCAATCCAGGAGGTCACTGGAACTGCCATGATAACTCCGAGACTTGATGATAATCCCTGCATGATCTCAATCCCTACGGAATACATATTGATCACCTGTTGATATTCGTAATTGTATGCAAAGATAAATACTAATGTGTTGATCGATCCACCCGTAAATGCAAGAATCAGTGTATTGGTCATTGTTCCCATCATATCTCTTCCGACATTCATTCCTGATTGAAACAGTTCTTTTAACATCATCTGTGGATTTTGTTCTTTTAATTCATTGAGTGTAGAGGCGATTGACATTCCAACGTCCATGACTGCACCTAATGATGCGATCAAGATTCCTGCAAATAACAATTCACCAATTTTTATGTCTGTCATTTCTCCGACATAGACCAGATTCTCTATATCAGACACATTATATCCGGTGATCGATGTCACTTGTCCAAAGATCAATGCAAATGCTCCAGAAAATACCACACCTATGATCGTTCCAAGCATCGCGGCTACTGATTTCTTCGTAATTCCATCAACCATACACATCGTCACAACTGTTGTAAATGCGACCACTAATACAGCCGCCAGTATCGGGGATATTCCTTTGTAGATCATCGGAAGAAAAATAAAAAAGATACAAAGCATTGTAAATACCAAGCTTAATATTGATGAAATTCCTTTTCTTCCACCGACTGCAACCACGATTGCTACAAACACTGCTGCCATCAGCCATACCATAGGTCCTCTGTTTACACTATATACAGACGCCAGCAACTCTCCTTTCGATTCATTAATGATCGCTATGACTTTCATTCCTTTTTTACATTTTGCACCAAATAAATAACTTTGAGAGCTTGTTGCCTGTATTATTTTTCCTTTATGATCCCCTGAGAGAAGTTTTAATTCTACGGTTTGTTTTCCACTTCCACTATTTGATAAGTTTCCAGAGATCACGTTTGTTACTTCTGCTTTTTCAAAATTTCTTCCATCTGTATCTAGAAGTTTTGTCTTCTCAATTCCAGAAAAAGAAAAAAACAGCAGAAGAAAGAGAATGCCTGCGATCAGCAGACACACTCCTTTCATCTGTTTTTGTTTCATTGTTATTTCACAGTCACTTTCAGAACTTTGCTGTAAGAACCGTAGATTTTCTTACCTTTAACTACTTTGTATGCACGAACCTTTACATAACATTTTTTCTTTGATCTTAATGACTTGATCGTATAAATTGTTTTTCTTGTATTTCTTGTCTTTGCTTTTTTAAAGTTCTTGTTTGATGCATATTTAATCTGATATCCAGATACAGATGCTTTTTTGATCTTAACTGTTACTTTCTTTTTGCCAGCTTTTAATTTTGCAGATGCTTTTGCTACTACAACTTTCTTCTCTGCTGTTGGTTTCTTTACTGTTGCTGGTTTTGTTGTTGCTTTCTTTTCTAATCCTGCTTTTGCATTTGTCAGAACTTTTAATGCATTTTCAACTTCATCTTTTGTTGCTTTTTTGTCTTCTGCAACTTCTTTGGCTCCTGTAAGTGCCTGTTCAAAGACTCTATAGCTTTCCGTTGTATATGCATCTTTTTGCTTTACAATGCTTTCAGATGCTTTAATTTCTGCATTAAGTGATGTCGTATCCCCTTTGCTCTTTGTGATAGAAAATGTTTCATCAATCTTTTCATCATTATCTGTACGATATGTATTGATCGTTAAACTATTTTCTGTTACATCAACAACTGAATATGTTGGGACATCTTCCTGCCAACGATGTGCAATATATGTCTGCTGTCTTGGTACCAGATCATAATATTTACTTCCTGAAGAAGAACCTGCTGTCATATAAAGGACACCTTCTGGATTGATTACAGAGCTTCCCTGTTTTTTGACAGTCTCAATTGCTTTTTCATCCATGATACTTTTAAGATATGTTAAGTATTTCTGATCTTTTTCATCTGTGCTGTCATTTTTAATATTTCCTGGTGCCACTGTTTTTGTCGTTGGATTTTCACCCGCATCCATATCTTTCTCTAATTCTGCATCAAATTCATCATCTGTATAATCATTCGCTTTTGTTCCACCTAATAACATTTTAGATCTTGAATAAGCATGATCATGACCTGTTAATACAGCATCAATATCATTTTGTTCGAAAATCGGTGTTAACTGATATCTTAAATTTGTGATCTCTGGCTCATTAGAATGTTCTGCTGATCCATAAATATCCTGATGCAGTGTTACGATTCTCCATTTGCAGTCTTTATTCGCTGCAACTGTCTGCTCAATAAACTGTTTATGTTCTGCTACATTTGTATCCTGTGTATTTAACATGATAAATAATGCATTTCCATATTTGAAATAATAATCTCCACCGACTACCTTATTACTTCCAAGTTCACTTGCATTTGCTCTGTTAAAATGGTATGTATAGTTTGCATTATCTGCATCATGGTTACCTACTGTCGTTGCCACTGGAAGTGATTTTAATGCTTCTGGACTTAAATATCCTGTATACTCAATTTCACTTTTTGATGCATCTTTGTTTGGTAACTTTTTCTTTGTTGTCTGAATCTGGTCACCTGCGGATACAACAAAACTTAACTGATCATCTGTCTTTTCTAATGCTGCGTTTAACGTAGAAGACCAGTTAAATGCATCACTCTTTACTGCATTTGACTGTGCATCGTAAAATTCTTTCGTATCTTTTCCCTTTAATTCATTTGAAGATCCGATCTGTGGGTCACCTACAAATGCAAATGAGAAATTGTTTGTAGATTTTGTCGTGTATTCAGCTGGCTTTGTATACCCATTTCCATTATCGTAACTATAATAATATGTTTTGTTTTCTTTTAATCCTGTTGCTGTTACTTTATTAGAATTATAAGTTTCCCCATTGTTATCCTGTTCATCTTTTACTGCTGTTTGTTCTGCCTCGTACACCTTGACATTTTTCATATTATGTCCTTCACCAATGATCAGTTTTGGAACATTTGCATTTGAATGATCATCATTTGTCTGCTTTGGTGTATACCATGCAAAATTCAACTCCGTTGCATTGCTTCCTGGTGATAATGAAATTTGTGTCCAGTCGTTTTTTAAAGTTTCCCATTCTTTTTCCCAACAATTCCACTGTGTCGTTGTTCCCATTGTCTGTGCAATGTCTGCTGCATTTGTCTTGCCATCTGGAGCGGCACTTGCAAATACTGGTGCTACATTTGTTGCAGAAAGTGTCAATGCTAATGCACTGATCATCATTTGTTTTCTCCAATTAGATTTCATATATACCTCCTGATACCTTTGTCTTTTCATATCTTTCTGACTCTTAAAGGATTCTATCATATATATGTAAATTCTAATTGCTCTGAATTGTAAATAATACGTAAAAAGATTCTGAAATATCAATCTATCTCAGAATCTTTTTGATGATGTTATATTAACTTTTTGTGTTATTTACCTTGATGTTCTAAGGCTGCTTCTACAAATCCTTTAAATAATGGATGTGCTTTATTAGGTCTTGATTTAAACTCAGGATGTGCCTGTGTTGCCACAAACCATGGATGTTCTGGAATCTCTACCATCTCTACGATTCTTCCGTCTGGTGAGCATCCGGATAACATCATTCCATTCTCCTGAAGAATATCACGATATTCGTTATTTACTTCATATCTATGACGATGTCTTTCGTGAATCTCTTTCTCTCCATATAATTCATATGCCTTAGATCCTTCTGTTAATACACATGGGTAAGATCCTAAACGTAATGTTCCACCAAGATCTGTGACTCCGTCCTGATCTGGCATGATATGAACCATTGGGTGTGTTGTGTCTGGATTAAATTCCTGACTGTGTGCATCAGAGAATCCTAAGACATGTCTTCCGAATTCTACTAATGTAAGCTGCATTCCTAAGCATAGTCCAAGATATGGGATCTTGTTTTCTCTTGCGTATTTGATCGCACAGATCATTCCTTCGATTCCACGATCTCCGAATCCACCTGGAACTAAGATTCCGTGAACTCCACCTAACATCTCATCGACATTGTAAGAGCTGATTCTCTCTGAATCTACCCAGCGGATCTTAACATCTGCTGAATTTGCAACTCCGGCATGCTCTAAGGATTCTACGACACTGATGTAAGCATCGTGTAAAGATACATATTTACCAACTAATGCGATCTCTACTTTATGTTCTGGATGTTTCCATGCATCGATCATCTTCTTCCAGTCATCAAGATCTGGATCTGGGCATGGCATGTTCAGACATTCACATACTTCATGTGCTAGATGTTCTTTCTCCATCATCAAAGGTACTTCATATAATACTTCTGCATCTAAGTTCTGAATAACTCTTGAACGTTCAACGTTACAGAACTGTGCGATCTTTCTCTTGATTCCATCATCTAATGGATAGTCTGAACGGCATACAAGGATATCTGGCTGGATTCCCATTCCCTGTAAGTCTTTGACACTTGCCTGTGTTGGTTTTGTCTTTAATTCTCCTGAACTCTTTAAGTATGGAATTAATGTTACATGAATTAAAATACAGTTTTCATGCCCTACTTCATGCTGGAACTGTCTTAATGCCTCTAAGAATGGCTGACTTTCGATATCTCCTACAGTTCCTCCGATCTCAATGATTGCTACTTCCTGATCGCTTGGATCTTCACTTCTGTAAAAACGGCTCTTGATCTCGTTTGTTACGTGTGGGATTACCTGTACTGTGTTACCACCATAATCTCCACGACGTTCTTTGGATAAGATACTCCAATATACTTTACCTGTTGTAACGTTTGATTTCTTATTCAGTCCTTCATCGATAAATCTTTCATAATGTCCAAGGTCTAAGTCAGTCTCTGCTCCGTCATCTGTTACGAAAACTTCTCCGTGCTGGATTGGGTTCATTGTTCCTGGGTCAATGTTGATATACGGATCAAACTTCTGGCTTGTGACATGATAGCCTCTGGCTTTTAGTAATCGTCCCAGAGAAGCTGCTGTGATTCCTTTACCTAATCCAGATACAACTCCTCCTGTAACAAATACATACTTTACTGGCATGTTTCTTCCTCCTATATGTGAATTTCTACTACTTTCTTATATTATCCCATTCAAAATAATATCATATCATATTCTTTTTGATTTGTCATTGTGATTTGTTAAAAATAATAAGAAAAGGATTCTTATGTTTCTATATCATAGAATCATAGGAATCCTTATTGTCATATTTTAAAAATCGAAAGTGCTCACATCACAACTTAGATAGAGGATTGCAGATAAATATAAAATGATTGTTGATGATGATAATCTAAAATACAATTCTTTCGAGATTCTATGGGGTATGGGCGATGAACGATCGCAGGAAAACCGTAGTTCTCGAACTGTTTATTAAGGGGAGTTTGTGCTGTAAGCACTTTCTACCCATAATTTACCATATCATTTTATATTTGTCAATTATTTCCTTTACTTTTTTTGTAAAAATTTACATAATTATTATTTTCATTATTATTGATCAATGATATCACCTGATTTTTACTATTTCCTTTGCTGTATGTCCAGCTTCCTAACTTACCGCTCTGTGGCGTTTTCTTGATCATAAATGTGTTTAACCATTCTTGTGCATCCTTGGATGATATACCCATTTTTTCGAAACAGCCTTTTAAGAATATCTTTTCTTCTGTTGTGAATCCTTTGAAGGTTTCTGTTTCATCCCAGTAGATCAACATCTGTTTGATCTTGTGATCTTGCAAAAAGATCTGGATATTTTTCCTTGCATATAATTCTTCATCATTATAAGAACGAAGAATAACTTCATTCGCAGCTGATCCACTATGATCTGATATAGCAGTCCACATCTCTCTGCCACTTTGTGGAAGGTCAGATAGATTACTCCTGAGCCCAATCACTTTGTTAAAATCAACTCGAATGATAAAACGTTTGTAATTATACAGACATGTTAATCCATTTTTCTTGAATGTATGCCATTTGTCTGTATTATGGAACAAGTATGTTTTATCTCCAGCTTTTACTTTAATCCCTGCTGTATCTTTTTCGCATTGTTCCATCCATTTTTTGATTCCTTTGTATCCTGAATTCTCCATCGTATTGATCAATTTGGAGTTTTTCATATAATACTGGGATGTTCCATTGATACATCTCTTATGATTTTCATTTGTTGCATACAAAAGACCGTCTTTGTAATTCCAATTGAGATTCTGAATTTCTTGTTTTTCTGAATCTGTAAGCTTTTGATAATTTTCTTCGAATGTATTGTCTGGTCTTTGAATGATATCATAAAATCCATCAGTATCGTAACGGTCGAAATCTACGTCAGAATCAGTATCTTCATCCGATTGCTGTATTGAAAATCTACGAAGAACGGTGTCTTCTGCTCTTAAACGCAGCTCATACTCACCCGTTTTATCTTCCAGGATACTCGTTTTCCATACTTCATAACTTCCACTGTCATCTAAAAGAGTCGAACTTTCATCGTCTGATTTCATCATCTTATAAAATTTTTTCAGCCATTGCTCATTTTTTATTTCTCTTCTGTCTTCTGAAATCTTATCAATCTTATCTTCTGTGATAAAATTGTTTTCATTTGCTGACAGACTGATCGTTGATACGAACTGTTTTTTGCTTGTCAAAGGATAGATAAATAGTCCTGCTGCCATACAAAATCCAAGAAGAATCGCTATTTGTTTAATTCTTTTTCTTTTCTTAAATGATACGCTATACCATTTTCTCTGTAATTTTGACGGATGACGGTAAAGTACGATTCCGATCGTTGCCAATAAAGCTAGAAGGATCAGTGGTGATAATATGATAATATAACTAATTGAAGTTGAAAAATACATTATACTGCCCTCCTTTTCTTACGCTTTTCTACTATATAATATATGATCGTTGCGATCACTGCTGCCAGAATGCCGCCTGTGTATGACTGAATCTTGAACCCTGTCACTACAATGAACAGTGAAACACAGAATGGAAAAATCCATACAAACAGATGCTCCATCCATGGAAAATACATAAAATTATTCCTCTTTGCCATATCTGACTTTTGGAATACATAAAATGCAACTCCAAAAAATACTGTGATCAACACAATCTGAATCAGAAGAATCTGTACAAAATGATCAAACGAAGCCATCGTTACCAACTGATTCACACCTTTATCCCATATAAACTGTTCTGTGATCGGTCCATTTTCAAAAAATACAGCCATCCACCAGCCATGATATATTGTATCTGAAAATGATAATACTTTTGGCATCATATAATCCATAAAGTTTGGAAATAACATTGCTCCGATTCCAATTGCTCCTGCGATCCATGGTCTTTTACAGATATTCTGAAAAAATATGGCAATGGCATAGATGAGTGTCAGTGATACCCATATAAATAGAAGATATGCACACAAATGTATCATGTTATCATTTCCAAGAAGTACTGCTCCGTTCTTACATGCGGATAGATTCATCTCATACCATGACTGTGCCTTTGTTCTCATCATGATCATTCCGAATGAAAGAAAAAGCCATGGTATCGTATATGTCATCATTCCTGTGATCGTCCTTGTCAGAAAGATCTGGCCTCTCTTGATCGGAAGCTGCATTAGAAATTCACCACATTTTGATGTGCTGCTTTCCCGATACTGTATTACCGCTACAAAACTAATCGGTATCATAAGAACGATAATAAACATTTTATAGTATCGATCTAATGTTCCTAAAAACAGATTGCCATAATTATTATAAATGCCTCCATAAAAATTATTGATCTGATCTGCAGTTCCTGAAATATCGTTTACGATCACATTTTGTAATATAAAATATATCACTATAGTATACACTAATGTTATGGCTAGCAGATTTCGTTTTTCATGATTAACAAGCCCTCTCATAACATTTCCTCCTTATTGTCTGAATGATCGATACAGCAAAATATGTGATCACTAATATTACTACCAAATATATAAGCCAATGTACTGCATTTAATTTCTGTATGATCAGTTTATAACTGTCTGATGAAGACATAAATTCTTTTCCCCATGCGATCAATCCATAAATTATGGTTCGAAGTGTCTTGTCATACTTAAATATATGAACATATATCTCATGATTACTTAATGCATTAAAACATAGGATCGTGATCACTATCGTCGTGATGACTTTATTCTGTATCTCTGATAATCTTGTTAACATTCGATTCTGTGCCTGATCCTGCTTGATAAACTGTCGTTTTGCAAACCAGATACTAAAGACTCCAGCTGCAAATAAAACGACAATACAGATAATAGCAGAATTTACATATTGTGCTTTCCAGATTGGATTGCTATCCAAGATATTCGCATCTAGCTGATAATTTAATGGATATAAAAATGTTCTGCCGAATCTTCCATAAATAACCCACTCGAGTATCGCAAATCTAGAAGATCTTACCTTAAACAGCAACTGGAGTAAAAATGCCAGATTCTGAAGGATCATCGGCAATATCACATAAAATGTAGCGACTGCTATGATAAGCCCTTGCCAGATATATGCTGTCACGATCAATGAAATCTGTATGAGTGCACAAAATGCAAAACACATTACTGCATTCCATAATGTGCATATGATCACATTCGTGATTGATTCCGCATTCGGAATCGTTGCGATCTTCATTGCAAAGAAAATTCCATAGATGATCTCTGCGAACAAAAGTGATATATGCAGTTTTGTAAGACTCTTTTGGTAAATGTCTTTCTTTGTCCATGGAAGGCTGTAAATATATTGCTGTTTCTTATTTTGCTGCAACTGATATACAATTCCTACTGATAATGCTGCAAATAAAACTGTGATCAAAAGCCAGCCATTGACAAGATTATCCATCATCGTCTGTGGCAGTCCATCCCCTGGATATTTCATATTCCATGCGAAAATCCCATATAACAATGCTGCTGGTGGAAGTACCAAATCATATTTTCTAAAAAATCTCATCTCCAAGTTCCTCCTCTTAGCGGTTGCTGTAGACGAATACTTCTTCTAAACTTAATGGAATTTCCTCTACTACAATCGCTCCTGCTTGTTTTAATGCCTCATGAATTGGCTCTCCATACCCTTCTAATATTACTGTGTATACACTTCCAAGATTAGAATACGTGATCACTCCCGGAAGTTCTTTGAAAATCTCGCTTCTTGATTCTCCAAATACAACCTGTAATTTTGTAAATCGTTCTTTCATCTGATCCATTGTTCCATGATAAAGGATCTTTCCGTCCTTCATCATACTTGCGGAATCGCAGAAACTTTCTAAATCCTTTAAATCGTGTGATGAGATCAGAACACTCATCCCATTCATATCGACTTCATTGACAATAAAATCTTTGATCTGTTTCTGTGCGATCACATCCAGTCCTGACATTGGTTCATCCATGATCATCACTTTTGGATGGATGGACAGATTCAACATCGAAGCTAATGACATTGCCTGTCCTTTAGATAATTCTTTGATTCTTTTGCTTACATCTAATCCGATACTCTGATTGTAGTCCCTAAATACTTTCTCATCGAATGTTGGGTAGATCTGTTTATAAAATTCTACCATCTCATCGATATGATACCCTTCAAAATACTGGTTGCTGTCCGCAACATATCCTACCTGTGCTTTTACTTTTGGATTCTCGAAAATTTCTTCTCCACAGACCAGAATCTGTCCTTGATCCTGTTCATAAATTCCTGTTAGACATTTGATCAGTGTTGTCTTTCCACATCCATTGCGTCCTACCAGCCCATGAATGCTTCCCTCTTCTATATCCAGGCTGATTCCATGAAGAATCTCATTCTTTCCATATGATTTTTTCACGTCCTTTAGTTCGATCACTTTCATATCCTATCCCTCCAAATCCTGATAGATCTCATGTATCAGGCTTGCTATCTTCTCTTCATCATACCCTTCATAACGAAGCTCACTTAATATCTCTTTTAAACTTGTCTTGATCTCTTGCATCTTTCCTTTGTCTACCTCTTGTGAAGCATTCTCTGCCAAAAATGCTCCCTTTCCTCGTATTGTTATAATTACTTTCTCTTTCTCCAACAACTGATATGCTTTCGCTACGGTGTTGGGTGTTACACTGAGACTTAATGCTAATTTACGAACGGACGGCAAAGCATCTCCAGGTTTTAGATATCCTTTCCACGCTGCTTCTTTTACTTGTTCCATGATCTGTTCATAAATTGCCTTGCCACTGGCAGGGTTGATTCGAAACACATCTGTACCTCCTTATTGTTTTTGTCGTACTGTATGCCATACTGTATTAGCTGTACTGACTGTACCATTTCATATGATACAGTCAGTTTATATACTTTTTTCTTATTTGTCAATAACTTTTTTAAAAATGTCAAGAAAATTTCCTATGAAATGAAAAAACCTCAAAGCTTCTTTCCGAAACTTTGAGGTTCTTCCTAAACAAATTGTATGAATATATAGAGGGTTCATTGCTTTCGCAATATAAATCATTCTTATAACAGGCTCTTTGCTGTGCTTCCAATAGTTGTGATGATAAAATAACAGCTAGTTGCTCCTGCATCAAGAACTCCTCGGGAACGTTCTCCAAGGCGGCTTGCTCGTCCAATCTTGGCTACAAGATCTTTTGTAGACTGCCATCCTTTTTCTGCTGCGGCATTCATAGCATCCAAACATTCTGCAAAGTCTTTTCCTGCTTCTTTTGCTTCTACAAATGCTTCTTTTGCTGGAATCAATGTATCTAGCAGTGATTTGTCTCCTACCTGTGCAGGGCTGATATCCTGAATTCCTTCTACAGAGGCTGTGATCATTTCTGCGAATACATCTGCTGTGATCTCTTCTTCATCTTCACATGCCTGAGCCATCTCATCAAATAACATTCCATACAGAGGTCCCATTGATCCACCGATATCTTCTAACAGTGTCTCACCTAATGTTGTCAGTCCTTCTGACAAATTATATGTAGTTCCTTCTAATTTCTTCTCGCACATCGTAAAACCTTTGTTCATGTTGATCCCATGATCTCCGTCTCCGATCTTACCATCAATCTCACTTAAGTAATCTCTTTCTTTCTGAATTGTCTTGATCAGCTGGTCTACGATAACTCCTGCATCGGCATTTTTAAAACTTGACATAATTTCCACCTCTTTGAATTAATGTTGTACTTTTCTTATCTGTGTTTATTTTAGCATACAATCTTTTTTACCTGAAATGATTTTCAGTTCAAATATGGCACTCATTATGGTGCTATGTTTCACTCTGAATTCAACTCTTATTAGAACTGTTTTAATCCTACAGAGTTTGCTGGCATATCGATGCATTCTTTTAATTCATCATCCAGCTTCATCACTGTTAATGTAACACCCATCATCTCTAAAGATCGGAAGAGCACACGTC
>OOAG01002254.1_pt1 | contig 12914 bp, 16 predicted proteins | sample 1671461 | NCBI WGS metagenome assembly OOAG01 (sample SAMN06348159, study PRJEB24527) | human gut metagenome | biome: human gut; feature: ankylosing spondylitis patient; material: feces | host: Homo sapiens | place: China | collected 2015-10 | reverse complement strand
GATGAGGGCATGAAAAAGTATCTGGAAATATACCAAAGCCAGAACTGGATGCTGATTGGCGGAAAGCTGCTCTCAAAAAAGCTGGCTTTATGGTTCACAATGAATCGGTTCAGAAACCATACTTCCTTGAAGGTACTTTACCTTAACGGCATGACTGCCAAAGCGACAGTCGATCTGGATATTCGAGGGGACCGGTACAAGGAGTTTACTGCTGTGCTGAAAGAATTGATTGGATACGAAGGCACACTTAAACTGTATGAAAAAGAAGAACAGCTGGCACAGAAATTTGCGTCTTTTTTCCCAGAGCAAACTTCCGAACAGGACCGTGTCGCTGCTTTTCTTTCTCAGGATGTGACGCTGATCCGGCAGGATTACATTCAGACCTTCTCTCCGCCGCCAGATTCCCGAAAGAAAAAACGGAGTAGACGGGAACGGGAATAAAATATTTTCTTCATTTTTCAATGGAGAAAGGCTTACAAAAATAAAGAGAATTTAACTTGGGGGTTACCTATGAACTATGATATGAATATGATTAAATACCGCAAAAATGGTTTTTTTAGAATTGCAGCAGCTATTCTGATTATCTGTTTTACACTATTTGGCCTTACTGCTTGCACCGGTACTACTGACAGCAAAGATAATAACGATGATAATGCACTGATGCAAGGAACATGGGAAATAGATACCGGCTCTGGTGCTGGTTATAAATTCGTTGACGATAAGTTTATGTGGTTAAAATCCATCGAGAATGTTAACGATAACTACTGGTACGGAGATGTTGAGTATTATAAAGGTGCTGAAGCAATGGATATAGCAGGACTAACAGAGGAGGAACTTAAGAGCAGCCTGCCAGGTCTTAAACCTGAAAACATTTTTGTAACAAAATTAGATCCCGAAAAAATCATTACCGATGGTGAGGATAAAACTGCTACCAATATGAATGACCAAACATTATGGACTCGCTTATGGCTTATTGAAGAAAATGAGGACAATGTTGTTGCGGTAGTGTTTGATTTGGAAACTTTTAGTATGGAGAGCTACACTAAAGTTGAGTAAAAACCAGAAATTAGAATTTGGAGTAAACTTATGGACTATATAATACGAGAAATGAGAAGCGAAGAATACTGTTTATTAAGTGGTTTTTTATACGAAGCGATTTATATTCCGGAAGGTATTGAACCTCCACCTAAATCAGTAATAGAATGTCCGGAATTACAAGAATATATCGTCGAGTTTGGAAATCGAAAACATGATAAAGCCTTAGTTGCAGAGATTCAGGGAAATGTAGTAGGAGCTATTTGGGTAAGAATTATGAATGATTATGGACACATTGATAATGATACTCCATCTCTTGCCATGTCTGTCTGCCCCCAATATAGAGGGTTAGGCATTGGAACTTCATTATTGAAACAATTATTACAAGTGGAAAGATTAGCTGGATATTCAAAAATATCCTTATCTGTTCAGAAAAGTAATTATGCAGTGAAGATGTACGAGAAAGTGGGATTTACTGTTGTTAATGAAAATAGCGAGGAATTTATTATGATTGTAAATCTATAACAGAAATTCCAGTTTGCATAACTGGCAACCCAACCACAATTAAATATTCACAGCTCTACTAAGCAGGAGATCCGAAAAGGTCTCCTGCTTTTTTGCACCCTAAATTAAATGTATCACAGCTAAAACTATCGAAAACAAAATAGGCAGATACCATAAAAGAAGTTTTTCTTTGGATAGTGCTTGTCTTTTTTGAATTCATCACTTGACATTGTGGCAAAGACGCCCCTGAGATGGGGCGTGAAGATGGACGGGAAGGAGATGAAACAGGCGCGCGGCTTTTTGAGCCGCGCGCCTGTGAGGTCAGGTCTGTCGTTCGCGTATCAGTCGGGGTAGCGGGTGTAGACGCGGTAAATATCTTCGTAATCTGCCCCTTGGTCTTCCTGAATTCTTCCTTTACTGTTTACAGTCACATAAAAGAAATCGTAGTCACTATCTCCCTGCGAATCCGTCACGACACCATAGGAATCATCGTCTTTGAACTCGATCACATCCCCTGCCTGGAGCTCCTTTTTGTCGCTCAAACGCTCATAGTCCAAATTTCCAAATACTTTATCACTGAGCATCCAGGCAAACCCTTCGGCTCCAGACAGATCATCTCCAAACACTTTGGAATCATAGTATTCCTTCATGTCCCAGGAGTCGATATCCTTCAGCTTCTTTTCCAAAAGGGCCTCTACATTGCTCTCATTAACCTTTTTTCCATTGCTCAAGGTGTCGTCAGAAGAGGTGCTGTCGGGATAACGGGTATAAATATAATCAATGTCATCAAAATCTGCGTAAAAGTCCCAACAAATCTCGCCGTCGGAATAGAGGCCCACATAATCGAAATCACTCTTGCTGATGCCAATGACCACGCCATAACTGCCATCGTCCAACTCCACGATATCACCAATCTTCAGCTCATCGGAGTCCCTGTGTCGGGTATCATCCAAATCACCGAAGATTTCATTACTCAGGCTCCAGGCAAAGTCTTCATCATCGTCATCCCAGTATTCTCCATCGCCATAATCCCTGTCGTCCTCAAACTCCCACAGATAATCTTCCACATGAGACTCGGTAATACTGTCCCCGTTGGTCAGTTCATCGTCAGAGGATGAAGAAGAGCTGCTGGGATAGCGGGTGTACATCTCGTCCAGGTCATCGAAATCAGCCTCGAAATCCCATGCGATCCTGTCCTTGGAATCAATGCTGCCGTAGGTGCAGACTTCGTTCTTGGTGTCCACATCCACCACGACACCCCACAGCTCATTCCAGCTGTCATAGATCACGTCGCCTGCCCGCAGGTCCTCGGCATATTTCACGCTCTTGTAATCCAGCTCGTCAAAGATCTCGTCGCTGATGGTGTAAGCAAAGGCCTCGTCGCCCTTGGCGGAGCCGAACACGTTGGAGGTGTAGCGGTCGCTCATATCCCAGTCGTCGCCGTCTTCATAGTCGTCCATCAGGTCGTCCAGAAGGTCCTCCACATTGGACTCAGTGGCCTTTTCTCCGTTGCTCAGGGTGTCGTCGCCGGAGGCCTTGGTGAGATAGCGGGTGTAGACAGTATCCCTGCTGTCCAGGTCGTCCAGGTCCGCGGTCTCCTTCCAGGTGATCCAGCCGCTGTTGTCACAGGTGACATAGGTGAAGTCATTCCGGTCCACAGAGACCACCACGCCGAAGTCGCTGCCGGAGTCGAAGCTGACCACGTCGCCCACCCGCAGGTCCGCGGGGTCCTTCAGCTTGCTGGCGGCCATGGCGCCGAACACCTTGTCGCTGAGCATGTAGGCAAAGGCCTCCACGCCGGTGGCGGTGCCCAGTTCCTTGGAGGTGTAGCTGCGGGTCATATCCCACAGGTAGTTCTCGGGATAGTCGCTCTTCAGGGCCACCAGGTCGTCATACACGTTGGACTCGGAGGGGGTCTTGCCGCTCACCAGCCGGTTGGAGTTGACGTAGGTGGGCACCTGGATGGTGGTGGAGGCGTCATACAGGGAGCAGAGCACCACAGCTGCCTGGGCACGGGTGGTGCTGGCGGCGCCGTTGAAGTTACCGTTCTCATCGCCGCTGAGCAGCTTCCTGGCATAAGCCCCGGCCACAGCATTCTGGTAATTGCTGGGGATGGTGCTCCAGTCCTTGATGCTGATCCGGGCGGCCATCAGATCCAGTGCGCTGGGGTTCTCCCACCCCTTGGAGCCGGCCACGTTGACCATGATCTGGGCCATGTCATAGCGGCTGATCTCTGCGTTTACCATGGCCTCGGTCCAGCCGCCGGCGGCGGCGCGGCGCTGGGCAACAGTGGTGTTGCTCAGGATGCCCGCCGAGTAGGCTGCGGCCATGTAGGGATACCACCACTGGCCGGAGCTGTTCTGGTTGGCGGCCACCGCCGTCTTATAGAACATGTTGCAGATCATGGTGACGAACTGGGCGTTGGACAGGGTCTGCTCCGGTCCATACTGGTTGTCTCCGATGCCGGACACCAGCCCCTCTGTGGCGGCCCGGTCAATGTAATAATAGCCCCAGTAGGTGGTGGGCACATCGGTGAATGTAGTGGCGGCCGCGTAGGTGTTCGCGGTCAGCAGCCCCGCTCCCAGGGCCAGCGCCAACAGGCGCCGCAAACCTGTCTTCATCATTCTATTCTCCTTTTCCTGCGTTTTGTCATCCTAAAATTCTGGGGGCGGCCACCCCGTGCCGCGGAAAATCGGGCAGAAGCCCCCTTTTTATTTTACTGTGTTTTTGTCCAAAAGTCAAAACATACCTTGCATATTTATGAAATTTTAATTTTTGGCCTCCTTCATTTTGTGAAGATTTTACCATGAACATTTTCCCTCCCTACCGCTATGATTTTCCTTCTCTTGCTGTCGACAAGAGCCCCGCCGGGATGCTATAATCACCATGAGGATCAGTCCCTATTGCTTAGAATAAAAAGGAGCCCGATGATGAAGCAGATCATTTTATATGACAGCGCCACAGGAAACACAGAATATCTGGCCAAAGCCCTCTCCCATGCCCTGCCCAACGTCCCATGCGGTCCAGTCGGGTCCCTGGACTGCTCGAAAGCCGAGCTGGTCTATCTGGGTTTCTGGACGGACAAGGGCACCTGCTCCGACCGTCTGCGGGCTGTTCTCCCCTCACTGGCAGGCAAGCAGATCTTTCTCTTCGGCACCGCCGGCTTTGGTGCGGATCAGGCGTATTTTTCTCAGATCATCCGCCGCCTTGAGGGTGAACTCCCCCAGAACTGCACCGTGATTGGCTGGTACATGTGTCCTGGACGCATGGGAGAGGGAGTGCGCCGCCGCTATGAGGCCATGCTTCAGGACCCCGTCTCCGCCGGACAGGCAGAGCTTCTGCTGAAGAACTTCGACGCGGTCCGCACCCGCCCTGATGAGAGAGATGCTCAGGCCCTGCTGGCTGCGGCGGGTCTGTAATTGCAGGCTATGCGCTGCTTTTTCGCCCCCATGGAGGGGATCACAGGAGCCCTGTTCCGCCGGACCCACCGCCGGTTCTTCCCGGGGGTGGACCGGTATTTCATGCCCTTTCTCTCCCCCAGCCAGCACCACGTGTTCACCCGCCGGGAGCTGCGGGACATCCTGCCGGAGCAGGACGGGGACCTGGATGCGGTGCCCCAGCTGCTCACCCGGAGCGGGGCGGACTTTCTCTGGGCGGCAGGTGAGCTGGCCCGGATGGGCTACCGGGAGGTCAACCTGATCCTGGGCTGCCCCTCCGGCACCGTCACCGCCAAGGGGAAGGGGGCCGGGATGCTGGGGCGGCCGGAGGAACTGGACCACCTGCTGGAGGACATCTTCTCCGCCTCCCCCACTGCCGTCTCTGTCAAGACCCGTCTGGGTATCCAGGACCCGGAGGAGTTCTGGCCCATCCTGGACATCTACAACAAGTATCCCATCGCCCAGCTCATTGTCCACACCCGGGTGCGGGAGGACCTGTACCGCCGCCCCGCCCGACCGGAGCTGTTCCCCGCCATCCTGGCCGCCAGCCGCTCCCCCCTGTGCTACAACGGAGACCTGGTGACAGCGGCGGACTGCCGAGCTTTCTCTGTCCGCTTCCCTGGCGCAGGTCTGATGATGGGCAGGGGGCTGGTGGCCGACCCGGCGCTGGCCTCCAAGGCCAAGGGCGGGCCCGGCGCGGACCGGGACACCCTCCGCGCGTTCCACGACGCCCTCTATGAGGGCTATGCCCGTGACTTCGGCAGCCGGCGCAACGCCATGCTGCGGATGAAGGAGCTCTGGTCCTATCTCATCCACCTCTTCCGGGACCCGGAAAGCTATGCCAAAAAGCTGCGCAAGGCGGCGGACCCGGCGGAGTTTGAGGCCCTCACTGCCGGGATGTTCCGGGAGCTGGAGCTCCTGCCCGGCCTGGAGCCCGGGTTTCTGTTCTGACCCGCCCCAGGAGCGGGGACGCCCAAATAGAATGGCCCCGCTCTACATAAACTGAACGTGCCCCAGTCCCTGGGGCAGGAGGTCGCTATGCTGATCCGAGAACTTACCTTTGCCGCCATCGGCACCGGCTTTACCTGTCTGGCCACCGTGCTGGGAGCCGCCATGGTGTTTTTCTTCCGGGAGGATCTGAAACCCGCCACCCAGAAGATCTTTCTGGGCTTCGCAGCCGGCGTGATGGTGGCTGCCTCTGTCTGGTCCCTGCTCATCCCCTCTATGGAAATGGCGGAGGAGATGGGGCAGTCCCCCGCCCTTCCGGTGGGCGGCGGGTTCCTGCTGGGCGGGGCTTTCCTCATGGTCCTGGACCGGCTCACCCCCCATCTCCACATCGGCAGCAGCGATCCGGAAGGGCTGCCCGCCCATCTGAGCCGCACCACCATGATCGTACTGGCCGTCACCCTGCACAACATCCCGGAGGGGATGGCGGTGGGGCTGGCCTTCTCCATGGCCGCCCAGGACACAGGCAGCGGCGCCCTGGCCGGGGCAGTGGCCCTGGCCATCGGGATGGGGCTCCAGAACTTCCCGGAGGGGGCCGCCATCTCCCTCCCCCTCCGGTCCGACGGCGTGGGCACCGGCAGGGCCTTCGCTGCGGGCGCCCTGTCCGGCGTGGTAGAGCCCATCTTCGGCCTGCTCACTGTACTGGTGGCGGGCAGCGTCTCCCTGGTGATGCCCTGGGTCCTTTCCTTCGCCGCGGGGGCCATGATCTATGTGGTGGTGGAGGAACTGATCCCGGAGGCCCACCTGGGGGAGCACTCCCATGTGGGCACCGCCAGCGTCATGTGCGGCTTCCTGGTGATGATGCTGCTGGATGTGATGCTGGGATAAATGCCCCGGGGGACAGCCCGCGCTGTCCCCCGGTCCTGTTTTGTGCCCCCAGCGGGCGGCGGAGCGCTCAGCGCTCCCTCCCCGCCAAACGGTCCAGCTCGGCCATCAGCTCGGCCCGGTGGTTGGGAAGACGGCCCTCCATCACCTCTTCCAGCAGGGCGGCCAGCGCCCGGCCCACCGCGGGCCCCCGCAGGCCCCGGGCCAGGGCGTCGTTTCCGTCCGCCTCCAGGTCCCGCAGGGTGAGGCAGGGCCTCTCGGCCAGGATCTGTCTTGCCAATGCCTCCACCTGCTCCCAGCGGGCTGCCCCCGGAGCCCGGTCCGGAAATTTGGCCCCGGCGTCCGCTTTGGCCAGGGCGGTCCACTGGAAGAAGAGCTCCGGCCCCAGCCGCCCCAGCCACCGCTTCACCAGCCGGGGTTCCGGCTCCAGCTGGAGGTCGTGGCGCCGGATCAGGGTGACCACCCGCTCCCGCAGGGCATTGTCCAGCCGCAGGCGGCGCAGGCAGGCGTCCGCCAGCTCCGCCCCGGCGGCGGCGTGTCCGTAAAAGTGGCCCACCCCCTCCCGGTCCACGGTACAGCACCCCGGCTTCCCCACGTCGTGGAGCAGGGCCGCCAGCCGCAGTCCCGGCTCCGCCGGGACCCGCTCCAGAGCCCGGACACAGTGGGTGTAGACGTCATAGCTGTGGTGGGGATTGCGCTGGTCAAAGCCCACGGCGGGAGCCAGCTCGGGCAGCACCTGCCTGGTGAGGACCTCCGGGCAGTCCAGCAGCACCCGGCCCGCCGCCGGGCCGCAGACCAGCCGCTTCAGCTCCTCCGCCACCCGCTCCCGGGAGACGCAGGCCAGCTGGGGGGCGCAGGCTCGCACGCCGGCGGCCGTCCCCTCCTCCAGCCGGAAGTCCAGCTGGGCAGCGAACCTCAGGGCACGCAGCAGACGCAGGGCGTCCTCACCGAAGCGGCGCTCCGGCTCCCCCACGCAGCGGATGACCCCCGCCGCCAGGTCGGCCCGGCCTCCGAAGGGGTCAGTCAGGCCGGAGGGCTCCCAGGCCATAGCGTTTATGGTGAAGTCCCGGCGGGCCAGATCCTCCCCCAGATCCCCCGTGAACTCCACCCGGTCCGGGCGGCGGTGGTCGGTGTACCGCCCCTCCCGGCGGAAGGTGGTCACCTCCACCGGCAGGCCGCCGGACAGAACGGTGACCGTCCCGTGCCGCACACCGGTCTCCACCACCCGCATGGGGGCACAGGCCTCCCGGATCTGCTCCGGCCGGGCGGAGGTGGCCGCGTCATAGTCGTGGGGCGTCCGGCCCATCAGCCTGTCCCGGACGCAGCCTCCCACCAGGACGGCCCGGTGTCCCGCAGCGTTCAGCCGCTCCAGCACCGCCAGCGCCCGCAGGTCCCATCCCTCCATCTCCATTCCTCCTCTCCAGAGAGCCCCGGTCGGTCTCTCTCCTATTCTAGCAGAGTCTGTCCTGGCTGACAACGGCGGGTCCCGCCTCTCCTTCTTATTTTTCATTTTTAAATGTGGCTGAGCCTTGTGTCTCAAATGGCTCCATAGCCACAGGAACTCAAGGTGGAATTGGGAATTTATTTTAAGTCCCACTGAATTTGGACGCTGGCAATCTCGCTCATTGCATGTTGAAGTGATAGAGTTGACCGTGGTATAATTCAGAGGAATAAATTCAAATCAGGGAGGGGAGCGGCAATGAAAAAGGCAGTTTCAATCATGCTTTTCTTTGCGCTTTTTCTGCTATTGGCAGGTTGTGAGGAAGTACCTGTATCTGAGAGCAGTGAACCTTTGAACTCTAACAATGTCATCAAATGGTTTGATTGCCTTAATGGGGATGAAATGGCTTGGGATGGCGTTAAAGAGTATGATTTGGACGAATTTTCAGGAGTTACTTTTCGCTGGCATCCAGAGCGATTAGAGGCTGTGGCAGATGGGACAACAATTCCGCTCTATGATGGAATGCCAATTTGGAGCGTTTATTTCTATGATTTAACAGGTGATGGCAATCCAGAGCTTTGTTCAACCATAAGTTTTGGTTCAGGAATCATCGATGATCGAATCATAATTTACGACTATGCCGGCGGTGCAAGTTATGAACTTTCAGACAGAGGCAATTTTGACTATGTTCTTAATATGCAAGAGGATTCTCTTATTGTTGAAAAGCGCGCTTATATGCAAGATGAACTCATTGAATCAGGAGAATTGGTATTTCTAAACGATACAATTCAGATAAAAACAGAATGATAACTGCCAGTTTGACCGTCAGTTGCCCGCCTGGTCATTTTGCTGTGGTATTTTCAAATCAGCTTTTGGCAGTGCAGCAGAAAAAGGGGCCCTCGCCCTTTGAAAGGAGCGCTTATGACACAGGAACTTCTCTCCGGACTCAACGGATATAACATCCCCTGCCGGCACACCATCCAGGGCGGCGAGTCCATGGTCTGCCTCATCACCCACGGCTTCGGCAGCAGCAAGGACAGCCCCACCGCCCAGCTGCTGGCCGGGGAGCTCCCCCGGCACGGCATCGGCACCCTGGCACTGGACCTCCCCGCTCACGGGGACAGCCCGGTGGACGGGGACGCTCTGAGCATCCGCCACTGCCTGGACGACCTGGCCCGGGCAGAGGCCCGGGCCCTGGAGCTGGCCCCCGGGGCCCGGGTGGTCTATTTCTCCTCCAGCTTCGGGGCCTACCTGAATCTGATCTACCTGTCCACCCGCCCCCACCGGGGGACGCGGTCCTTCCTGCGCAGCGCGGCGGTGGAGATGCCCCTGCTTTTCCATACCCCCACGCCGGAGCAGGCGGAGGAGCTGGCGCGGCAGGGCTTCCTCATGCTGGACCAGGGCTACGTCCGCCCCCTGAAGCTGACCCCTGCCTTCCTGGCGGATCTGGATGCCCACGACCTCTTTCAACTGTACCGCTCCGGGGAGGAGCGGGTCTGTATGATCCACGGGGATGAGGACCAGACCGCCTCGCCGGAGGCGGCCCGGCGCTTTGCCCAGACCTTCGGCGCCCGTCTCATCCAAGTGCCCGGCGGGGACCACAGCCTGTCCGGCCCCGGCATGCCCCAGCTGGTGGTCCGGGAGGCCCTGGAGTTCTACCTGGCCCCCTGAGCCCTCAGCACAGCTCGATGCCCTCGACCTGGACCAGCTCCGCCCGCAGGGTGTCCAGCTCTGTCACCTGTCTCACCCCAAAATACAACTTTTTTATATATTATAGGGAGAAAACAATTATTTTACAACTGTTTCTCCCTGTGCTATCCTGATCTCACCTGATGAAACTGTGAGGTGACACGCTGTGGAGACCGCCGCCCTGACCCGGGGCTCCATCCCGCCCCAGCTGGTGTCGCTGGCCCTCCCCCTGATTTTTGGGAACATCCTCCAGCAGCTGTACAACACCATAGACGCCATGGTCATCGGCCGCACCCGCCAGCAGGTGAAAGAGGGCTGGGCCGCCGCCAACCGGGAGAAAAAGCGCAAAAAGTGAGGGGACGCCTCACACAACATAGGAACGGGGCCGGCGGCGACAGCCGGACCCAAAAATATTAGGAGGAAGCTGTATTATGATCGCACACGGGAAGGATATCAAGGTATTCACCGGAAACTCCAACCCCAAGCTGGCCCAGAACATCTGTCAGGAGCTGGGCATCCCTCTGGGCGACTCCGAGGTGGGAGCCTTCTCCGACGGGGAGAATTTCGCCTCTATCTATGAGACCGTCCGCGGCTCCGACGTCTTTGTGGTGCAGTCCACCTGCTCCTTCCGCAAGGACGACAAGAGCGGTTCCGTCAACGATGCGCTGATGGAGCTGCTCATTATGATCGACGCCCTGCGCCGGGCCTCCGCCGGCCGGATCACCGCTGTGATCCCCTACTTCGGCTACGCCCGCCAGGACCGCAAGACCAAGCCCCGAGACCCCATCTCAGCCAAGCTGGTGGCCAACCTGATCGCGGAGGCCGGCGCAGACCGGGTGCTGACCATGGACCTGCACGCCAACCAGATCCAGGGCTTCTTCGACATCCCGGTGGACAACCTGCTGGGCTCCCCCATCTTTGTGGACCACTTCACCAAGAAGTACGCGGACTGCCATGACGACACCATGGTGGTCTCCCCCGATGTGGGGTCGGTGTCCCGGGCCCGGGCCTTTGCCCAGAAGCTGAACATGCCCCTGGCCATCGTGGACAAGCGCCGCCAGAAGGCCAACTCCTCCGAGGTCATGAACATCATCGGCGACGTGCGGGGCAAGCACGTCATCCTGCTGGACGATATGGTGGATACGGGCGGCTCCCTGTGCCATGCGGCTCAGGCCCTGATGGAGATCGGCGGCGCCCAGGATGTGACCGCCTGCGCCAGCCACGGCGTCCTCTCCGGTCCGGCCATCGACCGCATCAACAGCAGCGTGCTGGACGAGGTCATCTTCCTGGATACCATCCCGGCCAAGCCCGGCGTCAAGTGCGACAAGATCAAGTACATCTCGGTGGCCCACATGTTCGCGGAGGCCATCAGCCACATCTATATGGAGACCTCCGTCTCCCCGCTGTTCCTGTAAGAGAGAGCGGGGACCGGAAGGGCGCGAAAACAGGGGGCGGGTAGCCAATACCCGCCCCTCTTCAGACTGTTTGAGGAGACCGATATGCTGTTTGGAAATGGAACCGGCGGGGTGGACTGGGTCCTGGTCTGCCTGGGCAACCCGGGGGAGAAATACGAAAACACCCGGCACAATGTGGGCTTCATGGTAGCTGACGAGCTGGGCGAGCGCCAGCACGCCCCCATCCAGAGGCTGAAATATAAGGCGCTGACCAACGTGTTCACCATCTCCGGCCAGAAGGTGCTGGTGATGAAGCCCGTCACCTTCATGAACCTGTCCGGGGAGGCGGTGCGCCAGGCGGTGGACTTCTATAAGGTGGCGCCGGACCACGTGCTGGTGGTCTCTGACGACACCGCCCTGGCTGTGGGCCGTCTGCGTATCCGCAGGGGGGGCTCGGCCGGGGGTCATAACGGCCTGAAAAACATCATCCTCCACTTGGGGACAGACCAGTTTCCCCGGCTGCGGGTGGGGGTGGGGGAGAAGCCCCACCCGGATTATGATATGGCGGACTGGGTGCTGGGCAAGTTCCAGGGGGAGGACAAAAAGGCCATCGACCAGGCGGTGAAGCGGGCCGCCGACGCGGTGGAGTGCATCCTGGCCGAGGGCATCGACCGGGGGATGAGCCGGTTCAACGGCTGAGGGAGAGCTGGTCCAGCTCCTGTCCCAGCTCCAGGCCCAGGGCCAGCCCGGTGAGGAGCATCTGCCGGCCCTCGGAGGCGCCCACCTCCATGGCCGCGCCCCAGATGCGGTCCGCCTCGTCCTCGCCTGTCAGCTGATACAGCCGCTGCAGGAAGGGAAAGCTCTCTTCGGATACCCGGTCCATGTCCGGGGTGGGGGAAGGGCCTCCACATAGTCCAGAAGGATGGAGATCAGGTCATACATAGGAACCACTCCTTTACGCCCATTATTATAACATGTTTTTTTATTGCGTGTCAAGAGGTGACCAGCTTGAAATCACTGGGAGAAAGACTAAAGGTTTTGAGAAATGAACGGGGACTGGTCCAGCAGGATATGGCAGATTTTCTAAAATGCAGGGTGCGCAACTATCAGGCAATCGAGGCGGGAGAAGTAAACCCTAGGCTTCCAAAGCTGATAGAATTGGCGGACTATTTCGGCGTGTCGGTGGACTATCTTCTGGGGCGGACGGAGAACCGGGAGATCAACCGCTGACCCGGGCGGGGGAGACAGAGGTCTTCCCCGCTGTTTTGGTTCCGGCCTTTACACAGGAGGCGGGCCCTGCCTGCCATTCCCGGACCTGTGACGTGCCGCAGGGGCGCGCAAAGACCGAAGGCATCCCATAGGGGCGGCTTCCAGCGCCGCCCCCAAAGCCTTCCCCCCTCCGGGGGGAAGGTGTCACGGCGCATGCCGTGACGGATGAGGGGTCTTCCTCCTCCCATCCCAGCCGCAGGATGGCCCCCAAAGGGTTCCGCCCTGCGGGGCGGCCGGCAGATCGGAAGAGAGTCGTGTAGGGAAAGAGTGTAGATCTCGGTGGTCGCCGTATCATTAAAAAAAAAAAAAAAAAAA
>OOAG01002233.1_pt1 | contig 12997 bp, 9 predicted proteins | sample 1671461 | NCBI WGS metagenome assembly OOAG01 (sample SAMN06348159, study PRJEB24527) | human gut metagenome | biome: human gut; feature: ankylosing spondylitis patient; material: feces | host: Homo sapiens | place: China | collected 2015-10 | reverse complement strand
CGAGTAAGTCCTAGACAATAATAACATTAATGAGACGGACAATGGATATGACAAAACTATATTACTTCATCATCCCTGCTCTTCTGCTCGGCAGTTGTCAATCCGATCCGACCTTAGAGACCGAATCTTCTCCGTTAGTACGGACGAAGGTGACAGAGCTTCAATATGCCCAAACAGACAAAATCGATGTGGAGGCATTGAACATTATCTCTCCTTATAAATTTGTAAAAAAAGGAAACTTATATGCTTTTCTTACTCCCAGTAGCGCTTACCGTTTCGCCATTTATGACAGCGAAAACGGAACCGTTACCCGTTTAGTACCGGCAGGCAGAAACGAAGGAGAAGGCATGTATTTTATCAGTATGAACCTAAACGGAGACATCGTTTCGGCATTCGATTTCGGAACTAAAAAGTTCGTGGAAATTAACTTGAACGAATATGCGACTCCGGGTTACCAGCCTACGTTCACTTCCCTCACCGACAACAACAAGACCCCTATCGGAGCCATCCGGATCGGTGACCGCCTGCTGTCGACCGGAGTTTATACCCAAGGCCGTTATTGCATCAGTCAAGTATCCGGAGACGACACCTATAGTGTAAGTTATCCGGCCTGTGCCGATCCCACTCTGACGGATACGCTCAAAAGTGCATTTTATGCCAGCAATACCTTAGCGGTAAAACCGACGCTCGAACGCTTGGCCTGCGCCAATATGCAAACCGGTTGCCTGGACATTTGCGAAATCAACGGTAACGAACTGACCCGTGTCAATGAAGTGCATCTGACTCCTGCCAAGGTAAAATTCAACCGTCACCGTCCCAAAGGCCGTGGTTTAGTCCATCCGGTCAGTTATTCCAAATATAACATTTTCGGATTCTGTGATCTGGCTGTATCGGATGATTACATCTATGCACTGTATTCAGGACGGACGCTAAAACAACATAATCTGGACGTCGACAAAGGCAAAACCATACTGGTATTCGACTGGAACGGTTCGCACGTGCGTACTTACCGCCTGGAAAATGCTTGTTCTTCGATCAGCTATAGTGCCGAAGAAAATACCATTTATGCCCTATCTCAGGAAAACAATCATTCCGAGATTATAACACTCCATCTCTAGTGTTGTTGCTATACTCCACGTATATAGAGGAGAGCGAACTTGAAGTAAGATTGTCTGCCAGACTCTCTTCTCAAGTTCCTCTCTATTTTTTATGCCCTTCCTTCAAGAAAAGAGGAGCGAGCGGTAATCGTCGTTTCGTACTTCAATTAATTCCGTTTCTGTGGTAAAGTGATCACACACTTGTTTCCGTTCGGTTTACTTATAAAGCGGATTTTTCCTCCATAACCACCGACCACTTGCTGTACGACGAAGGCCAGTCCCGCCCCGGTGGATTGTTCCGGCTGCCTGTCTCCCGGATCTATTTTCCTGCCATTATCTTCGACTGTCAACATATAATGTTTCTTGTCGGTATAAAATTCGATCCTCACTACGGGGTGAACTCCGGCAGATACAATAGCTTTATCTACCAAACAAAGGATCAGATAATAAAAATATACCTTATCCAAACAAGGATATTCCGCTCCTTCGTCGATTTGGTAACCCACCAGTGCCTGTGGCCGGATCAGAGAAAACAACTCAACGATCATTTCCATCTCCGGTTTCAGATCGATATTTTCCCGGTCGATTTTCCATACCGAGGTCTTTAAAGCACTCTGCTGCATATCGATGGTTTCAGCCATTTCCACCAAGTGCGTTTTTATCGTATTCAATTTCAATTCCTCCTCCACAGACAAAGCAATCCCCTCGCATTGCAGCTTACCGTCGATCACTGCCATCCACTCCGTTAAAGGTATCTCTTCCGAAGGTGTCTTCCCCATCATCTGTACCAGTGTCCTTCGTTCAATCCTTTTCACCACACCCCTTTGCCAAACTAAACAAACGATAAACCCGATCAGGAAAATCACCTCCACCCACAAGATATCGTTCAGTCCCCGGCCGACCGTCTGCTCGAATCCATGATTTTCCATTTCACGTACCCGATACAACCAAATTCCCTGTCCCAGTATTATACAGATCAGTAATCCCAACGATATACGTCCCAGTATTTGCATCTTATTCTTCATACCATCCGTCTATAGAATATTTTTTGAGGGTGTCCAAAAAGTATTTGGCACCCTCGATTTATTCGTATCCCTATTGGAGACTGAAATCAAATATCCGATTCTACAAGGGGGTATTTTGCCTTTTTGGACACCCTCATATATTAAATTTACAAGTATATTTTCCCTCTACAAGGATGTAAAACCGATGTACTCAAAATCCCTTTCTGAATTTGCCGGTATCCTACTTCTTTCCGACTTTATTCAAACCCATATCCTTTTTTGATAAAAGCTTTTACCAGTATCACCTTTTCTCCCGGTGTTTCATTTATAATCCGGTAAGTAGCAGCAGCAGGAATTACAAACGTTTCGGCATAATTAAAGCGTTGCCTCATTCCTTCGCGAGTCTCCACCCTTACTGCTTTCCCTTCCACCACCATCCAAACCTGGCAACTCCCTTCAGTTTCTACTTCCACCGCATCTTCGACGGTATACCGATGGACATCGTAAAAATGCTTTTCATGGGTCGGCAGATGTTCGAGTGTATAATGTTCGTTTTTTTCCAATACCTCGGGATGACAAACCAATTCTTTTGCCACCCGTTCTCCCTTCCGTTCGAAATAGAGGTTATCCATTCCCCGCTGTACATTCAGCGGACGGGGTTTCCCATTCAAATCCAATCGCAGCCAATCGTACATTTTAAAAGTAAAAATATACGGAGCACTACTGATTTCCAGCACCATACAATTCTTTCCGGAAGCATGAACCGTTCCGTTGGGTATCAGAAAAAGGTCGTGTTTGTGTGCCGGAAATTTCTGTACATATTTTTCAATGTCTATCGTCTTACCTTCTGCCTGGCTCTGTTTCAATACCTCGCCGAACTCTTCAGGCCGGATATTTTCCTGAAATCCCAGATAAACCTGGGGATTCTGCCGGCTATCCAGGATATAATACGTCTCATCCTGTGTAAAAGGCATATTAAACTGTTCCCGGATGTACGTAGTCCGGGGATGACACTGTACCGACAGGTTACCTCCATCGAAAGTATCCAGAAAATCAAAACGAATCGGGAAATCGGTTTTAAACACATCGGCCGATTCTCCCAGAACTTGACGGTAATCGTTATACATCAGAAAATCGAAAGAAACTTCCAAACGATATCCGTTACTTTCGAACATCAGTCCATTTTCCAAAACCATCAATTCGAAAGACCAGGCTAAATTAGGCACTTCTTCATTCAATCCCGGGATGTGTTGTTTCATCCATTGCCCTCCCCATGCGCCGGGTTCGAACCAAGGGCGAACCCGGAAGAAATTTCTTCCCATCCGGTGTAATCCCTCTCTCAAATCCTCCCCGCTCATCATCAGCAATTGCTGTCCCCTGCGTTGTTCATCCACAATCAGCTCTATCTGTGGCAGACACTCCGCTTTATGCCGGTTCAGCACAACCCAATCCACAAAGAAAAAATGTTTATAGGTTTGCTGATTATTCTTCGGTTTATTCATACCCAGATTTTTCACCCACCCGGCCCGCATGCGAAACTGTATTTCATTTTTAGGTACATCGACATAGATCAAAGGTGCTTTCCATCCGGCCAAAGCAGCTCCTATACCGATCAGCACATTGATATCGGCCTCCTGGTCCGGCCTAAAAGCGTTCAACTTCCCGGGATCAAACCAATCCCTCAATTGTCTCTCCGTCATCCGGCCGAACAACGGATCTTCTCCTCCCAGATCGGGAGCGAGCATTTCCTCCAACGTCCGAGCATCCCGCATCGCGACATCGGTACGGAACCAACGTACACACTTCCCTCTCCGACGAAATTCATCTCCCAGTTCACTCACCAGTTCGTCCCAAAACACTCCTCCATAACCATCGATAACCACCTGCCCGTGTCGCTCTATCCAATCGGCCAAACACCCTATCCCCGAACGGATCTTATTCTCCCCGACCGGAAAAGCCGGATACAAATCATAAACTCCCCGGGGAGTTGCCTGTGCTTTCATAGGAGCCAGATACTGTTTTGTATTTCTCTTTACCGCCTCTCCTTCCATCCCACTCCGGCCCAAGACCTGATTCGCATACATCGCCGCCCCGATCAGCGGAGCATCTTCCCATAAACGACAAGTATCTATTCTCAATCCGATCCCCTGGGTTTCCAACTCAGACTTTATCCGTTCCAGAAATAAATCGGCACCCCGCATGATATTTCCCCCGAGTACCAAACAGTCCGGACAGAAATGTCTCAGAAAAGGAGCTATAAATCCGGTAAAATGATCGGCAAACTCTTCAAACAGAACTTTAGCAGCCTGTTCTCCCCGATAAGCATATTCCGCCAATGTCTTCACATCCATCACCGCTTTATCGGGAAAGCGGTGATTCCAGTTCGTTACAAACCAGCGGGTAGAAAAATAGTCGTCCGCTATACTATCCCGAAAAGGAATATTATACAAATACCCGTGTTCCGGAACGGCGGGCGTCGTTTCGTCCAATATTTCTTCCCGGGCCATAAACGTACTTCCCAGTCCGGTCCCGACTGTAACGACCATACTCCTCTCACTCCCCTGAGCCGCTCCCCCATAATATTCTCCCAAAGCATAAGCAGAAGCATCGTTCAGGAAGACAACCGGTAAACTGCATACCCTTTTTATTTCCTCTTTCAAATCCAAACCGAATAAGGCATCGAATTTTCGTACCCCATGAATAGCAGCTATTCCCCGGGTATAATCGAAAGGCCCGGGTATAGCAATTCCTATACCCCGCCATTCGTTTTCAGAACGCCCTTTCTTCAATGCTGTAATCACCCGAAGTATCCCCTTTATAATCGAAGTAGCAGAGCCTCCGGCATCTATTTTCTCATAAACTATAGTCCTCTGATCCATCTTCCCGGTAGTCCCTGTGACAATCCCACCTTTTACATGAGTTCCCCCGATATCGATTCCTAATAAATATTCCATTATTTCACCACATTAATATGTATAGACATTTATACATTGACAAATATAGTGCATTCTTTTTATTGTTACAAAGTTTATCTCTTTTTATTGTTTTACCGACACAAGCCGAACAAATAACAAACTAACGATCAGCATATTATCCAAACATACTACTAAAAAACAATTACTTTTTTTGATTTATAAGAATGAAATTTTACTTTCGCAAGTACAATTTTCCTACTTTTGCTTAAATTTTTCAATCATGAAAATATCGATCGATCACAATAGTGCGATACCTTTATATCTACAAATAGAAAATCAATTGAGGAACATCATCCGGGAACCGGAGTATAAAAAAGGGAAGATGTTACCCAACGAAGTAGATTTGTCGAAACAATTGGGAATTTCCCGGAATACGCTGCGCCAGGCGATCAACAACCTGGTCACTGAAGGGTTATTAGTCCGAAAAAAAGGGATCGGTACTATAGTAGTCAACCAATCGGTCAGCTCGAAAGCCAAAAACTGGTTGAGTTTCACCCAGGAAATGAAAGCGCAGGGAATCGAACCGACCAACTATGAATTACATACCAGCTGGGCGCTTCCTTCAGAAGAGATCTGTCGTTTTTTCTCCATCACCGATGAAAAGAAAATATTAAAACTGGAGCGTTTACGGGGTAATCCGGAATTTCCGTTCGTTTATTTCATCTCTTATTTCAATCCCCGGATAGGGCTGACCGGTAATGAAGATTTTTCCCGTCCCCTATACGAAATATTAGAACAAGATTATAGTTCTGTTGCAAAAATTTCGAAAGAAGAAATCAGTGCCCAGCTTGCCGACAAATTTCTGGCTCAGAAGCTTGAAATCAAGCCCGGGGACGCTATACTCATCCGAAAACGATTTGTATATGACCCGGGGGGACGCCCTCTGGAATGGAATATCGGCTATTACCGGGCCGATAGCTTCGTTTATACGCTTGAGTTCGAGAGGGAAGTATGAATTGGAGTTTATAAAATGCCGGAAGACCATTGGAGCGGGAACGAGTATCCGGTTCGGTTTTTCGAACGACCGATGGTGTCTGACAGAAACGTAACGTAAAGTTTTTTGCGCAGTAAGGGGTTCCGCCGTTCAGTGAGTTCTTCGAATAAGCGAAAGAAAAACAAAAGATTTTGTTTTTCCGAACAGGAGAAAAACCGATAAAATCAACGAAAGTCTTAACGGACCGGTCTGACGGTATAAAATCCGGAATCGGAATAGAAAGAAAAAACATACCTATATTTCAGGTAAACCGGATTTACTCGGCATCCACAGCTTCTACCTGTCCGATCGCCCTGATTCTTTTCAACAAAGAGGGATGCGAATAGTATACCCATTCGTACAGTGGATGGGGGGTGAGATTGCTTAAAGACTTCACAGAGATCTTCTTCAAGCCGGAAATGAGCGATTCACCATCGTAATACCGGGCAGCAAAAGCATCTGCCTGATATTCATTTTTCCGCGACCAGGCATTCATCACCAATCCCAATATCATACTCAACGGCGAATAGAGGATTGTAAAAGCGATCAATCCCAATTGGAAACAGGCCCGGTCACCTCCCAGAGCCATTGACAAAGCCGGCTGGTTGACAAAAAGCGAAAACAACCAAAGGATCACGCCGGTCTGAATCACAGATGCCAGCATAAATTGAACGGTATGCCGTTTTTTATTGTGTCCGACTTCATGGGCCAGGACAGCAACAATTTCTTCCTCGGTCAAATCCTTTATCAGGGTATCATACAAGACAATCCGTTTGCGGGGACCGAAACCGGTAAAATAAGCATTTGCCTTCGTAGAACGCTTCGATCCGTCGATTACAAAAATATTGTCCAGTTTAAAGCCCACTTTCTCTGCAAAAGCATTGATTTTATCCCGTAAAGCCCCGGCCTCCAAAGGAGTCTGCTTATTGAACAAAGGCACAATCAACTGGGAATAAAACATAGCCATAAAAACCGAGAATACAGAAACTATTCCCCAGGCATACAACCAAAAGAAAGAACCAGCCCATTCATAAAACCAGACGACAGCCGACAGCAACAGTCCGCCGATCACCCCGGAAACCAACATTCCTTTGAGTAAATCCAATCCATAGGTCTTCATTGTCGTTTTGTTGAAACCATATTTTTCTTCAATATGAAAAGTAGCATACCAATCGAAAGGCAAACCGAGTAGCCCGGAAACCAGCGACAAGCCCAACATAAAAAGTAAGGTCTGTAAAACCGCCTGATCTGTCCAGGTCACCACCCAGGCATTCCACCAACCGAAACCTCCTGTACACAAAAACACCATCATCACGATAAAAGAAAAAGTGGAACTGATCAGATCGAAACGATTCGTTTCGCGCTTATAATTCTGAAAACGTGCATATTCTTTTTCATCGTAAATTCCCTTAAGATTTTCAGGTAATACAGGCGCCATAGCCCGCATATTCACCCATTCCAAAATCCGTTCTACAATAAAATCAGCAACTAAAAAAACAACGATAATAATAAAAACAACCTCAGTATTCATATTCAAAATAAAAAAGTATAAACGGATAAAACTATTCTGCCGTTAATTTTTACAAAAATAGTAAAATCCATATATTCCTCCGTGATTTATTCAGATCATTTCTAATTACAGAAATTTTTCTTTAAAACTCTCGGGATTTTCATTTATTAATTTTAATTTCGTTGCGCAAATAATGAATTCATAAATCAATCCAGATAAGTATGGCAGAATTTAAGTATCAGGAACCGTTTCCTATTGAAAATGATACCACAGCGTATCGCCTTTTGACAAAAGATTATGTAAAAACGATCGAATGTGAAGGACGTAAGATTTTAAAAATAGAGCGTGAAGGGTTAGAGTTATTGGCTCGCGAAGCTTATTCAGACGTCTCTTTTTACCTGCGCGCCGCTCATTTGCAAAAATTAGCCGACATCCTGAAAGATCCGGAGGCCAGTGACAACGATAAATTCGTTGCCCACACCATGTTGATGAACCAAGTGGTTTCGGCAGAAGGGGAACTACCGACCTGTCAGGATACCGGTACGGCCATTTGTATCGGTAAAAAGGGAGAAAACGTATGGACCGGGATCAATGATGCCGAAGCGATCAGCAAAGGGGTATTCGAAACTTACCGGGACCGCAATCTGCGTTATTCCCAGGTAGTGCCTTTTACCATGACAGAAGAAAAAAACACCGGGACCAATCTGCCGGCACAGATCGACCTTTATGCCACACAGGGCAATAAATACGAATTTTTGTTCATCACCAAGGGAGGGGGCTCTGCCAATAAGACTTTCCTTTACCAGCAGACAAAAGCTTTATTGAACGAAGAAACCCTGACTAAATTTATCCAGCAAAAAGTATTGGATCTGGGTACTTCGGCCTGTCCTCCCTACCATTTAGCGGTAGTCATCGGCGGCACTTCGGCCGAAGCTTGTCTGACCACAGTCAAGAAAGCCTCGGCAGGCTACTACGATCATCTCCCCACTTCGGGTAATGAAGGTGGCCGTGCTTTCCGGGATCTGGAATGGGAAGAAAAGATCTTGAAGATTTGCCGGGACAAAGGTATCGGAGCCCAGTTCGGAGGTAAATATTGGGTACACGATGTACGTGTGATCCGTCTTCCGCGTCATGCAGCTTCTTGTCCTGTCGGCATCGGAGTCAGCTGTAGTGCCGACCGGAATATCAAAGGTAAAATCACGGAAGAAGGGATTTTCCTCGAACAACTCGAGAAGAATCCGGCACGTTTTCTGCCGGCAGAAAGTCCTGCTTTAACTCCGGCGGTCAATATCGACCTCGATCAACCGATGGAAAACGTATTGAAAGAACTGAGCAAATATCCGGTGAAAACCCGTTTGAACCTATCAGGGACCCTGATCGTTGCCCGGGACATCGCCCATGCCCGGATCAAACAAATGATCGACGAAGGCAAACCGATGCCCGAATATTTCAAAAAACATCCGGTCTATTATGCCGGTCCTGCCAAAACTCCGAAAGGCATGGCATCAGGTAGTTTCGGACCGACGACAGCCGGGCGTATGGACCCTTATGTCGATCTGTTCCAGTCTTTAGGTGGTTCTATGATCATGGTAGCCAAAGGCAACCGTTCGATCGACGTCACTAATGCCTGCAAAAAGCATGGCGGATTCTATCTGGGATCGATCGGTGGACCGGCAGCCATTCTGGCTAAGAACAGCATAAAATCGGTCGAAGTGGTCGATTTCGAAGAACTCGGTATGGAAGCTGTCCGCAAAATCCGCGTAGAAAACTTCCCGGCCTTCATCATCGTCGATGACAAAGGCAACGATTTTTTCGCTGAGTGGGCTCATTGATAACAAGAAACTATCCAACGGTTTGTTGTAGTTAACCTCCTTTTGAGGGTCATTCTGCCGATTGGCGGAGCTTCGTTTCTGATCGATAACAGGGATCAGGAAATGAAGCTCCGCCAATCTTTCTTTTTTCAAAAGACAGCTCAAGTTTGAAAAGTCGCTTATCGATATTCCAGGGCATAGAAACCATCCATTTATTTTTCACACTTATTTCCGGTTTGTGAAATAAAGACAAAAATTTTTGCACACCTTGACGTCATTTGTGTAAATATCTCATTTATTGATAAATAAGCTATGTTGTTTCATTTTATTGTCGTTATTTTGTGGTTGCACACAAAACACGACAATAAATTAATAGCTATGCAAGCAACATTATCCTATGCCTGCGGAATATCAGATATTCCGTTGAAAGGAGAGACAATCGGTCAGAATCTGCGACAAATAGCAGCAAAATTTCCGGAACGGACTGCTTTGATTTCCGAGTATCAACAATACCGGGCCAATTACAGTGAATTTCTGGCACAAGTCGAACAGGTAGCCAAGGCCTTGATGGCCCACGGGATTCGCCGGGGCGACCGGGTAGGCATCTGGTCACCGAACCGCTACGAATGGGTATTGGTACAATATGCCACAGCCTTGATGGGGGCTATTATGGTAAACATCAATCCGGGATACAAACTTTCGGGTTTGCGTTATGCCCTGGAACAAAGCCGGATCGATCTTTTGATCGCTTCCTCCCACTTCCGGAAAACCGATTATATCAAAATGCTGGACGAGCTCCGTCCGGATTGTCTTTATCCCAAACAAACCGTCATCATCGACCGCGACTGGGCAACTTTTTTATCGAGCGCTTCTCAGGTGAGCGATGCCCGACTGGCCGAACGGGAAGCCTCCCTGCAATTCGACGATCCTGTCAATATCCAGTATACTTCGGGTACAACCGGTTATCCCAAAGGAGCGACTCTCTCCCATCACAATATCCTGAATAACGGATTTTTCATCGGGGAACGCTTGAAATACACGGAAAAAGATATCGTATGTCTGCCGGTTCCTTTTTACCATTGTTTCGGTATGGTATTGGGCAATATGGCTATCGTCACTCACGGGGCCTGTATCGTTATCCCCGGAGAATTTTTCGATCCGGAACAGGTGTTACAGACTGTCGAAAATGAAAGGTGTACCTCCTTATACGGTGTCCCGACCATGTTTATTGCAGAACTGGATCTGCCCGATTTCGCCAAATACAATTTAAAATCTCTCCGAACAGGTATCATGGCAGGTGCACCTTGTCCGATCGATACCATGCGCAAGGTACAATCCCTGATGAATATGACAGAAATTTGTGTTTGTTACGGCATGACAGAGACCTCTCCGGTTTCTACCGAAAGCTGTACGGACGATCCGCTGGAACTGAGGGTAACGACGGTAGGTACCGTCCACCCCCACGTAGAGATTAAAATCATAGATCCGGAAAGCGGCGCAATCGTCCCCCGGGGTACAGCCGGGGAACTCTGCACCCGGGGATATTCGGTGATGTTAGGCTACTGGGATAATCCCGAAGACACCAAAGCCATCATCGACGAAACCCGCTGGCTTCATTCCGGTGATATCGCCGTCATGGATGAAAACGGCTATGTGAGTATAGTCGGACGTATCAAAGACCTGATCATCCGGGGTGGAGAAAATATCTCTCCCAAAGAGATCGAAGATTTTCTGATCGTCCACGAAGGGGTCTCCGACGTACAGGTCATCGGTGTATACAGTGAAAAATACGGAGAAGAAGTGATGGCCTGGATCAAACCCCGTCCGGGCTACAACGTATCGGCCGAATCGCTTCATACGTATTGTAAAGGCCGAATCGCAACCTTCAAAATCCCCAGATACTGGAAATTTGTCGATGCTTTCCCGATGACGGTTACCGGAAAAATCAGGAAAATAGAAATGCGGGAAATATCCGAAAAAGAACTGGGCCTGGATCTTCTCCGTCCCAAACGTTAAACTCTGTTCACGCTGTTCCTTTTCTATGTATCTCTGTATACCTGGAAAAGGAACGGCCCCTATCAGTACTTATCCGACTCACAGCAACCGTCAGAGGCAGCACACCGGCCACGGTATACCAACACTACCGAACAAAGCTCTGGCCAAAGCTTAAACTATCTTTACATTTCTACGTACAACAGACATTCGAACTGCTTTAGAAAACAAGATCTATGAAAGGTGTACTTCTCGCATTATCCACTGTTATCGTCTGGGCCATTCTAAATGTAGTCAACCGGTTTTGTGTTTTGCAATACGATGTCAATATTATGGTATTCACCTCTTTTATGATTTTCGCCACCGGTGTCACTTTAATGATCATCCGCAAACAGGTCATACCCCAAAACTGGAAAAGCGGAGTAAAATACTCCTGGCTGTACACCATTATGCAGATCATCCGCAGTTTCACGATGATCTCTACCTTCCTTTATATCACTTCGACAGAGACCAGTCTTCTGTTCAACATAGAGATTATAATCACTTACATTCTGGCCTATGCCATTTTTCGAAGAATACCTTATAAAGGGGATTTCCTGGGCATTCTCATTATATTGCTCGGATTTATATTATTTATTTTTTCCCTTCCAGTACACATGCGTGTGATTGTCTCCATCCTGGTGTTGCTGTCGGCGACAGCCAGTTGCATCCGCTCGATCGTCGTGGAGGAAACCACCATCTGGAATCCGGATACCAGCGTCCGGCAAAAATGCGGTATTTCAGGATATACGATGTTTTACGGAGGCCTGTCCCTGATCGTCTTTTTCTTTGCCATAGCTCTCCTGAAATTTTTTCTCGGGGATCGGCTCCCTCCTTTTTTGAGTTTTCTAACGCTCCTCCCCGACCTGCCCGAAATGATCCATCCGGAAACAATTATCAGCGCCTGTCTGGCCGGTTTATTCATCAATGCATCCACTACTTACCTCTATTATGCAACTTTAAAATTTTCCACCTCAGAAACCTTTATGGCTGTACGTGCTTTTCAACCTGTGCTCACTTATTTACTGGAAGTGATCACAGCCCTCTATTATGCTGCCATGCGTCCACAGCTGGACACCCAGGATTATATTTACGGAGGAATCATCATCTTAGGTTCCTTACTGATTCTGATCATTCCTTCCAAAGGCAGTTACACCCATCAATCCAAAGACTTTATCACCGATTAAGCTTATCCCTCACCGGTTTCTTTCCATACGACATCAATACCGGCATAAGGAATACCAGGGCGATGACAGAAAACAGTAAACCGCCGATCCAATGGTTAGGAATAGCCGAATGAGGAATTTCCCTGCACATATCCCTGCCAGCCAAAGCCAGACGCTTCCGCCCCAAAGGAGAGAGCCTGCGAGTGCAAGTGCCACCCAAATTGATATTTTGTATCTCAGTTTCATCTTATCTGATTTTTTTTTGATTTTATGCGGATTCCAGAGGTGAGGAAGTTGAGTTTCCATTTTCTTTTTCCCTGCTTCTCGCATATCCGACATTTTTTTTATGCGTCTTTCCGTCGGGTCGGTCGTTTTCGTTTCAGTGGCGTAAAAAGGTAGGGCTTAGGACAAACAAGGTTTTACGGCGAGA
>OOAG01002231.1_pt1 | contig 13015 bp, 12 predicted proteins | sample 1671461 | NCBI WGS metagenome assembly OOAG01 (sample SAMN06348159, study PRJEB24527) | human gut metagenome | biome: human gut; feature: ankylosing spondylitis patient; material: feces | host: Homo sapiens | place: China | collected 2015-10 | reverse complement strand
AACTGCGACCTCGCATTCGCCAACATGTACTGCTGGCAGGCGATGTACCACAGTGCCTGGGCCGTGATCGACGGCTTTCTGGTCATCCGCTTCCACATCGGCGGCAGCGAGAAGATCGGCTACATGCAGCCCGTCGGCGAGGGCGATTTCGCGGGCATCATCCCTGCCCTGCGCGAAGACGCCCATGCCCACGGACAGCGTCTGCGCATCATCGGCCTGACGGACGAAGGCCGCGAGATGATCCGCAACATGCACGCGGGACTTTTCGCATTCGAATCGGACCGCGCCCTGGAAGACTACGTCTACAACGCCGACGACCTGCGCAACCTGACGGGCCGCCGCTACCAGCCCAAGCGCAACCACATCAACCGCTTCATGTCCGAATACCCCGACTTCCGGTACGAGAATCTGACGCGCGACCGTTTCGCGGAGTGCATGCAGCTCGAACGCGAATGGCGCCGGGCGCACGAGGGACACACCTCGGAACTCTGCGCCGAACAGCGGGCCATGCAGCGGGCCTTCGACCACTTCGAGGAGCTGGAAATGCTGGGCGGCTGTATCTACGTCGGCGACAAGCTGGTCGCCTTTACATTCGGCTCGGCGGTCAACGACCACACGTTCGACACCCATGTCGAAAAAGCCGATACCGATTACGACGGAGCCTTCACGATCATCAACAAACTCTTCGCCGAGCATCTGCCCGAACGCTTCACGCTGATCAACCGCGAGGAGGACCTCGGCATCGACGGACTGCGCCAGTCGAAACTCTCCTACCACCCCCTTTTCCTGCAACCGAAACTCACGGCGCAACGGCTCACCGAGGAGCAGTTGCAGCTCCGCGCGTTGTGGCTCGCCTGCTTCCCCGAAGACACGCAGGACGATGTCGAACAGTTTCTGCTGAGCCGCTACGACGAACGGCGATGCCTCGTCGCACGACGCGACGGGCGGATCGCGGCGATGCTCCACATCGTGCCGTTCCGCGATACGGCCTACATCTACGCCGTGGCGACGGCGCCCGACTGCCGGCAGCAGGGACTGGCCGGCGGACTGCTGCGCGAAGCGCTCGACCGCTGCCGCGCCGAAAGATTCCGCTACGCCGCGCTCATCCCCGGCAGCGAGGAGCTGCGACGCTGGTATGCCGGCTTCGGTTTCGCAGGAGACTACCCCGCGTGCTTCCGTACGCACGACGACTTCGACTTCGGCACGGGCGACCCTGCGCACGACCGCGCCATGGTACTGCCGCTCACCGGCGAACCCTTCGCCGGCGAGACGCTCGACCTGAGCGATCTGCCGCAGGAATCATAGATCGAGCCGGAAACAATCCGTCTCGTAGCGCACGAACCCCATTCGTTCATAGAGCCGGTGGGCCGCCCTGCGCGTCGCATTCGAGGTGAGCATCACTCGTGCGACGCCCTCGCGGCGCGCCAACGCCAGCGCTTCGCGTACCAGCGCCTCGCCGATGCCGCGACCGCGCGTCGCCGCATCCACCACCACGTCCTCGATCCACGCCTTGCGCCCCGAAGGGACGTCGTAAAGGGCCACGCTGAGCAACCCGACGATCCGGCCGTCCTCCGCTGCGGCGACCAGCTGACGGGTCGCAGGCGAGGCGGCGATCCGTGCGACGGCCTCCCGGTCGGGTGCCGTCATTCGTTCCGACAGCTGCGGCAGCAGCCGCGCAAAGGCCTCCGCCAACAGGTCGGAGGGTTCGGTCGCTTCGTAAATCCTCATAAACTCGTTCGTTTTCCCCCGCAAGATACGAAAATCGGGCGGACTTTTCGGCAAGTCCGCCCGATCCGCTCCGTTCATGCGGGCTAAATTCCGAAAAGAAACACTTCGAGCATACAGACCCCGATGCCGGCCAGATAACCGACGAAGGCCATCAGCGAAATCTTCTTGAAATACCATACGAAGTTGATGTTTTCCAGGCCCATCGCCACCACGCCGGCCGCCGAGCCGATGATCAGCAGACTGCCGCCCACGCCGGCGCAGTAGGTCAGCAGGTGCCAGAACAGCCCGTCCGCCACGAAACTCTGTGCGAAAGCCGGGTCGGCGCTCGCCGCAGCCGTTGCGACGTCGGCCACCGGATACATGCCCATGCAGGCCGCCACCAGTGGCACGTTGTCGACCACCGACGAGAGGATGCCGATGGCGCCCGCGATGGTGAACACTTCGTGGACATTCTTGTCCAGCCAGTCGGCCATGTCGGTCAGCACGCCGCCGGTCTGCAACGCGCCCACGGCCATCAGGATGCCGAGGAAAAAGAGAATCGTCGGCATGTCGATGTGCTTGAGGACTTTGGATACGCGCGGCTGGATCGACTCCTCCATGTTGCGGATGCTGCGTTTGCGGTCGTAGATGATTTCGGTCAGAATCCACATGAATCCCAGCGACACCATCATGCCCATGTAGGGCGGCAGTCCGGTGAGGCTCTTGAACACCGGCACGAACAGCAGACTTACGACGCCCACGATAAGGATGAATAGCCGCAGGCGCGGACCGATGCATTCGGGGCATCCCGATGCGAGGGCCTTGGCGCTGACCGCGGCGGCGGGGCGGTCGGCGACGTAGCGGCTGGCGATGGCCGCAGGGATCACGACCGACACGAGGCACGGCAGGAAGAGGTTGGCGATCAGGTTGGCGGCCGTGACGTTGCCGCGCATCCACAGCATGATGGTCGTCACGTCGCCGATGGGCGACCAGGCGCCGCCGCTGTTCGCGGCGATGACGATCACGCTGGCGAAAATCCACCGTTCCTTCTTGTTGGCGATCAACCGCCGCAGCAGCATGACCATGATGATCGTGGTGGTCATGTTGTCCAGTGCGGCCGACATGAAGAAGGTGATGATCGCCAGCAGCCACATCAGTTTGCGCTTGTTGCGCGTGGTGATGTGGTCGGTGATGACGTTGAAGCCGCCGTAGCTGTCGATCAGGTCCACGATGGTCATGGCCCCGATCAGGAAGACCAGGATTTCGCACGTGTCGCCCAGCTGGTCCACCAGCTCGTGCTGAATGTGCGGGTCGTTGCCCAGGAGGCTGAACACGGTCCAGATCGCTCCGGCCATCAGCAGGGCGACGGCCGATTTGTCGATCCTGGTTTTGTGCTCCAGCGCGATGAACAGATAGCCCACCACGAAGAGCAGAATCATTGTCGGAATCATATCGTTTGCGTTTATTTACAGGGTAACTGAAGCAAAGATACGAAAAATCCGGCAGAGGTCCGGTTTTGTCCCTGCCAATTTTGCATCCGGGGGTTGGTTTTTGCGATTTTTTGTTTATCTTTGCAGTCGCTTTCGAGCGAATGTTTGAGCTGTGGTGTAATGGTAACACAGCAGATTTTGGTTCTGTCGTTCTGGGTTCGAATCCCGGCAGCTCAACACGAAAAGGCGGTCATGCGACCGCCTTTTCGTGCATACGTTTGTTTAGCGGATCTTGCGGTGTGAGATGAGCGCGGCGATCCACAGCAGGATGACCGAGCCGATGACGGCCGTCGCCAGACTGCCCAGCGTGCCGACGGGAACCCATCCGAAGAGCGAAAAGAGCCAGCCGCCCAGTACGCCTCCGATAAGCCCGACGATCAGGTTGACGAAGAGTCCCGAACCTCCTCCCTTGACGATCAGGTTGGCGATCCATCCGGCGGCCAGTCCGATCAGCAGATACCATAGAAAATACATAGTCTTGCATTTTGGAACGCTTTTCGGAGTGCAAAATCCGTACCCGGCCGGGCCGGGGCGTTTTATAACGCCTTTTTCAGCGCTTTTGCCAGCTGATCGGGACACGACGTGCCGCGGCCCCGGCAGTCGATGCCTTCGAGCCGGGCGACGGCTTCCGCTGCCGTCATCCCGCGCACGAGCGCCGCGATTCCCTGCTGGTTGCCGTGGCAGCCGCCCGTGAAGGAGACGCTTCGGACGACGCCGTTTTCGAGTTCGACGTCGATTTGCCGGGAGCAGGTTCCCTGGCAGACGTGTGTTATTTTCTGTGTCATGGAGTTACGATTTTCCGGTTTGCGGGGGCGAAGATACGAAATTCAGAGCCTTTCACAAAATGTTGAAAACTTCCTGCTCCGGAATTTTGAAAGTCGGGGAATAATGGAGACTTTTGTGACCCGCAAAGGTATCCTTCGTCCCGCCGGGGCGGAGGATAAGAGGGAATCGGGTGCGAATCCCGGACAGTTCCCGCTGCTGTATGCACTTCAATGCCGCAGGCGAATCGTCGAGCCACTGTCCCGCGGGGGACGGGAAGGCCGCCTGCGGGTCGGTGCGAGTCAGAAGACCTGCCTTTGCGCATGCAATGTCGGCCCTGCGGGGAAACGGGGCCTGTTGTGAAACGTATATACTCATATTACAATGGATTACACGCAGATTTCCATCATCAAACGTGATGGTAAAACCGAGCCTTTTTCTCTGGATAAAATCGTCCGCGCCATCACGAAGGCCTTTCGCGCGGGCGGCATAACGGACGAGGGGCAGGCCATCGAGCAGATCGCATCCGACGTGGCGGCGGCAATTACGAAGGCCGAGATTTCGGTCGAGGAGATTCAGGACATGGTCGAGGAGCGGCTGATGAAACGCAACCCCTCGATCGCCAAACGTTATATCATCTACCGCGAGTGGCGCAACGTCGAACGCGACCGCCGCTCGTCGATCAAGAGCGTCATGGACGGCATCGTGACCGTCGAGAAGAACGACATCAACCTTTCGAACGCCAACATGTCGTCGCACACGCCCGCGGGGCAGATGATGACCTTCGCCTCGGAGATCACCAAGGACTACGCCCTGAAATATCTGGTGGGCGTGCGCCACGGCCGCGCCCACCGCGACGGGGACATCCACATTCACGACCTGGACTACTATCCCACCAAGACCACGACGTGCATTCAGTACGATCTGGGTGACATCTACGAACGGGGATTCTCGACGAAGAACGGCTCGGTGCGCACGCCGCAGTCGATCCAGAGCTACGCCACGCTGGCCACGATCGTCTTCCAGACCAACCAGAACGAGCAGCACGGCGGGCAGTCGATCCCGGCGTTCGACCATTTCATGGCTCCGGGCGTGCTGAAAACCTTCCGCCGTCACCTGACCGACATGACGCTGTTCCTGTGCGGCGTGCGGGGCGGCGTGACGCTGGAGCGCGCCGAGCTGAAGGCCCTGGTCGCCGAACACGTGCCGACGATCGAACCCTGCGAGACGGCGGTGGGGCGTCTGTTCGCCGCCCTGCGCCAGTCGGGCGTGGAGGTCGCCGATGAGGACATCCGACGCATCTGGCGGCAGGCCTACGACACGACACGCCGCGAGACCCATCAGGCGATGGAGGGATTCATCCACAACCTCAATACGATGCACTCGCGCGGCGGCAACCAGGTGGTGTTCAGCTCGGTGAACTACGGCACGGACTTTTCGCCCGAGGGCCGCATGGTCATCCGCGAACTGCTTTCCGCCACGATCGAGGGGCTGGGGCACGGCGAAGTGCCGGTCTTCCCGATCCAGATTTTCAAGGTCAAGGAGGGCGTTTCGTGGTCCGAAGAGGACTATGCCGCAGCGGTGAAGGACTTCGACAAGGCACTGGCTGGGGAGATCAAGTTCAAAACTCCGAACTTCGACCTGCTGATCGAGGCGTGCCGCACCACGTCGGTGGCGCTGTTCCCCAACTTCATGTTTCTCGACGCACCGTTCAACCGCCACGAGAAGTGGCGCATCGACGACCCCGACCGCTTCCGCTACGAGGTGGCGACGATGGGGTGCCGTACGCGCGTCTTCGAGAATCTGCACGGCGAAAAGTCGTCGTGGGGGCGCGGCAACCTCTCCTTCACGTCGATGAACCTGCCGCGGCTGGCCATCGAGGCGATGCGCGAGGCCGGGGACATGATTCCCGACGGCAACAAACACGCGATCCGCAAGGAGGCGCGCGAAATTTTCCTCGAATCGGTGCGCAAGACCGCCACGATGATGGCCGAGCAGCTCTACGAACGTTACTGCTTCCAGCGCACGGCCCTTGCGCGGCAGTTCCCGTTTATGATGTCGAACGATGTCTGGAAGGGCGGCGGCCGGTTGCAGCCCAACGACGAGGTGGGCGACGTGCTCAAGCACGGCACGCTGGGCATCGGCTTCATCGGCGGACACAACGCGATGGTGGCGATTTACGGCGAAGGCCATGCGACCTCGAAGGAGGCGTGGCAGACGCTCTACGACGCCGTGACGGTGATGAACCGCGTGGTCGAGGAGTACAAGGCCAAATACGGGCTGAACTATTCGGTGCTGGCGACCCCGGCCGAGGGATTGAGCGGACGCTTCACGCGCATGGACCGCAAGCGTTATGGGGAGATTCCGGGCGTCACCGACCGCGACTACTACGTCAACTCGTTCCACGTCGACGTGCGCGAGCCGGTTTCCATCGTCGAGAAAATCCGCCTCGAAGCGCCGTTCCACGCCATCACGCGCGGCGGGCATATCACCTACGTCGAACTCGACGGCGAGGCCCGGAAGAATCCCGTGGCGATCCTCAAGATCGTCAAGGTGATGCAGGACGAGGGGATCGGCTACGGCTCGATCAACCATCCGATCGACACCTGCCGCAAGTGCGGCCACCGCGGGGTGATCTACTCGAAATGTCCCGTCTGCGGTTCGGACGACATCCTGCGCATGCGCCGCATCACGGGTTACCTGACAGGCAGCCTCGAATCGTGGAACTCGGCCAAGCAGGCCGAGGAGCGCGACCGGGTAAAGCACCGGTAATTTTGATTCTCACCGGCATCTTTTGCACTTCCCTTGCGGGGCGAAACAGTTACATACGTTCGTATGCTCCTGCTTCGCCCCACTTCACGAAGCCCGAAAACCGCTCTGCGATAATCGAAATTGGCGGCCCCCTGTCCGCCCGCCTAAAATCAAAATTCACCCGGCGGAAGAATCCCTTTTTGCCGCCGTCTCCGGTCGCGTGCGGCAAGTCCCCGCCTAAAGTTTAGAGGTGGGTCAGATTTGTAAACACGGCGTTCCGCCGTGAATCGCGACCGACGGAGTTGTATTCATGTTATGAAAACGCAATGGAATTATTAAGAATCATCGGCATCTATCCCGAAACCATCTCCGACGGTTACGGGCTGCGCTATGCGATCTATTTCGCGGGGTGCGCGCACCGTTGTCCCGGCTGCCACAACCCCGAGAGCCACGATCCCCGGCGGGGCGAGCCGCTGACCGTGGAGCGTGCCGAAACCATCTGCGCTGCAATCGCCGCGAATCCGATTCTCGACGGGGTGACGCTCAGCGGCGGCGATCCGCTGTTGCAGCCCGAAGCCATGGCGGCCTTTCTGCGTCTTCTGAAGGAGCGCACGGGGCAGAACGTCTGGTGCTATACGGGCTATACGCTCGAAGAGTGTCTCGCCGACCCGGCCCGCCGGGAGTGCCTGCGGTGGATCGACACGCTGGTCGACGGGCGCTACGTCGAGGCGCTGCGCGATCTGTCGCTCGATTTCCGGGGGAGTTCCAACCAGCGGATCATCGACGTCGGGGCCTTGCACCTGTTCGGATAGGTGTGTGAAAAAAGAGCTGCAAATCCTTGCAGCTCTTTTTTATGCGCGGGTTATCTCTACTGACGCTGGAGGTCCGAATTGTCGGCTACGACCATGTTTTTGTCGATGCGCAGCGTCACATTGCCGTCGACCTCGATCAGCAGGGTGGTCTCCTTGATCTCCTTCACGACGCCGTAGATGCCGCCGGCGGTGATGACTTTGTCGCCTTTTTTCAGACCGTTGCGGAACTCCTGCATCTGTTTGCGGCGCTTGGCCTCGGGACGCCACATGAACAACCAGAGAACCAGCACCATGAGGCCGATCATAATAATGAAACTGTACTGCTGCATGAATCCCGGTTGAGGCTCTATGGGGACCGTCTGAAGAAAATTAATCATAATTGTATTCGTTTTAAGTGTTTATTCCATTGAACGAAGCAAAGGTACAAATTATTGCCGAATAAACAAGGATTTATTTTATGTCCGCTTCCACGAACAGCCGCAGGGGCCGCTGCCCTCCCGCCAGCGTGATGTCCAGCGCCTTGAGTTGCCAGCCCCGTTCGCCGCGCGAATCGAAGGTGAGCGTCACCTGCCGTGCGTCGCCCGGTGCAATCGGTTGTGCGTCAAATTCGAGCGTCGTGCATCCGCAGCTGCGCCGGTAGGAGGCGACGGCCACGGGACGGCTCGCGTCGTTGGCCAGCCAGAGGCGCAGCACGGCGATTTCGCCGGACCCGAGGCGTCCGAAACGCACGGTGTCTGTGCCTCCCGTGGTGAGAATCGAATCCGTTAGCGAGATAATCCGGCCCTTGCGTTCGACCGCACGGGGAGATGTGCCGCAGCCAACGGCGAGTGCCGCCAGGGCGAGGATCGCGAGCATGCGGGTCATGGCCGGCAGGGGTCAGATCAGGCCGCGCCCGGCCTTTTTGATGCGTCCTTCCGCGGTCAGCGACTCGACGATCTTGTCCAGCACGCCGTTGATGAAGGTGCTGCTGCCCGGGGTGGAGTAGTATTTCGAAATTTCGATCCACTCGTCGAGCGTCACCTTGACGGGAACCGACGGGAACGAAGTCAGCTCGGCCATCGCCGTGCCGATAATCAGGTTGTCCATGAAGACGATGCGCTCCACGTCCCAGTTGGCCGTGAACTTCTCGATGTAGTCCTGGAAGGCGGAGTAGTTGACCAGCGACTTTTCGAACAGCGTCTTGACGAATTCGGGGTCCTCGCTGCTTTTGAACTTCGCGGGAACCTTCAGTTCGGTGTGCGAGACGCGCAGGTTCGAAAGCGTGCGCAGGACCATGATCACGATGTAGGGAAGGTCGTCGGTCCAGAGGATCGACATCTCCTCCAGCACGTCGTCCAGCGCCTCGCAGCTCTGCAACTCCTTGAAGAAGTCCTCGAGCAGCTTTTTGTCGTCGTCGAACGAGCGCTCCTCGCGCTGCATGTAGTCCTTGTAGTAGTCGCTCTCGGTCAACTGCGCGTAGAGCGTGCGGATCAGTTCGGGATAGCGTTCCCATCCCAGTTTGCGGGCCGCCACGTGATCGTTCACCGCGTCGCTGTTGGCGATGGTGCGGATCACGGCGTTGTCCACGAACTTGGTGTTGGGGTTGAGGTCTTCGAATGTCGGCAGTTTCTTCTGTTTGGCCAGCTCCTGACGCTGTTCGGCGTAACGCGCGATCTCCACGGGGAGGATCAGTATCTGGAAATAGAGGTCATAGGCCTTGTCGACGGACGCCATCAGCGTTTTTTCCGACGCCATCATGTTATCCGCGCCCGATTTGAGATGGGCGAACAGCGCCTTGACGACCTTTATACGGAGTAATCTTCTGCTCAACATTTTTTTAGAACGATTTTTAACGGCCGCAAAAATACAACTAAAAATCAAGAATAAAAAATTAAGCCGGGAGAATTCTTTCTCCGGGCGATTTCCGCGCGGCCGTCGCGGCGGATTCCGGCGTATCCGAAAAAACGGGAGGCGCGATGGCCTCCCGATGCTGCAACTACTTTTCCCGGATCGACTTTTTCTTGCCTACATGACTTTGATAGACACAATAAACGATTCCGGCCACGAGCAGGACAAGGATGCAATAGCCGGTGCTTCGGGCGCTGGCTTTGAGCATGCTTTCGAGAGACATTTCCGGATAGAGAAGCGCGAAGACACAAAGAAAATAGATGAAGCAGGCGCCCATGTTTCGCAAGGTGAGGAACCGGGAAATACTCAAATCGTCGTCTTTCGTCTCTTTTGCATCGGGAACCGGACACGTATCGGGACGTTTATCCGGACCCTTTCTGATTCGGTTCCAAAAATAGACGGCCGAAAAGATCACGATGCTTACGATCGTATAAATGGCGATGCACCGCACGAGGCGTCCCGGAGAGCAATCTTTTCCGGGTGTGGGCAGAAACGCTATAATCATCAGAACGACGTAGAAATTAGCCAATCCTTTGAGAAACACTTTCAGCTCGGTTTTGTTCATGGCAGATTCATTTTAAATTCCCTCTTCGGCCTCGCCTCCGAAATAATAGCAATGGCGTTTTATATTGGTCCTAATTTAGGACATTGGATTTTGAAATAAAAGAGGCGAACGGATAAATAGAAAAAAATATACTGAATTGCGAAAGAAATATACTCTGCCGACCGCCTGCGGGGCTCTTTGCATCCTGATTTTTAATTTTTAATTCTTAATTTTTAATTTGCTTTTGCCTATCTTTGCACCCGTATGGAACAATTGGAAGAAAAACAGCCTTTCGACGTGATCGTCATCGGGGCGGGCGCTGCGGGCATGATGGCCGCGGGTACGGCGGCGCGCAGCGGCAGGCGCGTGCTGCTGATCGAAAAGATGGAGAAGTCGGGCCGCAAGGTCCGCATCACCGGCAAGGGACGATGCAACGTCACCAACGCGCGTCCGGCCGAGGAATTCGCCGATCAGGTGCGCACCAACGCCGAATTTTTCAAGGTCGCGTTCTCGGAGTTCAACAACCGGGCGGCGATCAAGTTTTTCGAACGCGCAGGCGTGAAACTCGACATCGAACGCGGCGACCGGGTCTTTCCGCAGAGCGGCAAGGCGTGGGACATCGCCAACGCCCTGCTGGAGTTCTGCGTCGAAAACGGCGTCAAGATCATCTACAATACGCGTGTTACGGAGATTCTGACCCTCGGGGACCGGGTCTTCGGTGTGAAATACATCAACCGGCGCGGTTTCGAACGCAAGGAGGAGTGCGCGCAGGTGATCCTCGCCACGGGCGGCGTCTCCTATCCCGCGACCGGATCGACGGGCGACGGCTATGCCTTCGCCGCCGACCTGGGCCATACGATCGAGCCGCTGCGTCCGTCGCTGACGCCGCTCTTGTCGTCGCACGCCCAGATGAGATACCTCGACAAGGTGCTGCTGCGCAACGTGCGCGCGACGCTTTATGTCGATAACGAACCCGTGCGCGAGGAGTTCGGCGAGATCGGATTTTCCGACCGCGGCATCGAGGGAGCCGTGGCGCTGCGCATGAGCCGCGACGCGGTGGACGCCCTGATCGAAGAGAAGCGCGTGAAGCTGGTCCTCGACCTGAAACCCGCGCTCACGGAGGAGGTGCTGCACGAACGCATCGCCCGTGAAATCGCCGAGCTGCAACCCAACGAGTTCTTCGGCGAACTGCTGCGCAAGCTGGTTCCCAAGCCGCTGGTGATGCCGCTGGCGCAGGAGGTGGACATCCGTGCGAACTGTTACGTCGGCAAAATCACCGAGGAACAGATCACGCGTCTGGTGCGTACGCTCAAGGGGCTGACTTTCCCGATCACGGACTATGCGCCGTTCGAATACGCCGTGGTGACGGCCGGCGGCGTGCGCTGTGACGAAGTGAATCCCTATACGATGGAGTCGCTGAAAGTCAAAGGGTTGTATTTTGCCGGCGAGGTGCTCGACATCGACGCCAATACGGGCGGTTACAACCTCCAGATCGCCTTTTCGACGGGCCGCCTGGCCGGGTCGCTGAAAAAATAGACGTTATGAAGATCGTCGGCCATCCCATTTCTTTCCGGTTGCCCGGGCGGGTTTCCGAACTGCGCAACCGGCTCTCACGCGCCCGTTATTTCCGCGGTCACGGAGTCCATTCGCCGTTCGTCTACGACATTGTGCGCAGCGTCTTCATGCGCGACGACCTGCTGCCGGGCCGCCGGGACCTGTACGAAGCCCTGCTCACGGCGGGCGTTTCCCGCCGTCGGGCGGTGCAGTTGCAGAATCTGATGATTCATTGCGGCTATACGACCTTTGGCCTGAATCGTGCGGATGCTGAATTCTGCGTCGCCACGTGCGGCCTGCCGCGCCCTGCGACGCTCGCGCTGGTGCGTGCGGCGGCCGAAGCGGGGCATACCGTGGCGCTGATGTCGCCCTACGACGGCTGCGAACGGCAGGCGCTGTGCGGGCAGATTATCGCGGGACACGCTTCGACGACGGTGGATAACCGCGGTTACCTGCTGATTTTCAACAACCATTTGCCGAAACAACATTTCAGGATATGAAGGTATACACGAAAACGGGCGACAAGGGAATGACCTCGCTGATCGGCGGCGAGCGGGTCTTCAAGACCGACGAACGGGTCGAGGCTTACGGTACGGTCGACGAACTGGCTGCTTTCACGGCTCTGCTGGCCGACAACATGCGCGGCGACGCTGCGTTGGCGTCGTCGGTCGGCGACCTGAACCGCATTCTTTCGCGGCTGATGTCGGTCGAGGCGCTGCTGGCCACGGGGCAGTCGGGGAGCGACAAGGTCGCTCCGCTGGACCCGGAGACCGTTGCATGGCTCGAAGGGCGCATCGACGCCATGCAGGAGGTTCTGAAACCGATTGATAAATTCACGATTCCGGGCGGAAACGCTGTGGTGTCGATGTGCCACGTGTGCCGCACCGTCTGCCGGCGCGCCGAACGCGCCGCGCTCCGTGCCGACGCCAGATACGGCGTCGACTCCACGGCGCTGGTCTGGCTGAACCGGCTTTCGGACTATTTCTACCTGCTGGGGCGCACCCTCACGGCCCATTATGCCGTCGACGAGGTCCTGTGGATTCCCTGACCTGGCCGGGTATGTAAAATGCGAAGCGGCACATTCCGGGAATCGTGCCGCTTCGCATTGATTTATTTTGAGGCCGCCGGCCTCAAAATCGCTTTTTAGTATTCTTCCTCGTTGAAGAAATTTATCTATATTGATTATCAATATATTATGCAGCAATCAATGAATTTTGCGCAAACAAACCGCACCGCCAGAGGCGGTCTGAGGCGACAGGAGGAAAAGACGAAAAAATCACAGAACGTACAACCGTATCGCAAGACTTCATAAAATAAAAAGGGGCATTGGGATCAGGAAATCACCGGCATTGCAAAAAGAAGCAACATTCAATGGAAAAACATGACCATTTTCCCGAATAATGATCGTATCTTTGAAAAGTAAATATATTTAAGTCACGAACTATATTAAAAAATGCGGAAAAAGAGTAATAATATCGGAGAATGGTTCCTGCTAAGGTCTGTTGGAG
>OOAG01002221.1_pt1 | contig 13039 bp, 9 predicted proteins | sample 1671461 | NCBI WGS metagenome assembly OOAG01 (sample SAMN06348159, study PRJEB24527) | human gut metagenome | biome: human gut; feature: ankylosing spondylitis patient; material: feces | host: Homo sapiens | place: China | collected 2015-10 | reverse complement strand
GGACTCGTTGGGGTCGTTATTGATGATGCCGACTTTGATCATATCTCCGGAGGAGCTGGAGCTGGTCGTTCCTGCGCTTGCACTTTCGGTTGCTGCGTTTGCACTTCCGGTTGCTGCGTTTGCACTTCCGGTTGCTGCGTTGCTGCCTGCATCAGAGGAGCCGCATGCTACAAGGCTGAATACCATGGTTGCTGCCATTACTGCTGCTAAAATTTTCTTCTTCATTGTGTAACCTCCCAATTTGTTTTTGTTCCCCAAAGAACTATTTCTTTGATGATCTTATTGTAAAGCGGATCCGGGGAAAAAACCATGAAGATACCTCACGGAAAAGTTGAAATTTTTATGGTAAAAAAAACCACCGGCGTAAAAAGTTGATTTTTTTACGATAGTGGTTCATTTTTTTAATGCTGCGGAAGCCGGACCGTGACACAGGTGCCCTCCCCGTAGGTACTGGTAATGGTGATACCATAGTTTTCGCCGAAATTCAGACGGATACGTTCGTTCACATTGTACAGGCCGTAGATATCGGTCTCCCGGGCCTTCCGGTTGCGGATGCCTTTCCTCACCTGCTCCAGCCGCTCCGGCGTCATCCCCTTGCCGTTGTCCGTGATCAACAGAATGCAATCCTCTCCGTCCAGTTCTCCTTCGATCCGTATCATGCCCTTGCCACGTTTGTTCTTGATTCCGTGGTACAGTGCATTTTCCACCAGAGGCTGCAGCGTGATCTTGGGAATCTGGCAATGGTTTAATTCTTCCGGAACACAGATCTCATATTGAAGGATGTCCTGATAACGCATCTGCTGGATCTCCAGGTAGCTGCGGACGTGCTGCAGTTCTTCTTTTACATCCAGAATATCCTGTCCTTGATTCAATGAGATCCGGAAAAAGTCCGACAGGCTGCCTACCATGCTCACGACCTTTTTCTGTTCTCCCGCTTCCGCCAGCCATACAATGGCATCCAGCGTATTATATAAGAAGTGCGGATTGATCTGGGACTGCAGCAGTTCAAATTCCGCCTTGCGCAACCGGATCTGCTCCGTCTTCACCTGCTCTAACAGTTCGTTGATCTTGTCGATCATTGTATTCAGTGAATCGCTGAGCACCTGGGCCTCCACGCCCCCCGTCACGTCGGAGCGCACCGTCAGGTCACCTTTTGCCACCTGATCCGTCACCTGGGTAAGGCGTCTTATGGGGCTCGTGATACTTAACGGTATATAATAGGATAAGAATAAAAACAGAATCAGTATCAGTGCAAAGGCAATGATGGAGAAACGGATCATATTCACGAAGAAATCCTGATATTGCTGCCTGCTCTCCTGAATCCCCCGGATCTCGTAATAGATGTACTGGGAAATGGTATCACCCACCAGCGACGTCACAACCTGCACAGCATCTTCCCAGATTTCCATGTTGTCCTGGGAGCGGTTGCCTTCCCGGAAATTGTCCTCGATCCTGCCGATATAGGTCTCCAGATTGTTCAGATATTTTTTGACACTGGTCAGTCGTTTCAGGTTCTCCTGAGATTCCGTCAGTTCTTCCAGACCGGCCACGATGCCATCTGCCTCCACCAGCATATCATGCAGACTGGACTCTTCCAGTGTCTTGTTCCCTACAATCAGCAGATAAGTCTCATAATCGAAATCCTTCTGGAAATCCAGGCTGAACTGGCTGGCCATGACGGAGGAATTGATCATATCCTCGTATCTGCGGTTATTGTTCCATAAATTATAGAAGCAAAAGATCAGGAACAATACAAAAGGCACCAGAAGGCAAAGATAGGAATATCTTATCTTTGCCACCAGTGTCGAATGTTCATACAATTCTTTTATCTTTTTTCTCATAGGAATCCCCCTTATCCATGGCCACGGCTAATTGGTGCCGCCCCGGTACTGGGTAGGGGTCATCCCCTGGGTCTTCTTGAACAGATAGGAGAAATAGTGTGGATCCTTGTAGCCCACCTCCTGGCTGATCAGGCTGCTGCGCTTGCCGGTGCAGCGCAAGAGTTCCTTCGCCTTGTTCATACGATAGTCTGTCAGATATTTGATAAAGCTCTGTCCGGTCTGTTGGCTGAAGATCATGCTCAGATGGTTTGGTGAGAAATTCACGTGGGATGCCAGCAGATTCAGGGAAAGTTCCTCGTCTGCATAATTCTCATCAATGTATTTCATCACCTGTTCCACCACATCATCATACCGGCTGCTGGCAGCCTTATCTCTGACCGCCAGTGCTTTCTGCAGAATTCTGGTAATGTAATGGATCGCACTATCGCTGTCCTGCAGGGTCTTCTCGTCCTGATTGGGTGTTTCCAGTTCCTGCGTATCCGTCTGCAGGCTTTCCAGAAAATCTGCCACACAGAAATAGACATCCATGGTAATATACTGCCTGAAAATATTGGACTGCAGTGCCTTGTTGCTGAGATCCCGGAAAAATTCTTCCACGAAGTAGACCACTTCCTCCCGGTCACCCTGTTTTAAGAATTCCTGGATTCTTGTGCGGTCGATCTGCTTTGGATTGACTTCCTTGATGTCAAAATTATCTTCCTTCTGCGCTTCCTCCGTCATATGTCCGCTGTCCAGGATCCGGCTGTCCTGCACCAGATATCTGTGGGCAAAAGCATGACTGGCCTGTTCAAAAGATGCCGGAAGCTCCCGCAGACGATTCACCGGCTTGCCGATACCACCGAAATACCGCACATGCTCATAGCCTTCCATAATGTCCTTGATCTTTTCTATGTATTCCTGTTGCAACAGCAATAGCTGTTCCTCGGAATCGGCTTTTAGTAAGAATGCTTTTCCTTCCAGATTACGATCAAAGGTGATCACCGTCCTGCCGTCTTCCAGTCCCCGCAGTTCCTGTTCGATCCGGATCAGGCTGCCGGAATACTCATCCTGCGCATGACGCAGAGACTGGGTCTTGAACAGAATAATATTGTACCAGGGTGCCGACAGATCGATCCCCAGAATCTCTGCCGATTCCAACAGTTCTGCCACGGTGCTTTCTCCGGTGACCAGTTCCTGGAACAGCTTTTTCCGCTCTCTGAGATTGTTTTCCTCCATCTCCTGCAAATACCGCTCTCTGATCTGAATGGCTCTGCGCTTCTCCTCGATCTTCGCCGACAATTCATCCAATTCCGCCAGCAGTTCCTCACCATTGATGGGTTTGGACAGATACTGGGCCACTCCCAGCTTGATAGCTTCCTTGGCATATTCGAATTCCTGGTAACCGGACAGAATAATGATTTCTGTGTCCGGAAGCTCCTTGCGGATCAGACGGCTCAGTTCCAGGCCGTCCATAAACGGCATCCGGATATCGGTGATCACGATATCCGGACGCAATTTCTGGATCATGGGATAGGCCAGCTCTCCGTCGCCGGCCTCCCCACAGAACTCATAGCCATGAGCCTTCCAGTCAATATTATTTTTGATTCCTTCACGGATGACAAATTCATCCTCCACCAAAAACACTTTTAACATTTCTACGATACCCTTCTTCTATCTGCAGGTAACTTCTACCCGCAGATTCTGCCTGCAGATTTTTATTTCGTTCTCTGCAATACTATTTTTTATTATACACGAAAACAGATTTTTCGGGTAGCATATTTTAGCGGTAGAATACTTCTCCCAGCATCAGGTCTCTCTTCAGATCGCGGATCTTCGTATCCTTGTCGATGTATACAGCCTCGATGCCCATCATGGCTGCCCAGTCACCCATCTGCTCTGCGGTCAGATCGTAGGTAAATGCGGTATGATGTGCACCTCCTGCCAGGATCCATGCTTCCGCGCCGGTATACAGATCCGGTTCGGGAGTCCAGAAGTTGGTAGCGGTAGGAAGCTTCGGCATGGGTTTCTCCACTTTCTTGCAGTTCACATCGTTGATGATCAGACGGAAACGATTGCCCATGTCGATCAGGGAAGTAGCGATACCATGACCTTCCTTGGAAGTAAATACCAGTCTTGCAGGATCTTCTCTGTCTCCCATGGACAGGGGCTGGCACTTGATGCTGATGGGACCGTCCGCAATGGTGGGGCAGATCTCCAGCATATGGGCTTCCAGAATACCTTCCTTGCCCTTGATCAGATTGTAGGTGTAATCCTCCAGCATGGAAGTACCCTTGGCATCCTTTTTGCCTGCGGTCATGATCTTCATCAGACGTACCATGGCGGCTACCTTCCAGTCACCTTCTGCGCCGAAGCCGTAGCCCTTCTCCATCAGTCTCTGAATGGCCAGTCCGGGCAGTTGCTTCAACGCACCCAGATCTCCGAAGTGGGTAACGATGGCCTGATAATTCTTCTCTTCCAGGAAACGTTCAAATCCCAGTTCGATCTGTGCCTGTACAGCCACATGTTTTTTAAACTCTTCGGGGTCTCTTCCCTCTAATAAAATATTATATTTCTCGTAGTACTCGTCTACCAGTGCATTGACATCGGATACAGATACGGCATTTACACTCTCTGCGATCTCGTTTACAGGGTAAGCGTCTACTTCCCAGCCAAACTTGATCTGTGCTTCTACCTTATCACCTTCGGTTACCGCTACATTGCGCATGTTGTCAGCCACACGCATGACACGGATATGGCTGCTCTCCACCACGCCGACTGCAGTACGCATCCAGGATGCGATCTTGCCCTGTACCACAGGATCAGACCAGTGGCCTACCACAACCTTACGCTCCATGCGCATGCGGGTCACGATATGACCGTACTCTCTGTCACCGTGGGCAGACTGGTTCTCATTCATGAAATCCATGTCGATGGTGTCATAGGGCAGTTCCTCATTGAACTGAGTATGGAAATGCAGCAGGGGCTTACGATACTCCTGTAATCCCAGGATCCAGGATTTTGCCGGAGAGAAAGTATGCATCCAGGTGATAACACCGGCACAAGTGTCATCCAGATTTGCTTCATTAAAAGTACGGCGGATCAGTTCGTTAGTGATCAGGGTCGGCTTCCATACCACCTCATAAGGTAACACACCGGAAGCGTTCAGGGCATCCACGATCTTGTGAGAGTGCTTCGCTACCTTTGCCAGGCACTCGTCCCCATACAAGTCCTGTGATCCCGTACAAAACCAGAATTGATATTTTTTTGTCTGTAACATAAGTAATACCTCCTGTAGTTGAATACAATGATGTCGGGGTCAAAAGCCCCCGACTTTGATGCCTACGGATTGTTCCGTGCTACGCACTCCCACGTCTCCGCTCCGCTTCGGTCCGTGCTAAACATGTGCCACTGGCACATAGCACCCTACCCAATATTCGCATATCGTGGGATTATCATCCCACTTTTATGCTCATATCGGGGCGGGTCCTAAGGTCTTTCACCCACCTATGAGCAAGCTCATGTGGGCTTAGACCTTTTGACCCTGGCATCATACAATTTCGATATTACCATATTACAACTTGTATGCTCCTGCTAACAAGTTGTATTTCCTACGACAAGCTCCGGCTGGATGAGAATCTTTCTCTCTTCCGGTCCCAGAGATTCCCCATGAAGCAGTGACAGTAACAGCTGTGCCGCCATTTCTCCCAGTTTTTCCTGGGGATGAACGATAGTGGTCAGCTGAAAACCTCCGCCGATGGCCATGTAGGAATTGTCATAACCGGTGACGGAAATGTCCTCCGGGACGCGAATCCCCCGTGAAGTCAGCGTCGGGATGACCTGCATGGCGATCTGGTCATTGTAACAGACCACACTGTCGAGTCTGGTTCCCTTGGAGATCAGACGCCGGATTCCCTCCTGTGGGTGGACTTTACGATCCTCGGTATGGAACCAGATCACCTTGTCCGGATCGTAGAGGACACCTGCTTCCTGCAGGGCCTGTACATAGCCCCGGTGACGGTTCTGTCCCTGGATGTCATCTGCCTTGAACACTCCGGCAATATCACGATGCCCGGTATCCAGGAGATATTTTGTGATCAGATGACCTCCCCTGCAATCGTCCATCAGCACCTGGGGCTTGTCTTCCATCTGGTCGAAGCAGCCTTGAATAAACACATAGGGAATTCCGTATTCTTCCAGCCGCTCATACAGATGCAGATGTCTGCAGCTGATCTGGCTCTTACTGGGTTCGATGATGACCCCGTCGATATCCTTCTGCAACAGTTCCTCCAGACACCGTGCCTCCTGGCTCCGGGAGTTTCTTGTATTTTTTAATAAAATGCTATACCCCTGTGCCGTAAGAACTTCATCGATGCCCTGAATAACCCGGGGAAAAATATAATCCGACAGATAGGTGGTCACCACGGCAATGTTGTGAGACTTATGCTCCGGGCGGACCCGCTCCGACACAAAGGTGCCTTTCCCGTGTACCGCATAGATGTATCCCTCCTGTTCCAGAATGGCCAGTGCCTTGCGGACGGTCTGGCGGCTCACCTGATAAGCGGCGGCCAGCTGGTTCTCCGAGGGAACACGGTCACCGCTGCGCAGTTCTCCCAGTCGGATCTGTTCCTGTAAATCATGATGCATTTTATAGTATTTCAGCTGTTTTTCTTCCATACGTATCCGTCCGCCCCGCTCCTTCTCTATCCGGTTTTGTACAACTCTATTCCGTTTTCCGGGTATCGCTCCCCGGTACATTTCAGTATTTTTCGCCTTCCAGCAGGATCAGCCGCCGGATTTCTTCCGCTCCGCTGACACGTTCCCCTTCTATGGTATCATTATGGATCACATAATCACAGATCTTGCGATTACGCTTCTCCGCATCGATAGACAGGATCCGAAGTGTCTTTTCCTCGGTGTCATAGTCGGAATCAATGATATCGGCGATCAGCTTTTCTTTATCTCTCGCCACATAGATAATATGGGTGGGAAAGGAACGCTTCATGGCAATGGCACCGCACATATCCACGGGGATCACCGCAAACTTTCCCTGATCCAGCAAGGTCTGAATGTCTTCCTTTCTGGTGCCGTACCGTACCCCGGCATAAGCCGTTTTTTCAAAAAAGTTCATCCGGTCGAAGGCTTCCTCCGGGACGTACTTGTGGCCGTAGCGCCCCGGTTCCGTGCAGTAGTTCACCGGGCGGACAAAAATCTCCCCACTCTCTGTCCTTTCGCTCGCGCCTGTCCCGCGGCTACCGCACAAAGCTTCCGTAATCTCCCGTTTGCCGGAGCCGGACGGCCCCACCAGGGCCAGCACCGCCGGAGCAGTGATCTTCTCTGTCTTAGAAGTGGATGCTTTCATGATCTGCTTCACCAGAGAGACAAATTCCGCCATGGTATTTACGGACAACAGCCCCGTCATTTTGGCATTCCAGGGCTTCCGCATCAGCACCGGATACTCCGCCTTGCTCTCCAGAATATTGTGGATGGCATCATCCAGCACAATATCAAAATGGACACGATCCTTGGCACTTCCCAGAATAATATTTTCCGGTGGAAGCTCCGGGAACTGGGTCATGATCTGTTCTGCCCGCACTCCCATAAAATGTGGTGACACCGCAGTAATGAAAAAGACATCCGCGATCTGCATCAGTCTGCGGATCCCTCGTTTCGTCTCCTCGGTCGGGATCTGCCTTCGGTACAGTTCCGGATCGTTATAGAATTCTTTGATCACCGAAGTCCGCCCTTCGTTGGCCCAGGAAGTGATTTCCTCCATGCGATAGGGTTCCTTCGGATGATATTTTTCATTTGCCATACGGATGGCGATACTGTTAAACGGGGCGGTAACATCGTCCCAATCAATACCGATGCTGGGTCTGAGCATGCTGTAGTCCTCACTCTTTCTATGTTCAATACGATCTATCACACCATGTGATTTTAGTGCATTATGCTTTTTGCACATTGTGCATTCCCGTTTCCGGAATACTTCTGCTATTTAGCATAGCATAAACGAATACGCAGTACAATCCATACCGTAGCCGCTCTCTCTGGCTCTTCTACCGTTCCAATCGGCATTGTTTATTTTGCCGTACTCTTTTTCCTTGGATATATCATGTTTTTGGGGCTTATCATCCATTTATCATATTTTTTGTTGTAATAATTCACAATCGCTTTTTTCTCTATATTGCCCAATTGTCAACACTTTTGAACTGTGCTAGTATACATGTACAGGAGGAGAATTCATGACCAACCGGGAATTATTAGAGACGATAGTAATTAAATTAGAAAGTATAGACCAACGACTGGGCAGGGTGGAGCAACGACTTGATAAGGTCGAACAGCGACTCGACAGGGTGGAGCAACGACTTGATAAGGTCGAACAGCGACTCGACAGGGTGGAGCAGCGACTTGATAAGGTCGAACAGCGACTCGACAGAGTGGAGCAGCGACTTGATAAGGTCGAACAGCGACTCGACAGGGTGGAGCAGCGACTTGATTCACTGGAGCAAAGATTCGATTCTTTGGAACAACGTGTTTCCAATCTGGAATCCGGTCAGCTCTCTATGGCGAATCGCCTTACCAATATAGAGTTGACTCTTGAGAATGAAGTCAGTCGTAATATCTGTACAATTGCAGAAGCTCATTTAGATTTATCCAGAAAATTCGACCGGGCCTTAAAAGTAAAAGAAGATGATGAACTGGTTCGCGTCCGGCTTAATGTATTGGAAAATGATGTCCGAAAAATAAAGCAGCGGCTGGAAATTGCATAGTTTATTCTTATCAGTACCTTATCTTAATGGATAAGGTATTTTTTTGCCCTTCTTTTTGTTGACTTATCAACATCCATGTGTTACACTTCATAAAGTTGTTGCAGTGTCAACATTTTACAGGAGGAACCTTCATGCAGGATCGTTTTGAAAGATTTGTGGTATCTATCACAGAATTGCACCGTTATCTGCAAAAATTGAAAGAACTGGAAATGGGACAGATGGACTTAAAAGCCGGTTATACCATGTGTCTGTATTATCTGGGAAAGCACCCGGAGGGGCTGACCGCCACGCAGCTGACGGAGCTGTGTAAGGAAGACAAGGCCGCCATCTCCCGTACCTTAAGCCAGTTGAGTTCCAAGGGGCTGGTGTCCTGCGAGCTGCCGGAACATAAACGTTCCTACCGCACACTGTATTATCTGACAGAAGAAGGCAATACTGTAGTCAAAAAGATCAGTTCCCGGATCTATTCCGCACTGGCTCACGGCGGTGATGGCATGACGGAAGAACAACGGTTGAATCTCTATGACTCTCTGGAACGGATCTCCCATAATCTGGAGCAGTATCTTACAGAGTTTTCTGTCAAGCATCCCACAGAGAAATGATCCATCCGCAACTCACCCTGACTGGCTTTCCAACAGAATTAACAGCAAGGTGACATGAACGATGTCGTATGTCCATCCCGATGGATGCCCCGGCGCATTTCCGCCCGAAAGAATATTCATCATAACTATATATAGAAAGTACAGGAAACAATTATGGAAAAAATACGTTTTATCACGGACTCCGCATCCGATATGAACAGTTCAAGAGAGGACGTCACGATTCTCCCCCTGCATATCCGCTTCGGTGAGGAGGAATATGCTGACGGTGTCACCATCAGTCATAAGGAATTCTATGAGAAACTGATCGAATGTGATACTCTGCCCACCACCAGTCTGGTATCTCCCGCAGTCTTCGAAGAAGCCTACGAAAAAGCTGTATCGGCCGGAGAAACTGTCATTGTGGTTACTATTTCCAGCAAGCTGTCCGGCACCTGCCAGAGTGCCCGGATCGCTGCCGAGGATTATGAAGGCAAAGTCTTCGTCGTAGACAGTCTGAATGCCACCATTGGGGAACAGATTCTGGTAGAATACGGCCTGCAGCTGAAAAAGCAGGGAATGACCGCGGAAGAGATCGTAAGCGTTCTGCAAGAGCAAAAGCATAAGATCCACACCATGGGACTCTTAGACACTCTGGAATACTTGAAAAAAGGGGGTCGTATCTCCCCCACTGTGGCATTCATCGGGGGTGCTCTGGCCATCAAGCCCGTGGTAGCAGTCGTAGACGGTGAGATCATTATGCTGGGAAAAGCCCGTGGTTCCAAAAACGGCAGTAACTTCCTCATCCGTGAAATTGAAAAAGCGGACGGCGTGGACTTCTCCAAGCCCTTCTGTCTGGGCTATACCGGTCTGAGTGACGAACTTTTACAGAAATACATTCACGACAGTGAGCATCTCTGGAAGGATTATGCCAAGGAGCTTCCCGTCAGCACTCTGGGTGCCACCATCGGAACCCATGTGGGCCCGGGTGCTATTGCCGTTGCATTCTTCGAACATTAAATCTATTACAATTTTTCCCATTTGCTCAAAATAGGACTAATTTCCCACAGCTGCCCCACTGACAAATTTCTCCTCTTATGGTATAGTGTAAAATCATTTTATATTGTTTGTTCATTTTCTACATTACCAGAGAGGAGAATTTTTATGGGGTTGAACCTGTTACTATCCACAAATCATATCGTCATCCACAGTTACTCTCCCGTGGCAGATTTTCTGTTGGTGGTTATGTGTCTTCTGGCATTGTTACTGATCCGACAGACTTTCATTAAACAGAGCCGGACCTTTCGGATCTTCAAGGCCTGTTTTGCCCTGCTTTTCATTGCCGCAGTTTCCAATATCGCCTTTTATTATGCCGACCTTTTTTCCAGACAGAACACCCTACTCTGGATCCTCCGGGCCGTCTACCATATCAGTCTTCTGTCCCTGTTCTGTCTCTATATTGCTTACCTGAAAATACTGATCGTCTTCCCGAAAAATATCGGCAGGAAATATACCTTTCTGTCCTTCGCCATCCTTGTGGTGACCGGAGTTGCCGATCTGGCATCTCCTCTGACCGGTTGGGGATTTCATCAGGATCATTACGGAATCTGGTATGAAAATATCCTGTCCACTCCTTTTATGGTCGGATATCTTCTGTATCTGGCGGTGATCCTCTTTCTGTTGGTTCGCTACCGCCGCAGACTTCCTACCGCACTGTTCCATATGCTGATATTTACTGAGACGGTCTGTGGATTGATCGTAGTCATGGAAGCTGCCATGAATACGACTTCTTTCCTGGCCACAACCTATTTTCTGCCGCTTCTGGTGGTATTGTACATGCTCCATGCCAACGCCTACGACCCGAAGACCGGTGCCCTGGGTTCCGCATCCTTGGATGAATATCTGCGCCAGCAGCGACAGACCGCTCAGGATACCTACTACCTGTGCCTGCGCTTTGACATGGATTTCGAATACGTCATGACAGAGGAAATGGGAAAGCTGTTCTACAGCTTCTGGACGGATTATTTTCGAAAGGGTATGTTGTTCAATCCTTCCACCAGCTTCTTCGTACTGGCAGTGGACAGCCACAATATCCCGGATGCCACAGAAAGGGCAGTATCCCTGATTAAAAAGGTGTTCCAGAAATATTATGAAGAATATAAGCTTCCCTACAAGCTGGTACTCTTCGACCATCTGGACTTTTGTGAGAATCTGGAACAGTTCTACGAAGTATTCAATTACTTTTCCGAAAAAGTAGCGCAGAATTCCTATCGTGTCTTCGGGGAAGAAGATTACCAGACTTATAAAGAAATGCATTATATCAAGTCCCAGTTGAAGGATATTGCGGAACACGGCTCCTTAGATGACGAACGCGTTCTGGTCTATTGTCAGCCGGTACGGAATGTCCACACGGGTACTTACGATACCGCAGAATCCCTGATGCGTTTGCGTCTGCCACAGACAGGACTGGTATTCCCGGATCGTTTTATTCCTCTGGCAGAAAAATACGGCTACATCCACCGCCTCAGCATGATCATTCTGAATAAGACCTGTAGGCAGATCAAGCAGATGCAAGATGAGGGCTATCAGATCTCCCGTGTATCCGTAAATCTTTCTGTGGAAGAGCTGGGCGAAAAGGACTTCATGGAAGAATTCAAATCCATCGTACGAGCCGCCGGAATCGACTTCCACACCATTGCCGTTGAGTTTACGGAGTCCCAGAACGATACGGAATACGAACTGGTACAGGAATGCGTCAGTGAGTTCAAACAGTTGGGGGTATGTACTTATCTGGATGATTTTGGAACCGGTTATTCCAATTTCGACCGGATCTTAAGCCTGAAACTGGATGTGGTCAAATTCGACAGAAGCCTTTTACTGATGGCGGATCAGGATGCCAATTCCCGCTTCATGCTGGATTACTTCTCTACCGCCTTTGAGTGTCTGGGTTACAAGGTACTGTACGAAGGTGTAGAGACCGATGCCCAGGAAGAACTGTGTATCATCAGTCATGCAGATTATTTACAGGGCTATAAGTTCTCCAAGCCGATTCCCATTGAAGAATTGCCCCGGTTCCTTACGCGGGGCTGATATTGCGATTGCCGCATCCATTATTATTCCGGACACCGCTTCTGCGGTCCCCGCATACACAATAAAAATCCCGAAGGCCTTTCACAGTCTCCGGGATTTCTCTTTGCTTAACTTTATTTATCTTTTGTATCTTGCGCTTATATTAAGCAGCCTTCTTAACCTTCTTCTCTTTCATCTGCTTAGCGAAGGTCTGTGCGCCTTCCACTACCAGGAAGATTGCCAGCACTGCCATTGCAGTTGCGAAGAACAGCTGGAACCAGTCACCCCATGCAGCGGTGCCGGCGCCGATAGCCTTACACTTGTTGATTACAGTGATCACCAGGCTGGTCAGAGTTGCAGCAAGCATGAATACCATAGGGAAGTAGAACATCTTGTTGTTCTTACCAACTTCACCCAGCCATGCAGCTACTGCCATCAGTGCGATACCTGCCAGCAACTGGTTGGCTGCACCGAACAGACCCCAGATCTGGCTCAGAGACAGACCACCCAGGATACAACCGATCAGTACCATAGAAACAGTACCGAACAGAGGATGAGCCAGCACTTTACGTGCGCCCTTGGCATCCTTGTAGGTAGCCTCGCCTTCCTTCAGGAACAGCTCGGAGAACATGAAACGGCTCAGACGGGTACCGGTATCCAGACTGGTCAGCGCGAATACGGATACAGACAGAGTTAATAGTGCGTAAATGGTGCCATATGCCTTGGAAGTCTCGGTACCGAACATGGATGCAATACCTGCAGCGAATGCAGCTGCGGGAGATCCAAACTCACCGTTTAAGTACTT
>OOAG01002214.1_pt1 | contig 13066 bp, 16 predicted proteins | sample 1671461 | NCBI WGS metagenome assembly OOAG01 (sample SAMN06348159, study PRJEB24527) | human gut metagenome | biome: human gut; feature: ankylosing spondylitis patient; material: feces | host: Homo sapiens | place: China | collected 2015-10 | reverse complement strand
GATATCCGCAACGGTGCCGACCAGATGGTGTTCCAGACCGAGAAGATGCTGAAGGAGAACGGCGACAAGCTGCCCGCCGACGTGAAGAGCGAGGCCGAGAGCAAGCTGGCCGACCTGAAGACTGCTGTTCAGTCCGGCAACGTGGACGACATCAAGGCAAAGCAGGAAGCTCTGAGCCAGGTGTTCGAGAAGATGTATCAGGCAGCCGCTGCCGCACAGCAGGCCGCCGGTGCACAGCCCGGCCCCGACGCAGGTGCAAACAACCAGCAGAAGCCGGGTGATGACGGCGTTGTGGATGCCGACTTCAAGGAAGTCTGATAAAAAACACAGCAGTGTGTGCCCGGCCAAACCGGCGGACGCACGCGTGGAATAGCAAAAGCCGCTCCGGTTTTGCCGGAGCGGCTCTTGCTGGTTATAGAGCGAGGAACCAACCGGGGCGTTTCCCGGATCAAACGTTCCCGGAGAGGTGAGTGGATATGGCACAGGAAAAGCGTGATTACTACGAAGTGCTGGGGGTATCCAAGACTGCGACCGATGCCGAGATCAAAAAGGCATACCGCAAGCTTGCAATGAAATACCACCCGGACTATAACCCCGGCGATAAGGATGCCGAGGAAAAGTTCAAGGAAGTAAACGAAGCAAACGAGGTGCTTTCAGACCCGAAAAAGCGCCAGCTGTACGACCAGTACGGCTTTGCAGGTGTTGACCCTGCCTATGCAGCACAGAACGGCGGCGGCCCCGGTGCGGGCGGCTTTGGCGGTTTTGGCGGCGACGGCGTGGATCTGGGTGACATTTTCGGCGATATCTTTGGCGGCGGCTTCGGCGGCTTTGGCGGTTCGTCCCGTCAGGCGAACCCCAACGCACCGCGGAAGGGTCAGGATATCCGCGTGCGCATCACCCTGAGCTTTGACGAGGCCGTGCACGGCTGCAAGAAGAACATCACCATCACCCGCCAGCAGGAGTGCACCGAGTGCCACGGCAGCGGCTGTGCCGCCGGTTCCAGCCCCGAGACCTGCCCGGACTGCGGCGGCCGCGGCTTCGTGATCCGTCAGCAGCGCACCCCCTTTGGCGTGATGCAGACCCAGCAGCCCTGCTCCCGCTGTGGCGGCAAGGGCAAGCTGGTCAAGAATCCCTGCAAGGTCTGCCATGGCAGCGGCAAGGTGGCTGCTAAAAAGACACTGGAGGTGTCCATCCCCATGGGCATCGACGACGACCAGAGCTTTGCACTGCGCGGCATGGGCGATGCCGGTGCAAACGGCGGTCCCTCCGGTGATGTGATCGTCATGGTCACGGTGCGCCCCAGCGAGGTGTTCCAGCGCGACGGCTACGATGTGTGGGTAACCGTGCCCATCACTTACAGTCAGGCCGTGCTGGGCGACACCGTGCAGGTGCCCTCCATTGACGGCAAGGTGGAGTACACCGTGCCCGAGGGCACCCAGAGCGGCACCACCTTCCGCCTGCGCGGCAAGGGCATCCAGTACCTGAACGGCCGCGGCCGCGGCGATATGTACGTCAAGTGCGAGGTGGAGATCCCCAAAAAGCTGAACAAGGCGCAGCGCGATGCCCTGAAGAAATTTGAGGGCACCTTGAAGGAAGAAAACTACGAAAAGCGTAAGGGCTTCTTCAAAAAGCTGAAGGATATGTTCAACGCATAAGGTATGAAATCCCCTGAGCTGCCGGGAACAGCAGTTCAGGGGATTTTTGTTTTTGTTGAAAAGCTACACAGAATCGAGTATAATATAACTGATGATTCGGGACGTCGCATTTGGGAAAGAGGTTTATATGGCAAGGTTTATACCGTTTATTCTGAAAACGGATGATGAACAGAAAATAGGTGTGAGGATCACACGCATGAAAAAAGCAGATGCGGCACAGACGGAAAAAGAGCCTGTATGGCAGACGAGTTGGATGTCTGCCTATATCCAGAAGGATGCTTTTGAAAAGTATGCGTTAAAAACAACGGATGGCGAATTGGTTGCACTGGCAGCGTATGAAATACTGGAAAATGATGTGATGGTGCACATCACCTATATTGAAAGCCAGCCGGAAAGCAACCCGACAATTGTTGGTCATTCCAAAAGATATCAGGGAATCGGACGGGTTTTGATTGCCTACGGTATCAAGCTGTCGATCGATCATGGATGTGGCGGGACGGTCACATTTGAAGCAAAGGTTCCGGAATTGGCAGAACACTATATCCGGGATTATGGCGCGTGCCCACTGCCGAGTTTTGGCGGAGCGCCGCGTTATGAACTGTCTGGCGAGGCGGCTATGAATATCTTTGTGACGTATTTGAAGTGAGGTGTTTTCGATGGATGCAAAAGAGTATTTCCAGCGTGACCCGGAACGAGAGGCGTTTTATCGCACGTTTTATCAGATTTGTCGCCGTTTCAATGTTACATGGTCTACGGCAACGCCGGAGGTCAGAGCCTTTGTGGAGGAAGCGACCCGTGTGACCTACGAACAGGAGAAAGCACAGCGCAGCGGGCTTTCGCCCAATACAGTAAAACCATTTTTTGGAGATACCGCTTGCTGAAAAACAGGCACGATACCCGTGTTGATTGTATTATAAAAAACCAAACGGCGGTACGTTCCATCGGAGTGTGCCGCCGTTTTTTTGCGTGTGAACCCTACAAAAACAGCGGAGGCGCTGCCCTTTCGGGCAGCGCCTCCGCCTGCTTTGTTCTTTGGTGTACTCCGAGCCGGTCTTATGAGATAAGATGGATCAGAGCAGGATGACTGCTGCATTGATGATCAGGCCGACACCGGAAGCGGTGGAGCTGATCATGTAAGCGGTGCAGGCGATGTCACGGATGGCGTTGGCAGTGCTCTTCTCCATATCGGCAGTCAGAGCATCCAGACCGGTCTCAGTCCAAGTGTTGGGGTTCTTACGGCGGTAATTGCGGACAGCGGTCAGACCTTTGAACCAGCCGTACGGGGGAATCAGCCAGCACAGCAGAGCCTCAGACATGGTAGCATTGGCGCCGCCTTCGGTGTAGGTCATCTCTTCAGTGGACAGTACATTGTAGTACGCGGGCATCATCATTTTTTCCATAATAACACTCCTTTTGAAACAAAGCTATCCAAAACGGTGCATCCAAAAACGCACCGTTTTATCTGATTAAAAAGGTCAGCGCACGATCAGCAGAACGGCGCTCAGGGGAGCCAGCGCCACCACCATGGTGGTGGAAACGGCATCCCGCACAAAGTTGCCGGCGGATTTGCCCATATCGGCGGCAATGGCATCGGTGGCGCGGCCCATCACGGTAAAGAAGTTGCCGTCCTTGTTGCCGTCCTGCTGCAGCCAGGTGCGTGCCTGCTTGATGCCCCAGATATAGCTGGAGGCCAGCACCACAGCACCTACGACCGTTGCGGCAGTGGTGGCGATACCGGCAGCATCATCCACTGCGCCGCCGCCGGTGGTATAGGTCATTTCTTCGTTGGAAAGTACCGCATAATCTGCGGGATAATTCATCTTTTTCATCATCAATACTCCTTTGTCAAAGGGAAATGCCGCATTGCATCCCGATCCCCCGGCGTCTATACCCAAAGGCTGATAGAGCATTGTTCTCTATATGGTCATTCTACAACAGTGGTCGGATTTTATCAAGGGGTTTTGGCACATCTGTGCAAAAACTGGCGGGACGCATGAAATTGCGGCTATAAATTTGTGAAAATAGACTGCAATAATTTAGGCTTTTGGCTGTTTACCCCTGTACTCCGGCGCGGTAGAGGTAGGGGTCGCTCTTGAAGCTGTCAAAGTTGTACAGCACAAGGATCTGGTCGTAGCCGTTATCGGCGATCAGCTGATCCAAGCCGTAGTTGTAGTTGCGGAAATCCACCACGTCAATGTCGGCGTAGTTGGCGGTCAGGTAGGGTACAAAGCAGTTGGCGTAGCTGTCCTTGATGACAAGGATGCGCCCGCTGCCGTTGCCCTGCACCCGGCTTAAACCGTTGTTGCCGTGCAGGAACATGGCGTATTTATCATAAACGGAGAGCTTCTCTGTGTCGTACAGGCCGGTGGCCTGCCCCTCGGTGGGCTGGCCTGCCGCCGTCACGTTCCATACCGTCAGGGTGTTGGCAAGGTCGTAGTAGGTGATCACGTCCGGCACGGCGTTCCATGTGCGCGCCTTGGCGTAGTGGGTGCCGTAAAAGCCGTCGGCAGTCAGGGCAGTGTGGGTGGCGGTATCAAAGGGGGTAAGGCCAAGGGTCTGGCACAGCTGGCTGTAAGCGTAGTAGGCACCAAGGCTCGTCCAGTGGTGGTCGGTGCGGTAATAAATATACTCGCTCTTGTGGGCGGTAAGGGTGGGGCGCACGTCCACAAAGCTGCCGCCGGCCGCCTGCACCGCAGCGGAAAGCTGGTCAAGGTAGCCGTCCTCGTCCAGCAAAGGAGCGTTTGCGGGCACGTTTTCTTTATAGATATCGCTGGCAGCAGGTGCCAGCAGCACATTCACCTTGCCCGGGTAGCGCTGGCACAGACTGGTAAGCGCTGCGGTGTTTTTGGGCAGGGTGCGCTCCTCGCTGGAAAGCAGCCCGTAGGTGCGGGGGAACATCATGTGCTCCTTGCCCAGCAGGATGCCGCCGTTCTGCTGCTTTTGCAGCAGGGTGGTCTCCACCACGCTTTGCAGGCTGATCCACTGGTCGCGCCCCGCCACCTGATCTTTGACATATTTGGTGTAGGCGGTAAAGTAGCTGTTCAGCCCCTTGGCGGTGAACTGGGTCAGTGCCGGACGCTGGCTCAGGGTGGTATTTTCCAGCTCGCTGTAACTGCGGTCCGGGGTGACCATATCCAGCGCGAACAGCCCGATAAAGAACAGGCTGAACACCACCAGCACCGGGTAGTGCAAAAGGGAGGAGGTCTTTTTCTCGTGTTTGGACATCTTCCCGCCTCCTTAAAAGTTAAAATACAGGAACGGGCTGTTGGTGCTGCCCACCACATAGGCGGTGGAGACCACCAGCAGCGTCAGGATGGCGGCGCAGCGGGTGACCACGTTCTTGCGCAGCACATCCCACAGCTTTTCGATCAGCGGGGTGCAGCACACCACGCTTACCGCCAGCAGCACGCCGTAATTCCGCAGGAAATACAGCGGCGACACCCCGCCGGAGGGGATAAAGAGCTTCTGGAACAGCAGCCCGAAGGACACGCCGGTGTCGTTGCCCACGAACATCGCCCAGCCTACCACCACAAGGAACAGGGTGTAGAAATGCGGCCACACCCTGCCTTTTTTCAGGTAGGGCAGCAGAAACAGCTTTTCAGCCGCCAGCAGCACAAAGTAGTAAAGACCCCAGCAGATAAAGTTCCAGTTCGCGCCGTGCCAGATGCCGGTGAGCAGCTCCACGATGAACAGGTTCAAGATCTGCCGCTTGAGCCCCTTGCGGTTGCCGCCCAGCGGGATATACACATACTCGCGGAACCAGCCGGACAGGGTCATGTGCCAGCGCCGCCAGAACTCAGTGATGGAAGCGGAGATATAGGGGTAGTTGAAGTTTGCAGGGAAATCGAAGCCCAGCATCTTGCCCATGCCGATGCCCATGAGGGAGTAGCCGGAAAAATCGAAGTACAGCTGCAAACTGTATGCGATGATGCCCAGCCACACCAGCGGGGTGGAAGCGTTTGCCAGACCCACAAAGGTGGTGGAGGGGCTGTCGGCTACCCCGATAATGTCCGTCCACAGCGCGCCCACGGCGTCCGCCAGCAGCACCTTTTTGGCAAGACCGAAGGTGAACAGGGTCATACCCTCTTCGATCTGCTTGAGGTTATAGCGGTGCTTGTAGACGTGCAGCTGGTCGGAGACGTCCCGGTATTTGACGATGGGCCCCGCGATGAGCTGCGGGAACATGACCACATAAGCGCCGAAGTCGATGATATTGCGCTCGGCTTTTACATCCCGGCGGTAGACGTCGATGGAGTAGGAAAGGGTCTGGAAGGTGTAGAAGCTGATGCCCAGCGGCAGGGTGCCAATGCCCTGAATTTCGGCAAAGGCGGTGCCCAGCAGGGCATTCACGCTGCGCAGCACAAAGTTTGCGTACTTGAAGTAGAACAGCATCCCCAAGCTGCCAATGAGCGCCACCAGCAGAAAAAAGCGGCGCAGCGCGGGCTTTGCATCAAAATGTTCGATGGCAAGGCCGCTGAGATAGTTGATGAGGATAAGCGCCACCATGACCGGGAAAAAGCGCACCTCGCCCCAGCAGTAGAACACCAGACTGCACAAAAACAGCACGGTGTTTTTCAGTTTTGCGGGGGCAAGATAGTACAGCGCCAGCGTGATGGGCAGAAAACGGAACAGGAAGATGATGGTGCTGAAAACCAAGGGGTCAGCCTCCTTTTTTACACGGAATTACAGACTCAGCCTTCCCCCAGCCGGGGGAAGGTGGCATGACGGATGCGGGCGCATCTTCAGCAGAAATCCCCCGCATCAGGGGCTTTCCTACTGAAAAAAGCCGATGCCGCAGATGGCACCGGCTCAGAAGGTCAGATTCAGCTGTTCAGGGCGCTGTCCACAGCACTGTTCAGGTCTGCGGTGCACTCGTTGGAGGCGATCACCATGACCACACGGTCGCCCTTGGAGGAGATGATGGCGTTTTCCACGTTGTTCTGTGCCTGTGCAAACTCGGCGTAGTTGCCGTAGAAAGCCACCTGATCCTGCTTGTAGCTTTCCAGCGCGGTCACCACGTCCTGTGCCTTGCCGGAAACGGTATCCACCACCAGCACAAGGCCGGCATCGCCGTTGTCGTTGCTCTTCACGCCCTTGTAGGCGGCTACGTCCTCCGCCTTCAGGCCGAAGTCGTACTCGATGTTCATGGCAGCGATCTCGAACTGGTTGGAGATGGGGTTTGCAGCCAGCAGGGTCTCCACAGCGCTGTCCAGATCGGCGGTGCCGTTTTCAGCGGTATCCGCCGCCGGGGCGGCAGTGCTCGAAGCCGGTGCAGAGGCGGAGGCGCTGGACACGGAGGACGGCGCGGAAGAAGCGCTGCCGCCGCAGCCGGTCAGGGCAACAGCCAGCACGGCGCTGACGGCGATCACAGAGAGTTTTGTGCGGTTTATCATAAAATATTCCTTCTTTTGTTGAATTCGTTTGTCGGGGTGCGGGGCTGCGCCGCGCACACGGGCAGACTGTATTTATCTTACCATAACAGCAGGTAAATTGCAACGCACCCCACAGGGTTTTCCGGCAGTTTTCATCGGATTTTAACCGGTCACGGTCTCCCCGGCGGCAATGCGCTGCAAAACGGCTACTGCGTCCTCCAGACACAGGCCGCTCTGGTTGAGCAGGGCGGCGTTTTCCGGGCCTACATAGCGCCAGTGCCACGGCTCGTAGGTGATGCCGGTCACGCTTTCCGCCTCCTTGGGGTAGCGCAGGATAAAGCCGTACTGCTCCGCGTTCTCGCACAGCCAGCGGAAGGCGGCAGTGTCGGCAAAGCCGGTGTCAAGGGTGGTGTGCTCCGGGCTGTTCAGGTCGGCGGCAAGGCCGCAGTTGTGCTCCGAGCAGCCCGGCGGGTTGACGATGGCAGCCGCCTTTTCCCGGGCGGCGGCTTCGCTCAGACCCTTGTTGAGGTAGTACTGGGTCTTGTTGTCGTACAGCTTTTTCTGGTAGCTGACGCTGCGGTAGCCGCTCTGCATCCGCACGTCCACGCCGTCCTTGGCGGCAGCGGCCTGCATGGAGAGAAAAGCCTCGGCGGCTTCGGTCTGCAAGGTCTTGTTGATGGCGGTGGCCGAGCCGCACTCCTTGGTCTCGACAGGGTAGTCCTCCGGCATCTTGTGGGTGCGGCTCACAAGGATCATGCGGGGGTCGTCCAGCAGCGCCTGCGCCTGTGCGGCGGTAAGGAGGCTCTGCTGCGTGCCGTTCTCGGCGGGCTGCGCAAGGCTCTCGGCGGGCAGCTCCGGCAGCTGCGGCACAGCAGCTTTGCGGGTGCAGGCGTAGGCGGTGCCGCCCGCCACAAAGCAGGCCAGCGCCGTCAGGCAGAGCAGACGGCGGGCGTGATGGTTACGGTGATGGGAAGAACGCATGGAACCTACCTTCTTTCACAAAAAAGGATAAGCACCCGCCGCCCCGGGCAGACTATCCGCAAAAGGGGGCGCGGGAAGATGAAGATGACAGCGCAGGAATACGCACGCCGGGTGCAGAAGGCCGGGCCGCACTCGCCGCTTCTGGCAGACTGCCTTTGGGCGTTCTGCGTGGGCGGCGGCATCTGCCTGCTGGGTGAGGGGCTGCGGCAGCTGTTTCTACGGCAGGGCGCGGACGCCGAAGCGGCGGGCACCCTGACCAGCTGCACTTTGATCTTGCTCTCGGCGGTGCTGACCACGCTGGGCTGGTACCAGAAACTGGCGGCAAAGGCCGGGGCGGGGTCGCTGGTGCCCATCACCGGCTTTGCCAACGCGGTGGTCAGCGCGGCCATCGAGTTCAAGGCCGAGGGACGGGTGCCGGGCACGGGCGCCAAGATGTTCCTCATCGCCGGGCCGGTCATCGTGTACGGCACGCTGGCGGCGGTGGTGTACGGCGCGGTGCTCTGGCTGCTGGGGGCCTCTGCTTTATAATACGGAACAGCCCCGCCGGATATTGCAGCGCCGCAGCACCAGTATAGCACGTGCCGGGGCATTTTTTGTAGAAAAAAAGGAGAAAATTTTATGACAGAGCGCCGGGGCGATACCCTGTTGTTCCATACCCCGCCGGTCATCGCCGCACAGGCGGCGGTGGGCGGCAAAAAAGAGAGCGATGGTCCGCTGGCGGCGGGCTTTGACGAACTGACCACCGACAACCGGCTGGGACAGCGCAGCTGGGAAGCCGCCGAAAAGCAATTGCAGCTGCGGGCGGCACGGCTCTGCCTGCAAAAGGCGTCTCTACCCGCAGAGCGGGTAGACCTTGCGCTGGCAGGGGACTTGCAGGCGCAGTGCACCGCTTCCGGCTATGCGCTGCGGGAGCTGGGCGTGCCCTTTGCGGGGCTGTTCGGGGCGTGCAGCACCATGGCGGAGGCGCTGGCGCTGGGCGCGGCGCTGTGCAGCAGCGGGGCGGCGCAGAACCTGCTGGCCATGACCTCCAGCCATTTCTGCGCGGCAGAGCGTCAGTTCCGCACCCCGCTGAGTTATGGCGCGGTGCGCACTCCTACCGCGCAGTGGACGGCCACCGCCGCCGGGTGCTGCCTGCTGCGTCCGGCAGGGCAGGGGGTGGGCGTTGCCGCCGCAACACTTGGCCGGGTGCAGGACTATAACATCAAGGATATCAACAATATGGGCGCAGCCATGGCACCGGCAGCAGCTGCCACCCTGCTGCATTATCTTGCCGATACCCATGCAGAACTGCGGGATTTTGACTGCATCTACACCGGCGACCTTGGGCTGGTGGGCAGTCAGATGCTGCGGGAGCTGTTGGCAGCAGAGGGTCTGCTGCTGAAAAACCACGCGGACTGCGGCTGCCTGCTTTACGATGCCGGGGAGCAGCGGGTAAAAAGCGGCGGCTCGGGCGCGGGCTGCTGCGCCGCCGTGCTCTGCGCGCATATCCTGCCAAAGCTGCTGCGCCGCGGCAGCCGCCGGGTGCTGTTCCTCGCCACTGGGGCGCTGATGAGTCAGACCACCTTTTTGCAGAAGGAGAGCATCCCGGCGGTGGCGCATTTGGTAGAACTGACCGCACCGGAAAAGGAGAGCTGAAATGAACTATCTGTGGGCATTTTTAATAGGCGGCGCCATCTGCGCGGTGGGGCAGCTGCTTATCGACCTGACAAAGCTGACCCCGGCACGCATCCTGACCGGCTATGTGGTGGCGGGAGTGGTACTCTCGGCGGCGGGGCTGTATGCGCCGCTGGCAGAGTTTGCCGGTGCGGGGGCGAGCGTGCCCCTGCTGGGCTTCGGGCATCTGCTGGCAAAGGGGGTGCGCACTGCCGTGGCGGAAAAGGGTGCCATCGGCATCCTGACCGGCGGGCTGACCGCTGCCTCTGCGGGCATCACCGCAAGCCTTGTCTGCGGCGTGGTATGCAGTCTTGTGGGCAAAAGCCACGACCAGAACTGATGTTTTGTCTGCGCTGCTTCGCCACATTTTGCGCCCGGCGGCTGGTAAACTGGGGGCAAAACGGAGGTGAGGCGCATGAAACACAGCGGACAGACCGTATTGTGGGAGCTGTGGGCGGCGCTGTGCCTGTGCACGGCGCTGGTGCTGCCGCCGGGCAGTCCGTGGCTGCACGAGCCCGCACTTTTGTACCCGGGGCTTTCGCTGGCGGCGGTGGTTCCCGCCGCGTGGGTGGTGTGGTGGATGGCGGTGCCGCCGCAGCCGTTGCCGCCGGAGCAGCTGCTACAGCCGGTACAGCGGCAAAGCCTTGCCGCGCTGTGCGGGACATAACGGCGAAAAAAACAAAAACCCCTGTGCCGGATACCCGGTACAGAGGTTTTGTTCGTCAATCAAACTGCGCGATCAAGCGTTCTTGTTAGCACGCTTTGCCATACGGCTGATCTTGCGGCTGGCGGTGTTCTTCTTGATGACACCCTTAGCGCGAGCCTTGTCGATCGCGGAAACAGCAGCCAGGACGGTTGCGTCCTTGTCAGCGGCATTCGCATCGATGGCAGCGTCTGCCTTCTTGACGACTGTTTTCAGGTTGGTCTTAATGGCCTTGTTGTGAGCCTGCTCTGCAGCAGCCTGCACGACGCGGTCCTTCTGAGATTTGATGTTAGGCATTCGTTCCACCTCCTTGGCTACCTATAACAGCGCACCCTATGATACCATATTTCGCGTACCAGCGCAAGCGTTTTTTTGATTTTTGTTTAGAAAAGTTTTATTTTTTCCATACTTTCTGCGTGCAGAGGGGGCATTTGGCCCCAAAACAGGCAGGAGGAGCAGAAAAATGCGTTTTACCGATATGGCAGACGAGATGTTTGGTGCAGCACAGGGGGCGCTGCCTGCCGGGGTAAGGCTTGCCACAGCAAAGCGCGGCGGGGTCACAATAACGCGGGTGGAGATCGCGCGCGAAGGGCTGGCGAAGCCCCGCGGACGGTATGTCACGCTGGAAATGCCCAGCGTCAGCGTGCTGGACGAGCGGGACGCTGCGGTGATCGAGACCTGTGCGGCAGAACTGCGCGCCCTGCTGCCGCCGGAAGGGCCGGTGCTGGTGCTGGGCATCGGGAACCGGCGGGTCACGGCGGATGCCCTCGGCCCGCGCACGGCGCAGAAGATTTTAGTCACCATGGGGCCGCAGCACACGCTGCCGGTGCGCGGCATCCGGCCGGTGGCCGCCATTGCGCCGGGGGTGTCGGCCTCCACCGGGCTGACTCTGCGCCAGCTGGCCGGGGCCATGGTGGAAGCGGTGCGGCCGGCGGCCCTGATCTGCGTGGACAGCCTTTGCAGTGCCGAGGGCGCGCGGCTGGGCCGCAGCGTGCAGTTCTCCGACACCGGGCTGTACCCGGCGCAGGCGGATCATGCAAAGCATCTGGACGCGGCAGCGCTGGGCGTGCCGGTGATCGCGGCGGGCATCCCCACCTTGATGGATTCGGACGAAGGAGCAGATCTTGTGGTCACGCCCCGGGCGCTGGACAGCGTGATCGCCCACGGCTCGGCTCTTCTGGCCGGTGCCATCAACCGGGCCTTGCAGCCAAGGCTCAGCGTGGCGCAGCTGTTCTGGCTGGCGGGGTAACACCGGTGGGCCGGAAGGGAGGTTATTTTATGCGCAGCAAAGCACTGCTGCCCGCCCGGGCGCAGGGGCATATCGTGCCGTTTCTGGAAGCGGCTGCTCTGTTTGCCGCACTGTGCATCTTTGCCCGCACGGCGGCACTGATGCTGGCTGCGGCCATTACTGCACCGCTGCCCATGGCCGAAACTCTTTTCTGGCTGGGGCGGCAGTCCGCACAGGAGCAGCCCGCATCATCTGTGCAGGTGGAAGCCGCACCGGACAGCACACCGGAAGCGGCGGCATCTTCTCTGCCGCAGGCCGTGCAGGCGCTGACCGGGAACATTGAGGACTACCTTGTGCCGCTGCTGGGCGAGGAAGCCCGCCCGGCGGATGCGGGGACTGTCATTGAAAAAAATTATCCGCAGGGCAGCGGCGAAAAGTACATTCCCTGCGGGGCGGGCAGCATCAAAAACAATACCCGGCAGACGGCGGCAGACATTGCGGCGGAGATCGAGAATCCGCTGCCCTTTGCCATTGAGCCGAACAGTCCCGACCCGCAGGTGCTGGTGATGCACACTCACGCCACCGAGGACTACCGCCTTTCGGCCGGGCTGTGGTTTGCCCCCGGCGATGGTGCCCGCAGCACCGACTGCAGCGTGAACATGTGCGCGGTGGGCCGTGTGGTGGCCGATACCCTCAATGCGGCGGGCATCAACACCCTGCACGACGAGACCCTGAACGACTACCCCAGCTACACCGGCAGCTATGCCAACAGCCGGGCCGTGGTGCAGCAGTATCTGGCCCGGTATCCCAGCATCAAGGTGGTGCTGGATGTTCACCGGGATGCCATCGAGACGGAAAGCGGCAGCCGCTATGCCCCGGTGTGCACGGTGGACGGGAGGCAGGCCGCACAGGTCATGATTATCTGCGGGTGCGACAACGGCACCACCGTTCAGCTGCCGGGCTGGCGGCAGAATTTGCGCTTTGCCGCTGCGTGGGAGCGCAGCATGGAAGGAATGTACCCCGGTTTTACCCGGCCGGTGCTGTTCAGCTACCGGTTCTACAATCAGGATCTGACCGCCGGCAGCCTGCTCATTGAGATCGGCGGGCACGGCAATAACCTGAACGAGGCTCTTTATGCCGGGCAGCTGGCGGCAAAGGGCCTTGCTGCCGCATTGCTGGGCGGTGCTTGACAAAACGCCGCCAAAGTGCTATTTTTTAAAAGTCAAATGCAAAGATCGGGAAAAGTAGCGCGGGCCGTCCGGCCCAGAGAGTGCGGCACAGCTGAGAGCCGCGCCCGCACGCCGCGTGAACGAACACCCGGGAGCAGCAAACTGAACATGGCAGCTGCCATTAGTAGGTGCGCCGCAGGCCCTGCGTTACAGGGGCAGCGCTTTTATTGAGCGCGTGAGCGACCGGACACTTCCGGTAATTCAGGTGGCACCGCGGACATTACAAGACAGCTTGTTCGCCCTGA
>OOAG01002207.1_pt1 | contig 13106 bp, 20 predicted proteins | sample 1671461 | NCBI WGS metagenome assembly OOAG01 (sample SAMN06348159, study PRJEB24527) | human gut metagenome | biome: human gut; feature: ankylosing spondylitis patient; material: feces | host: Homo sapiens | place: China | collected 2015-10 | reverse complement strand
ATATACTTTCCATTACTACTAATTACTATTTTATAGGGGTATAGGGGTATAGTAATATATAGTAATGAAAACTAAGGAGTTTTTCATACCCCGTTGAACTACCCCGAACGAGTTTTAACGGGGTATGTGGCAATGACGGTACAGTCATGGTAAAATCGTGGCATTAGAGACAATAGCTGGGGACCAACATGGCGAGGGCTAAACTTAACGAACATGGTGTGACAGAGCAGCAGGAAAAGTTTGCTCAGGCATTTGTGGAAACGGGCAACGCGTCCGAGTCATATCGTCGCTCGTATAACACTTCCCGTATGGCTGTGAACACCATTGCTAAACGTGCATCTGAAATGCTTGATAACGGGGCAGTTGCAGGGAGAATTGCCTCACTTCGTCAAGTACATCAGAAGCGTCACAACGTAACAGTCGATTCGCTCATCGCCGAGCTGGAAGAAGCACGCATTGCCGCTCTGACTGCTGAGACTGTGCAAGCGTCCGCAGCAACCGCTGCAACGATGGGTAAAGCGAAACTGATGGGACTGGATAAGCAACTGGTTCAGTTGTCCGGCGGTCTGGACAATGTGAATACAAATATCAATATTACCGCCGAAGATGTGAAAGTATTTAAAAAGGCGTTTAACGATGAATTTTAATTCTCCGAAAGAATTGAAATTATTACGTCTCGCACTTGAGGAGGACTTTACTTTATTTGCTCGTTTCTTCTTCAAAGTTTTAAAAGGAACTAAATTTGTATTCAGTGACCACCACCATGTAATTTGTGATGCGTTGATGGATGTATTTTACGGTCGCACCACCCATTTAATAATTAACATGCCACCGCGTTATTCAAAAACGGAACTGGCTGTTAAATTGTTTTCCGCGTGGTGCTACGTTAAAAACCCCAAGTGTGAATTTATTCACCTGTCGTATGCTGATATTCTTGCACTGGATAACTCCGAATCAATTAAATCAGTTTTGAAGTCCGAAGAGTTTCAGAAACTGTGGCCTCATGTGACCATCAAGGCGAACAAGGATTCGAAGAAAGCATGGGGCACTGAGCAGGGTGGCGTATTTTACGCGACGGCTGCGGGCGGTCCTATCACGGGTTTCGGTGCTGGTAAACTGGACGACTTCGAGAACGGTAACGGCTTTGGCGGTGCGATTATCATCGATGACCCGTTAAAACCGGATGACGCGTATTCCGACCCGAAACGTAACGGTGTTAACCGTCGCTGGGATGAAACCATTAAATCACGTTTTAACTCCACAAAGACGCCCTGTATCGTCATCATGCAGCGACTTCACGAGGAGGACTTCTGCGGCACCCTGCTGAAGGACAGAGAGTATAATTTCCGTCACCTGGTACTCCCTGCCATCGTTGACGAGGGTTTACCGACGGAGCGTGCATTGTGGCCCCAGAAACACTCTCTGGAAGCCCTCAAAGCGATGCGGAAGAAAAACTCGTACATGTTCTCCGGTCAGATGCAACAACGCCCCTCGCCGCTCGGAGGCGGCATTCTGAGGGGGTCGTGGTTCGGGCGTTACGCCGTTGTACCAAAGCTGAAATACAGAGCGGTGTTCATCGATACGGCACAGAAAGCCAAAGAGCACAATGACTATCAAGTTGCTGAACTGTGGGGGCTTGGTGAAGATGGGTACCTGTACCTCCTCGACGTTATGCGTGACAAGTTCGAAGCATATGAACTCGAGGTAAAAATCCCTGACTTCTGGAACAAGCATCGCAATGATAAAAACGGTCGTTTGCGTTACATGGCTGTCGAAGATAAATCATCCGGTACGGAACTTATCCAGAAGATTCGCCGCAAAATTAAACCCGTGATACCCGTACGAGACATACAACGCGGACCAGCAGCAAATAAATTAACCCGCGTGATGGACGTACAGGGTTACATTGAGTCAGGATATGTTAAGATACCTGAAGATGCCCCATGGGTTCATGACTTCGTTACGGAGTGTGAAGCGTTTACTGCTGATGACACACACGCTCATGATGACCAGATTGACCCAATGTGTGACGCAATTAGTCAAATGCTCCACAATGGCAAAGCAACCGTTTCGGAGATTTTATAAACATGGCTAAGACTGCTAAAACAAACCTTCATCTCATGCCAGCCCGGACCACCGACGGGCTGGTCAACGTCGTGTCTGGCCTCGGAACGTGGAAAGCGAAACGCTCTCACAACATGTTCCAGTATGCTGCGCTGTCTAACTGGCAACAACTTGACGCGGCTTACCAGACGAACTGGCTGGCTCGTCAGATTGTGGAAATACCCGCCGAAGATATGTGCCGTGAGTGGCGCACCATCAAGTGCAAGGAAGCCGATGACATCCGCATCGAAGAAGACCGGCTGATGGTTGCCGCCAACGTGCAGGAGGCTGTTACATGGGCGCGTCTGTACGGCGGTGGCGGTATTCTCATGCTGACCGGTCAAGACTTGTCAAAGCCGCTCGACGTGCGCCGTATTCGTAAAGGTGATTTAAAACGTTGCATCGTGTTTGACCGTTACGACATGTCACCGCTCACCCTGAACACCTGGGACATTCTGGCACCTAACTACATGATGCCGGAGCATTACACCATTACTGGTGGTGGTCAGCAAATCCACTGGACCCATTTTGCGCGTTTCAGTGGTAAGCGTTTGCCGCGTCGCCAGATGGTCCAGACTCAGGGGTGGGGTGACAGTGAGTTACGTGTGTGCCTCGACGACATCATGGACATGGTTGCGTCAAAGGATGGCATCGCGGAACTGATGCAGGAAGCTAATGTCGATGTGGTAAAACGTGAAGGGCTGTCCGATGAGTTAGCCAGCGACCAGGATGACGCAATTGTGTCGCGTTACACCCTGTTTAGCCAGATGAAGTCACTGGTGCAAATGGCCCTGCTGGACGGTGACGAGTCATACGAACGTAAGACGCTCGACCTGGGCGGTGTTGCACCGGTGCTTGAGACGTTCATGACGTGGATTAGTGGTGCGGCTGATATTCCCGTTACGCGCCTGTTCGGTACCTCTGCTAAGGGCATGAACGCCACCGGCGAAGGGGACATGAACAACTACAACAACTCTATCCGCTCCAAACAGCTGACACAGGTTGACCCGGGGTTGCGCCAGCTCGATGAGGTGCTGGTGCGTAGTGCACTGGGTTACTGGCCTGACGACTTCAACTACGTGTGGAATCCACTCGCACAGCCTAACGAGCTACAGATTGCACAGGCTGCTAAAACTCGAGCAGATAAAGATATGTTGTATCTTGCCGAGGGTGTTATCACCGTGTCACAGGTGCAACGCAATCTGGAAGCCGCCGAAGAGTATCAGTTTGAAGACGGTCAGATTGATGAACAGTCGGAGACTGAGAAAGAGATGTCCACTGTGCAACACCCGGAGCCTGACGAGCAGACCACGGACGCATTCTGGATACGCTACAACGGATACGTAGCCGACGGACTGTCACATGATGAGATAATGGAAAAACTGGCCCAGTAACGGGCCAGTTTGGTTAACCCTTCCGATACCCCGCATCATACAGAATCTTAGCCGCACCGATTGACACACCGGACAACCGAACCATTTCCTCAATCGCGCGTTCCGCTTCGGTACGGAGTGGGCGGAATGACACCTCATGCCGACCGCCACGCTTTGGTAATTCCTGACGCAATAGTTCAACTAATGTCATTTTGCCTCTCCTGTGATAATATTTAACTAACACATACACTCTACACCATACTGACGAGGTCGTCAAGCATGTCACGACAAACAGAGCTAAATTATTATCGCCAGCTGAAACAGGTTGCACGGCTGGTTCGTGAGGATGTGGACGCCAACATCTTACCATTGGTGAAACAGCTTGCGCCGGAGTACACCGCCGACGGCTGGAGTGATACCATCACCTCGGCGATTAATCAGTTGCTCACACGGTGGCTCGGTGCATTTGCTCGTCGCCAGGCTGAAACCATCGCGTCACAGTTTGTACAGACTGCGGCAAAGGATAACGCCCGCTCATTTGCTATCAATCTGTACGGCGGCGATACGCAGTTACAGGAATATCTGAGCGCCGCATCGTATCAGAATGCTAAACTCATTCAGTCCATTCCGGCTCAGTATCTGGAGCAGGTGCAGAACATCGTCATGACCAATATGCGTAACGGTATGCGCCCCAGTTACATCGAGGAAGCGCTCGTTAAACAATTTGGTGTCACGGAACGTCGAGCCAAATTAATTGCCGCAGACCAGTATGGGAAGATACAAGGTGACATGAACCGTATTCGTCAAGTTAATTCGGGCATTGAGTATTTCACATGGGTAACGTCACAGGATGAGCGGGTACGTCATAGCCATGTGGAGGTCGCCAAACGTGATGTAGGGTATGGTCCTGGCGTATTTCGATGGGATGATTTACCGGTTGTCGACGGTGTTCCGACATTTCCGGGACAACCAGTGAGGTGTAGGTGTATAGCCCGCGCAACCCCACGGGCTAAAGTGGAAAGATACATTAATTCGAAGAAATGAAACGATTACTCCCGTGATTCTCATTGAATCCATAACGATTTTCGGCGGATTTACGTAAACAACACGCCTCAAAGAAATCAGGAGTAATCCCGAGATGTTTCATCTTCCCCATTAGCCCACCACCTTGTTGACAAGTCGGTCCATCGCTATCCAGCGCTCAGATGTCGAACCGTCCTCTTTGGTCGCGGTGAATGTCGCGATATCCTCGAGGAAGTTCATTTTAAAGTTTGTTACAGTGATAACACCGTCCACATCAATAATCCGGTCATTGTTGCGGAGCATTACCACCTTAATGGGTTTATAGTTCATTTTCCGTACGCCTCACGTAATACAGCGTTAGCGAGCGCCCAATCCTCATGCTTGCGTGCAAGCTGCTGTGCGGCCTGTAATAGTTCTTTATCGACAATTCGCGCCTCTGATACGGGGCGGTTGTAGCCGGGAAGTAATGTATTCATTTCTCAAACCCTCTCTGCTGTTGATGAACTGAGTATACGTCATGCCTGACGAACTCGTCAACTCAAATATACGACCCAAATCACAACGCCGACACTAAGTAGAAGAAGGTCCATACAATGTCCCCACTCGTTTCAAATCGCGCTGCGCGTGACAGCTGTAATTACCGTCGTCCCATTTTATACCTAAAACATTGGGCGAAAACTTTACAACGTCGTCCAATATGAACCACTCCGTACATCCGTCAAATCCCGAATAGTTGGCGGAATTCATCATTGAATGTATCGAGTGCAACGTTTTCTCCAACAATTGTACGAACGCTCCTTCCGCGTTAAGCGTGCCAACTACATCGAAGCCGAAGGGTGTCTCGCGCCTTAAAACCGTCAGTCGGTCTTCAAAATTATTTGAGATACCTATCTTTATCGCATTTTCGTCAAACCGTTTCAGAATGTATAGTGTACCCGGTATGGTACTATCGAACCCCTTCTTAGCACATCCCGGACACCTCCTACCCATCATAAATTTGTTGTAGTTTGTGGTTTTCCATTCACCATGTAACGCGCATTTGAGGTGTAGGTAGGTTCTACAACCGCGCCACTGTTCCAATTTGACCAATGATGTTAAAGATTTTTCACTTTCGAGAATTCCCTTAACGTTCGAAACAACCTCACTCTGTGTTAGACGTTTAGTACTGGAACAAGCGGGACATGTCCGACCATCGTCGATGAACTTGTTATATGTAGTGCTAAGCCATTCACCGTGCAAATCGCAATTCATTTTCAACTTTGTGGGTACTCCACGCCATTCCCCAACAAATCCAATGAATCTGTAAGGTGTTCCCGCTGTTCTTTCTCTTAGTTTCTCAATGGCATCCTTTTCTGGTATTGGAAGTGCCATAATCACTCACCCTCGTATAACGGTTTCAGTTTATACCCGAACATAACAGCGTTGTTATGCGCCACACTGCCCGCGCGGACCAGATATGTCGTACCGCGATTGGTTGTCACTTCGTATGCGTATGGTTTCAAAATGGTGTCAATCTTATCTAATTCAGTTTCACATTGGTGGATGAAATCGTTACTCATTACTTGCTCTCCAGCTCATTAATCAAGCGCTCGAGATACCAACGGGCCTTTTTCACATCTTCCAGACCGTTCTTCTCTTCATAGCGCCACAGATATTTAACGGTATTCGCCACGCATACCGCATCGATACCGGTTTTACCCACCGTGGCGGCTTTGATGGCATCGATACACTCGATACCACCTTGTGTGTAGTGTGACGGGTGGTTGACTACGTCGGCCATGTTGTATCCCCTCTGAAATATATGTATTATGTGTTTAACGATTATCACTATGGCATACTCTGACGGATTCGTCAATGCAAATTACCATTAATGACCGTAAAAGTTTTGCACTGAATTCCCAACGTGTTTACACGGATGAGGGATTCCTGCGTGTGCCGGGTAAAGCCGCTCGTACTGGTATTCAGGAATATCTCGCTTCTGAACTGGGACTGAAAGACCGCGCACCGAACGACATTATCCGTGTATACCGTCCCGCCGAAGAAGTGTTTAACGATGAATCACTTCAAAGCTATCTCGGCGCAGATGTCACGAATAACCATCCTTCCACACTCGTCAATGCTTCCACGTACCGTAACACTTCCGTCGGTGTTGTAACGAGTGTTGGTCGTCAGGACGGCGATTTTGTCATTGTGGATATGGTTATCAAGGATAAAGACGCGATTAAGGCTGTCGAAACCGGCAAGTGTGAGTTGTCAGCGGGTTACACGGCGGTGTATGATTGTACACCAGGGACAACGTCGGAAGGTGAACCATACGACTTCCGACAAACCCGGATTAAAATTAACCACGTTGCAATTGTTGACCGTGCTCGTGCGGGTGCAATGGCGCGTATCTTCGATAATATGGAGAAAAAACCCATGTATCAAATCACCACTGACACCGGGCTAAAAGTCGATGTGGCGGATGCTGCGGTAGTAGATGCGTTCAAACGCTTAGAACAGCGTGTCAGTGACGCCGAAGCCGCCAAAGAAACCGCACAGGCCCAACTCGACGCAGCACTGGAACAGGTTGCCGACCTGACCACCAAATGCAGCGACGAAGCCCTGAAAGCACGCGTAGAAGCAATTGCACGTGTTACCACCTCAGCGCGTAAAGTTGCTGGCGATGAATTCACCTGTGACAGCATGGACCCGGTTGCAATCAAACGTGCCGCTCTTGCTGTTAAACGTCCGTCTGTTGACTGGGCTGAAAAATCTGCCGCCTATGTCGAAGCCGCTTTCGACATGGCTGTAGAAGAACCGGTGAAACCTGTGGTAGACTCACAGCTTGAGCAACTGGCTAAAGATGGCGCTAAAGACATCAAACAGCCGGTAGCCGACGCAAAACCTGTACTGTCCCGCGCACAAGAAGCACTGCTGCGTCAGACTGGTAAACTTAAATAAGGGTGACATAGATGGCTATTACTGCAACCAGCTACGGTCTGAATCACGACGCAGCCTTTACCGGGATGGTCGCCGACGGACAAGTAGCGAATATCGTTTCTAAAATCAACGATGACACCGCAACCGTCGCATACGGTAAAGGTGTTGTGCGCAGCGGTGAGAAAGGTTTTAAGGCTGCAACAGCCTCATCCAGCACTGATGACTTCGTGGGCGTACTGGTCCGTGAACTGAACCGCTCTTACGCTGATGGTGCAACTTTCGGTGCTCCGATTGACCGTCCGGCATCCGTACTCACCGCTGGCGTAATCTGGGTAACCGTGGCGGAGAACGTTGCCGTTGGCGACGCTGCATTCCTGCGTGTTGGTGCGACTCGGACCGGTGATTTCGCTAAAGCAGTAGGTTCTACAACAACTCTGTCGGTTGCAATTCCGGGCGCTAAATTTCTCACTGCCGCAACCGCCGGTGGTCTGGCTAAACTGTCTCTGGTTGTTGGGGGTTAATAATGGATAAGTTAAACAGCGTTGTACTTGACGCACAGACCATCGCGGGCAACCCGTGGGTCAAACAGTATCTGGACGGTCAGAACGCTATCAACGTTCCGGCTGAATTCCGTGATGCTGACGGTGGTATCGCGTTCTACATCTCTCAGCTGGCACAGATTGAACAGACCGTTTACGCGACTCCGTATGCGGATATCACCTACCTGCAGGATATTCCGGTTGTGTCCGGCATCCCGGAGTTCGCAACGACTTGGCAATACCGGAGCTATGACGGAACGACGGTTGGCCGGTTCATCGGTGCAAACGCTATGGACCTGCCGCGCGTTGCTCAGTCTGCAAAACTCCACACTGTACCGCTGAACTACGGCGGCATCGAGTGTCACTACAGCATCGACGAGCTGCGCACCACTGCGTCTCAGAACATGCCGATTGACACCATGCAGCAGCAGCTGGCATATCGTGGCTATGAGGAACACAGTCAGAAAGTGGCTTACTTCGGTGACTCACAACTGGGAATGGCTGGTCTGTTCAACAACAGCAATGTGACCGCGACTAAGGCGACTGTCGATTATACCACCGCCACCGGTCAGGAGCTGTTTAACATGCTCAACGACCCGCTGTTCGACATCATCAAACTGTCCAAAAACTTCCACCTGCCGAATACCATTCGCGTATTCCCGGACCTGTGGAAACGCATGAACAGCACGCTGATGACTGGGTATACCGACCGTACCGTTATGGAGCATTTTAAAATCAATAACTCCTTCACCCTGATGACAGGGCAGGAAATTGATATTCAGGTTCGTTACCAGCTGACCGCTGCGGAACTAGCCGCAGGTGGTGTCTCCAACAGTTCGAAAGACCGCGTGCTCATTTACGAGAAGAACGACCGCAACCTGGGTGTTGCCAAGCCGATTCCGTTCCGTATGCTGGCGCCGCAGAACAAAGGTCTGGCCGTAACTGTACCGGCAGAGTATAAGATTTCAGGCACCGAAATTCGCTATCCTCTGAGTGCAATCTACCTCGATATGCTGTAATACCTACCCTCAGCGACATCCTAAGCCCTCTTCGGAGGGCTTTTCTTTTGTGTTACGTCATGGTACAGTGTCTTCACTTTATGCGGGAGACTACAGAGTGCCTAAAAAAATAAACAAAGATGAATTGATTGAGTTGTTCGAAACTGTACATGGTGATAAGTATGACTACTCACAATTCGAGTACACGTCCATGCGGACCGAATCCATTATTATCTGTCGTATTCACGGTGGATTTCGTCAAATTCCGCACAACCACAAAAACGGCAAAGGGTGTCCACAGTGTGGGTTGACGTCGAGAGGTGATAAAAGACGTGACAGTGTTGACAACTTCATTAGAAAATCAAAACTGATTCACGGTAATAAATTTGATTATTCGAAGGTTGAGTATCGCAGAACTCACGATAAAGTATGCATAATCTGTCCTGAACATGGTGAATTTTGGCAACGTCCGTCTGCCCATCTTCGCGGTTTGGGTTGCTTCGAGTGTACCCATCCCAAACTGACGGTCGATGACTTCCGGATGAAGTCTCAAAAACATCACGGAAACAAATATAATTATGACAATGTGTCATTTTCAAACTCTCACGACAAAATTCAATTGGTTTGTCAAATTCATGGCACATTCACACAAACGGTACACAATCACTCGCATCATGGTTCAGGTTGCCCCAAATGCTCCAACTCCGGAGTATCCAAAGCCGAAACAGAAGTCTTCAACTTCGTCCGTTCCATCTGTCCCGTTGCGGTACAATCCGACCGTACAATCATTGGACCGCTGGAACTCGATGTTGTAGTGCCGTCACGCAATCTGGCAATCGAATTTAACGGTCTGTACTGGCACGATGAGCGCACGAAGGATAAGAGGTATCACATTACCAAGCGTCATCGCGTGGAAGCAGCAGGATACCGTCTGATAAGCATTCGCGAGGATGTCTGGAATGAGCGCCGCGAACAGGTAGAAAATATCATTCGCAACGCACTCGGCGTGACATCCGACAAAGTGTTTGCCCGAAAATGTAACATTGTGGAAGTTTCGACGTCTGAAGCGAAGGCGTTCATGGAGAAACACCACGTACAGGGTTTCCGGGGTGCGACCGCGCATTATGGTCTGCAACACGATGATACCTTAGTCGCCGTAATCAGCCTGACAAACTGGCAGAAAAAGAACGAATGGGAACTGGTACGATATGCGACCGCGTGTAATGTCCCGGGTGGACTGTCCCGCCTGTGGAAACATGCTACTACGGTTAACAACATTGTCCGTGCCTATTCATACGTTGACCGGGATTTGTTCACTGGTTCCAGTTACATTAATGCTGGTTTCACACTTTCAACCACGACAGTGGGGTTCAGGATTGTAAATGGTTGTACAACCGAATCGCGTGAGAAGTGGAACCGCGCACCGGATGGAATGACGCAGACACAATGGTATGAGTCAGAAGGTGTCTCACGTATCTACGATTCTGGACAGGACAAGCTGTTGTGGGTAAAATAACAACGGGTAAGTATTGCAACTAAAGGTGATTTATGATTACTGTAAAAAATATTTCTGCGCGCCCGTTCATGATGCCGGGTGAAGAAGATGTGATGAAACGTATGCTGGCACCGGGTGATTCGAAAGAATTCGAAGTTACTCCGGCAATTTACAGTCTGGTCAGTGCATATCAGGACGCAGGTGAACTGGTCGTCACAAGTGGTGAACTGGTCAACCCTGACTCAGACGCCGACGATGTGACCATTGACAAACTTCGCGCAGAAGCCGAAGAACTGGGTATCAAAGTCGATACACGCTGGAAGAAGCCACGTCTTCAACAAGAAATTGAGGCAGTAAAAACCGCCTCCTAATTAACACACGGGATATAACATGCACATCACCGCCGAAGTCATCGCAGATTTTCGCATCTGGCCGCTCGGCGGTCAGGCTTTCTCATCCACTACCGATTTCCCGGACAGCCTCATTCAGTACGCACTGTGTGAGGCTGACACGGAGACAGGGAGTAAGCGCTGGGGAGGTTATGAGGCAGAATGCCACAACCTGAAACAGCGCGGTATGTTCTATTATGCCGCACACTGGTTGTCTGTTTACTATCCGGAAGGACTGAAAAGTGATGTCAATCAGGAAGCGCGGCTAAACGTGGCGACAAAATCCGTAGGGGATGAGTCTATTTCGTATCGTGTCCCGGCAATGCTTGAGGTCAACAACGACTGGCTAACCTGGTCCGTGTACGGACAGCAGTTCTACAGGCTCCGTAAACGCGTCGGTATGGGCGCATTAGTCATATGAGGTAATTAAATGTCGGTAACAACTTACGAAGTTCTTTCTGCTAATACAGTTAGCGAACTCGTTGCGCTCGTCAATGCCGCAACAGGTAAAACGCCACTTGGTGAGATATTCATACAAGGTGGTGCGCCTCGACAGGTGGTTGTCACAGGTGAGCCGGTAAGCGGGTACATCTCTGACGATTATCGAGCTGTTGTTGGTGTAGATCCACGAGGTCTGGCTGACGCTGTAACGGCAATCATGACTAATGAGATTCAGCCATTGGGTGCACCAATCACCCACAACAATACAATGATTCAAATGATGGGAACCGTGACCCCTTCAGGTGGCGGCTCTGTGGCGTGGGATGACATTACCGGGAAACCTGCTGTTATCGCCGCGGGTGCGAATGCCGCCGCAGCACGCACCGCAATTGGCGCGGGCACTTCAAGTCTGGTCATTGGCACAACTGCATCAACGGCAATGGCTGGTGATAAGTTCGCGCAAGGCTCAGCGGTATCCAATGTCGGCTCGCAGACGGTATCGGGAGAGGATGCAGCAGCCGTGGCTACCTCGGCAACCACGGCTGTTAACGTGGTTGCGACAAAATTAAATGACCTGCTTACACAGCTGCGCGCCTCTGGCATTATCGCATCGTGAGTTAACTTCCGGTACTCCCAAAGCCACCCTGACGGTTAGTTTTCTGTTGAGGTGGTTCACTGATTTGCTTAAACGTCACTTGTTCGACCGGAATCAGCATTCCCTGTGCGATCCGGTCACCGTGATTAACCCAGAACACACCTTCATGATGGTCAACATCCTGCGTCAACTTGACCATCAATTCACCAGTGTAGTCACTGTCAATGACGCCGGTACAATTTGACAGACGGACATCGCTGTTAAACCCGTGACCACTGCGTGAGTAAATCATCAAAGCATGTCCAACTGGTATATCAAATTTAAGCCCTGTGGGAATGATTACGGGCTCACCGTTGCGAATTAGCACTGGTTTATCGAGTGCAGCATAAATATCGAAGCACGCGCTTCCTGACGTTGCATACGTTGGAATACGTGCACCAGGACGTGACAGGTAAACGTTCATTTCACTCACTTCTTCAACTCCCCAGCCATGTTGTGCGCGGTTAAGCGCGATAAACTTATCTTTCGTTGTAAATAAAACTGTTCCAGATTTATGCTTTACTGCCCACATATTTAATCACCATATATCCCGGTCTGGCGGAAAGTGAGACCTTGTGTCCGTATATCCACGCGATTTTGTATGCGTATGTCAACTGTGCGGTTCGCAACTTAATGTCCGAATATGTTGCTTCCGTTCTCCAGTCCCATGCAAATTCCTCACCAGGTTTCGCATTTTCAAAGATGTCACGAAGGATGATGTGCTCATACGATTTCACTCCGCGTGGCACGTGGTCCCAATTTTTGGGTTTCCCTCGTGCCAGACTTCGGCCATCTATTTTTCCACTTTTTGTAATTCGCATTGGTCCGCGCGATGTCTGTACAACACCTTGTGGAATGTCATGAGATGCAGAGTGTTCACGTTGGCGCGCCCGACTCTCATCGGACTTCACTTCCTCTTCAGGGACATAATTTATTTTTTTTAAAATATAAGATGCAAATGACACGGTGTTACCCCTCTCTGTAATTTATAGAATGAGTGTATCAATGGTTGACGAATCCGTCAATACCACGCGATGACGTCGAGGCTAATTTCATTCCGATCAAAAAGTGAACAACTTTGTAGTACAATATAATTATAGTGTACTACCGTATAATTTCATTCCGATCAAAAAGTGAACAACTTTGTAGTACAATATAATTATAGTGTACTACCGTATAATTTCATTCC
>OOAG01002196.1_pt1 | contig 13163 bp, 15 predicted proteins | sample 1671461 | NCBI WGS metagenome assembly OOAG01 (sample SAMN06348159, study PRJEB24527) | human gut metagenome | biome: human gut; feature: ankylosing spondylitis patient; material: feces | host: Homo sapiens | place: China | collected 2015-10 | reverse complement strand
CGGGCAACCCCTGCTGACTGCTGAAGATATTCTGATATCGTAAACAAAAGTGCTCCGCTGTCAAGACCAGCGGCATCTGTCCCATGCTCTGACAAAGAGCGATGGGAGCGATGCTGTGGATCGAAACAGCGGAGCACTTTCGTTTATGATTTTATTACGCTTTGTTCATCCCGGCACAGCCAAAACCGGCGCGCCAGTGGCTCCCCCTTTGGGGGAGCTGGCATCGCTGCGCGATGCCTGAGAGGGTCACTTCTTTGCAGCAGCCTTCTTGCGGGCGGCGCGGCTGGTCTTCCGGGCAGCAGGCTTCTTGACCGGAGCCTTGACCGCTGCGGGGGCAGCCTTTTCTGCGGGCTTTGCCTCCATCTTAGCCGGTTCGGCCTTGGGTTCCTCAACAGCAGGAGCTGCCTCTGCGGGCTTCTCTTCCGTCTTGACTGGCTCTGCCTTGACTTCTTCCGCCTTGGGGGCCTCGACCGCAGGAGCGGCTTCTACGGGCTTCTCCTCTGCCTTGACTTCGACCTTCTCCTCAACGGGAGCGGCGGCGGGCTCGTCCTTCTTGGCAGCGCGCTTTGCGCTGGCGCGGTCCTTCACCTCGGAGATGGTCCAGAGCTGATCTTCCCCGGCGGTCTCCTGCCAGATCTGCAGCTGTGCGCCATCGGAGACGCCCATGCCCACGGTGTCGATGCACTTGCCGCTGGCCCAGGAAGAGCGCAGGCGGACGGTGCCGGCGGGGGTAGGCTCCACGGTCCACATCTGGGACGTGCCGCCCACATCCTCCCACAGGTGCAGCCAGGTGCCGTTGGCGGTGCCGGTCATCATCAGGTCGAGGAGCTTGCCGGAAGCGCGGTTGCGGATGCGGTAGACACCGTCCCCCACGCGGATGAACGCCCACTCCTGTTCGGGCTTGTGGTCGTATTTGCCCAGACGAACGGTCTCCTCGTTCTTCGTGGAAGCAGCCGCCTCGATGACGCTGCCGGTGCGGGCAGCGATGGTGTAAAAACGATCTGCTTCGATCACAGTCTGTGCAACAGTTTTCATGATAATTCCCTCCAAACGTTTTTTCACAAACAAATCGATCTTTTTGTCTTGTTAAATTATACCACTTGTCGTAATTTTTTACAAGGATTTCGACATTCCTTTAGCACTTTGACCAAAAAGCATCCGCTTTTCATCTGCTTTTGCAAACTTCGACTGAACTTTCGGCCGTAACCAAATTGTAACCATGCCCAAATGTTCCAATGCAATGGAATGTCCGGGTGTTTCGTATTATAATCAAATGGGAAAGCCCATCCGCATTTCGTCCCTGTGACCTGTGAGGTACTGCATTATGAAACAGAATCTACTCCGCATCAGCTGCGCGGCGGCGGGCCTGGCACTGGCGGCGGGGGTGTTCACCTCCTGTTCGCTGCTGCCCACGCCATCTCGGCCCGTGTCCCACCCCCAGCAGGAGGAGGAACCGCCCAAATACGACGCCTCCCCTTTGCGGGACGGCAGGCTGCGGCTCTTCTCCAGCTATGACTCCCTCGGCGGAAACACCATCCTCTGCGGCGACAAGGTGGTACACCAGTCCCCTGCCAGCGAAACGTCCTATCTGCTGACCGACAGCCAGACCGGCGAGACGAACTGGTTCGTCTGCACCTGGTCTGACCCGGACACCGCCGCCGGGCGGCGCAGCGGCATCTTCGACCGGACGGGTGAGGCGCTCTACACCTTTGACCGCGAATACGACGTCCGCCTTTCCGGCGGTGTGCTCGTTCTGACCACACCCACCAGCTTCGCCTATTCGCCCCTGCACGACCATGCAGCGGGCGACGTGCGGGTGCTGGACTTTGCTTCGGGCACTGAGTACCCCGTGCCCGAAAACGCCTACACCTGCCTTGTGGCGGGCGACCGGCTGGCCTTTGGCCTCTATGCCCCCGGCGATGCTGCGCCCGATGAAGAGAACGACGACCTCTACCAGTATGCTGCCGTTCAGATCCAGGAAAAGGACGGCACCGTGGTCTACCAGAACTTCCACAGCCTGCTGTACAGCCTTTCCGCCGGGATCGACGACCCGCTGGCCCCCGCCGACTGGGTGGAGATCGACACCTACAACGCGGACGGCACGAGCCTGGAGTCTACTTCCCTGCTGAACGCGGCCACCGGCGAGGAGCGGAGCGGCTTTGTCACCTATCTCCACGCGGGCATTGCCAGCTTCCGGACCGACGAGGGCAAGTATCAGCTCGTGGATCTGGTCAGCGACATGACCAGCACCGTGCTGTGCGAGTTTAACGACTCCATCAGCGGGTACGCGCCCGGCGTGACCGTGCTCTACCGGGAGGACGGCTACCTCCTCTACGACCTGACCACCGGCGACACCCTCGACCTCTACAACATGGCCCTGGGCACCAACACGCTGGACATCTACGCCAGGGACGGCACTCTCCGCGTCTACGACATGGACACCGGTGCCATCCGGACCGACACGACGGTTGCGCCGCTGGAAGCGCTGCACCGCACTCGCCTCTACGACCAGGGCAGCGGCTGGGTCAACCTGCGCCAGTACGACAACGACAACTACGATGTGACCACCCTGACCCTCGCCGGGCCGACGCTGAGCAAGACCCTTTCGATGGCTGACCTCACCGCCCGCTACGGCGACGACTTTGACGGCTATCTCTGGCCCGTGGCTGCCACGGAGGACGACTTCTATTTCTCCATCAGCTACCGCGGCCCCGGCAGCACCTGGCTGTACGACCTGCTGGACAGCGACGGCGCGGTCGTCCTGGCCGGGCTGGGCAGCTGCGGCGAGTACTCCCGCTACAACAGCAGTGCGCCCCTGCCTGCGGGCGTCTTCGTGGCGCGCAAGGGCTTCGATTACGGCTGGATGGACGTGGAGGGGAACTGGATCTACTGCCAGAGCATCTTCACTTCCACCAGCGACGAGACCAACAACTACTTCTATTGAGGGAGGGTTTCACCATGAAACAGTCTAAAATTTCCCGCCGTTCCTTCCTGCTGGGGCTGGGGGCCGTCTCCACGGCGGCGCTGCTGGCCGCCTGCGGAGAGGCCGCTTCCAGCGCACCGGCATCGAGTGCCGCTTCGTCCGAAGCACCCGCCTCTTCTGCCAGCGAAGTGCCAACAGTGCCCATCCTCACGGAGGACGAATTTCCCGTCACCGACGGCTCCACGGCCTGCATCCCGCTCATTGCGCAGATCATGGCCGACACCACCGGCATGGAGCTGGAAGCGGCCCAGAGCGCCGTGACCACCAACACCACCGCCTGGGCCTGGCGGAACCTGGGCCTTTACGGCGACACCGAGAACGGCACCCGGCTCATCATCGCCTACGAGGCCCCGGAGTCCGTCAAGAAAGAGCTGAAGGCCGATGGTGCCCCGCTGGACCAGAAAGCCATTGGCCGGGACGCGCTGGTCTTCATCGTGAACGAGGACAATCCCGTCCAGAGCCTGACCCGGCAGCAGCTCCGGGACATCTACGCCGGGAAGATCACCAACTGGAAGGACGTGGGCGGCGAGGATGCCGACATCGTGGCCTTCCAGCGCCGGGAGGACTCCGGCAGCCAGACCCTGTTCCAGAAGCTGCTCATTCAGGGCGGCGAGCTGATGGACGCCCCCACCGAGCTGGCTCCTGCCTTGATGGGCGAACTGGTAGACGACATCGCCGAGTACAACAACGCGGCCAATGCCATCGGCTTCTCGGTCTACTACTACATCTCGGAGATGTATTCCAAGCCCGGCCTGCGGCTGCTGGCCGTGGATGGCGTGACCCCCTCGGCCGACACCATCGCGGACGAGAGCTACCCCCTGTGCAACGAGTTTTATGCCGCAATCCGGCAGGATTCCGGCCCCGACACCCCGGAGCGCAAGGTCTACGACTGGCTCTCCACCGATGCAGGCCGCGCCTGCATCCAGAAGTCCGGCTATGTGGCCGCCCAATAATGTTTACAAGCGGGTTCCATTCGTTTGACTTCGTTTCCATTCTTTGCTACAATGAAGAAAAGTCTGGCGATCTCGGCCAGATCTGCCGCAAGACGTGAAGATGCGAAGGAGAACGAACCATGCTCAAACCCCACAACCACCCTGTGGAAAGCCACGGCCGCACCGCGCTGCGCAACTACATCATCCAGGCATCCACCCTGCTGGAGATCACCCTCTCCGGGCTGGTCCTCATCGGCCTGCTGTTCAGCATCGTGCCGCTGCTGAAATGGATGCCCGGCCTGCTGTTCGACGGCAACGATGCAGAGATCCGCACATTTCTGGAACGTGCGCTGGACATCGTCATCGGCATCGAGTTCATCAAGATGCTGGCCAAGCACAGCCCCGGCAGCAGCCTGGAAGTGCTGCTCTACGCCATCGCCCGCCACATGGTGGTCGGCCACGAATCGGCTTTGGACAACCTCATCAGCGTGGGTGCCATTGCGTTGATCTTTGTCGTGCGCAAGTTCTTCTTTGTGCCGGCCTTTGGTGCCCACCTGCCCGACGGCAAGCCCGCCCCGGACCTGACCCCCAACCAAAGCGGCATCCCCGCCGAGGAGTTCCGCACCCGCCTGCGCCAGCGCATCCATGCAGAAGCTCTCGCCGACGAGGAGGACGACGAGGACGAGGAGACCGAGGAAGTATAATCCCCCAGATACAGCAAAACGAGGACAGCCATTGGCCGTCCTCGTTTTTTTGCTTCAATCGTCGTAATGTCCCTTGCACTGGTACACTTCGATCAGATCATTTTCAATGCGATAGACCAGCCGGTTCACATCATCGATCCGGCGGCTCCAATACCCGCTGAGATTTTCTTTCAGCCCTTCCGGTTTTCCAATGCCTTCATACGGGCTGCGCGAAATATCCTTGAGCAATGCGTTGATCCGTTTCAGCGTCTTTTTATCCTGAGACTGCCAATACAGATATTCCGCAAAGGCCCGCTCCGTGAAGGTGATCTTACTCATGTTCCATAGCCTCAAGCTCTTCCAGCGTTCTCGTTACAGTCTTTCCCTGACGCATTTCCTCAATGCTGTCATTCAGGGCGGCCATATTGGATGCACTATAAAAGGGATCCATCGAGACTTCAAACGGAATGCGTTTTTCACGCGTCATCTTTTTGGCCAGCATGGTGATGGCTGTTGTCATCGAAAGGCCCAGTTCATTGCAGATCTCATCAAAATCCCGCTTCAGGTTCTCATCCATCCGGACACTTACCGTCGTCATACTCTCACGCTCCTTTGTCACTTTTATTATATTCATATCGTGCAACATTGTCAATACATCGTTGCACAGATTTGCACAAAAGAAGCACCCTGTACATTTCTGCACGGGGTGTTTCTCATCACTGCATCTTAAAGTTCAGATTCATGCGTTGGTCTCGCCGCCCTCAACGACCAGCTCATCCTCATAGTCAAGGCCATAGGTATCCACCAGCGTCTCCTCGTAATCCTTGTGGAAGAAGCTTTCCTCGCCCAGGCTCTTGATCTCGTCGTTGATCCAGTCCAGCAGGGTGGTGTTGCCCTTGCTCACAGCGGGGGCAATGGTATCCTGGCTGCCCAGAGAGGGGATGCCCACCGTGTAGCCGGAGTTCTGCTTTGCAAAGGCGATGACCTCGGTGTTGTCGTTGGCCCATGCAACGCCATTGCCGTTTTCCAGCGCGTTCTTGGCGGTTGCGTAGGAATCATACTTCTGCAGGGGAATGTCAGGATATTCCTTGGTCAGGTAGGTCTCGGCGGTGGTGCCGGAAATGACGATCATCTGATCGTCAGCGTTCCAGTTGTCCAGGCTGGTAATGACATTGCTGTCGGGAGAGATGACACCCAGTGCAACGTTCATGTAGGGCAGTGCAAAGTCCACCTCCTCAGCGCGCTCGGGCGTAACGGTGAAGTTTGCCAGAATGATATCGACCTTGCCGGTCTGCAGGTACTCAATGCGGTTGGCGGCCTCTGTGGAAACGAAGTTTGCTTCCACGCCCAGATCCTCGGCCAGGCGGCGGGCGAAGTAGACATCATAGCCCTGATACTCGCCGTTCTCATCCACATAGCCAAACGGGTTCTTGTCGGAGAAAACGCCGATGTTCACGGTGCCGTCCGCCTTGATCTCGTCCAGCGTGCGGAACACGTCACTGCCCGCAGCTGCGGCACTGCCGGATGCAGCAGAGCCGGAAGCGGCAGAGGAGGAGGATGCGCTGGCGCAGGGCCGCCAGATTCTTGCCGCCGTAGGCGACCGTCTCACTGCCCAGCTTCACCCGGCCCGCCTGCACCGGCTCCAGACCGTTCAGACAGCGCAGCAGGGTGCTTTTGCCGCAACCGGAAGGCCCCACCACAACGATGACCTCACCGGGCTTGACGGCAAAGCTGACATTATCCAGAACATTGGTCTTGCCATCGTAGCTTTTTACCAGATGGTCTACAGTCAGGATCGGCTCTGCCATAACAGTCACTTCCATTTCTTTTCGAGGTAACCGGCCAGCAGGCTGATGGGCCAGCAGGCCAGAAAATACAGGATAAACACGGTGAGGTAGATGCCAAACGCCGCGTTGGGGCTGGCGGTGCGGTTGGCCTCAATGATCTGCTGGGCCACCTTGAGCACCTCCACCACACCGATCATCAACACCAGGCTGGTGGTCTTGATCATGCGGGTGATCAGGTTGATGGACAGCGGGATGAGCCGCCGCACTGTCTGAGGGATGATGATATACCAATAGGTCTGCGCCCGGCTCATGCCCAGCGCCTCGCTGCTCTCATACTGATGCTTCGGGATGGCGATGAGGGCACCGCGGACGAGGTCGCTCATCTCGGCCGTGCCCCAAAGCACGAACACGATGACCGCCGCCGTCTCATGCCAAGGCTCAGGGCACTTTCTGTCTGGATGGGTTCGATGGCTTCCAGCCCGCTGCGAAATGCCTCGGCCATGTAGCTGCCGCCCAGAAAGGCAAGCCCCGCAATGCCGCAGAGCTCGGCGTTGGTTTTGATGCCGATCTTGGGCAGGCCGTAATAAAGAAAGAACAGCTGGACCAGCAGCGGCGTGTTCCGGCTGAGCTGGATATAAGCACCCACGATACGGCGTAGCACCGGCACTTTTTCGTACTGGAGCACGGCGCAGACAAGGCCCACAAGGATGGCCCAGAAGATACCGGCCACGCCCAGACGCAGGGTGAGCCAGGCCGCTTTTTCATACTGCGGCAGATATTGCGCCATCACATTCCAGTCCATGTCTGTTCCCCTCCTTTTCTCCTGATCTTGCGGATGTTTGTTTCCGTTGGCCGTATGATATACCCATTTTCCTAGAATTTCAATAGGTTTATAGGTTTTTTGTTACACTAATTCCGGTCAAATTGATAAACAAGCTATTCATCGCTGATTTTTCGTTTCGGTTTTTCCACGCAAAAACGCCGTCTCTTGCCTTTTTGCACAAGAGACGGCGGGGTGTTTTGGGGATTTAGTTTTGTTTTTCGAGAAGCTGGTCTACCTTTTTCTGAATTTCTTTGTTGTCGCCCTCATAGTTGATTTCTGATAATGCAAAGCAGCACTCAAATGCAGAATTACCAATCGTCGAGATTTCTTTTCCCAAAAATACCGTTTTCAAAGAAATGCAGTTCGCAAATGTATGCGGTCGAATCTCTCCCTTTATCTCTACTCTTGCCCGGGTCAACTTCTCACAGTTTGCAAAAACGCAGTCATCTTCCAACTTTACATTCTTTGGAAGGTCCAGTTCTCGCAGTCCGGTACTTGCAAATGCCGAATTAGAAAGCTCTAGCCCACTATTCTCCGGAAACTCTACCTTTTGCAACGCAGCACAGCCAAAAAAAGCTGACGCACCGATTTTGATCAGCGATTTTGGCAGCTGCACAGATTTCAGATTATAACACCCTGAAAATGCGGCAAAGCCAATCTCCGTAACGCCTTCCGGAATACTCACCGATTCCATGGTGGTATTATTTTTGAAGCATCCTGAATCAATTTTGGTAAACTTCCCGCTGGGCAGAACAACATCCTTTTGCTTGCCGGTATCGTAGCTTTTCAGCACGCCATTCACGATCAGCGGATTCTCTTTTTCCGGCACGCTGGATGCTGGCGGCTCCGGTTCACTGGAAGAAGCCGATTCCGAGGGGGCGGGCACTTCCTCCGGCTGAGAGGGGGCCGGCAGCTCACTGGAAGCGGGCGGTTCCGCAGGTGCGGGCATCTCTCCCCCGCCGCAGGCAGAAAGCAGCACGGTACCGCACAAAAACAGCGCTGTGCACAGAACGGACCTCCATTTCATAGCGAGTCTCCTATTCTGCCCCGCAGGGGCCATCTTCTTTTTTTCAGAACACCTTGCGGCACTCCACCACAAGGCCGACCACCCGCACCTGCACCCGTTTCAGATCATAGATCTGGGGCTGGTGCACGGGGTTGAAGCTTTTGGGGGTCAGGACCACAAGGCTTCCCTCCTGACGGAAATACTTCACGGTGGCTTCATCGCCGTTGACCATCACCACGGCAAGCTGGCCGTTTTCCACCTCCGGCTGCTCCCGCACCAGGATCTCATCGTTTTCCGAGATGCCCACGGCGTTCATGCTGTCGCCCCGGACACGGAGCCAGAAGTACCGTGCCCCGTCCTTCCGGGTGATGGGGATGTAGCCCTCAATGTTTTCTTCCGCATACATGGGCAGGCCTGCACGCACCGTGCCCAGCAGTGGAGCCGTGAGGGCGGGATCGAACGGGACAGCTCCTTCGGGCAGCTTCCGCTCCTCCTGCACCGACGGGACGGCTTCGCCCAGCAGCTCCCCCACCGGCACGCCAAAATAGGCGGATACCCTGGCCAGCGTCTCGCCCGAGGGGGTCGCTCCGGTGTTTTTCCATTTGGTCACTGTGGAGTTGCTCAAGCCCATCTCCTGCGCTGCCCGGCTGCGGCTGATTCCTCTGGCCTGACACAGGGCCGTGTAGCAGTCATAAAACACAAATTTTGCACTCCTTCTTGTGCAGAACGCCGGTTTTCTAACCGGATTCAGATTTTTCCTTGACTTTCTGAATTTAATCAGATATTATAGCCTCACAAGCTGATTTTGGTTAGATTTTATCCACCAAACCATCTGCGGTCTTTTCACAATCTTACCGGAAACTCTAACCAAAGTCAAGCTTTTTGAACGCGAAAACCACGACAAAAGGAGTGAAACTGTATGATCGAACGTCAGATCCATTTATCCTCGGGCGGCGGGGCTGCTTTGCAGGGGTACGACGGCCTGCTCCGCTTCGGCTACACCAAAAACCGGGGCATCTACGCCCTGCGGGTGGAAGCCGACGGCGAGTGGCAGGGCATGACCCTGCGGGCCTTCTGGCACCTGCCGGATGGGAACGCTGCCCCCTCCACACTGGTGGTGGACGGCCTTGTGGAAGTGCCCGCCCTCATCACGGCTGTGCCCGGGGAGGGGCGCATCACCTTTGAGGGCACCGATGGCACCCGCACCCTGACCAGCGCGGACGTGTGCTACTGTGTGGCCGAAAATTCCGGCACGGAGGACAGCACCCTGCCCCAGCCCGGCACGCCCGCCTGGCAGGCCCTGCTGGAACGGCTGAAAGCAGCTGTGGAAAGCGGTGCATTCCGGGGCGAAAAGGGGGAACCCGGACCGCAGGGAGAGCCCGGTGCCGCAGGACCCACCGGCCCCAAAGGAGAGCCCGGCCCGCAAGGCCCGCAGGGAGAACCTGGCCCCCAAGGCCCAAAGGGTGACCCCAGCGATCCCGGCCAGTGGGAGCTGCTGGAAAAGGTGTCCCTGAACGCCGCCGCTGCCAGCTTTGAGCGCACCTTTCCCACCGAACTGCAGGCGCTGAAGGTGCTGTTTCAGGCAGGCAGCAGCCAATCCAAGGGCACGCTGCACTGGGTTTGCAGCACCAGCGATGGTACCCAGCTGCTCAGTGCTTCTGCCCCCTGTGCTGCCAGCAGCTCGATGTCCAGCCCGCCCACCCGCACCTTTGCCAGCTTTCAGGCACTTCCCTGCTTCGGGCAGTATCTCTGTTTTGCCGCATCCGGCACCACGGGTGCACCGCCTGCGGTCGTTCTGCCTGCCGGAAGCGGCGGCCAGAATGTGGATGCCAGCCAGAAGCTCAGCAGGCTGACCCTGACCGTGGACACCAACGTCCGGCTTGCCGCCGGTGCCACGATCGAGCTGTGGGGCGTTCCGGCCTGAGCGGGAACACCGAAACCGTTCCCGACAGAACTTTCGGTAAAATTTCTTTCACTTTCCATGAAATTTTTGTGTTTCGCCTTGATGCATCTTCCATATTTTGTTATACTGGTTAAAAAGCGGAAAGTGGGGAGTCGGCCATGGATGTCCCTGTTCGGTTTATCGATTCGATCATCAACAATCCCCTGCTGATGCAGTTTCTTGTGCATCGGTGGTTTTTTCTGTTGGAATATGACCCCCGTCTGGATCAGCTGCGGGTCTACGATACCCGGAGCCGCACGCTGGAAACGCTGGATGCCTACCTTGGCTCCGAGAAGCCGGAGCACGCCACGATCTTCGCGGAGGATTGCTGGAAGATGCGTGCCCTGCTCACCGGTGAGCTGTTCGGCCCGCTGGAGATGCGTTTTGTCTCGCCGGAGGGGGTGTATTATTCCCGGGAGGTGGATGCCCGCCCGGTCGAGGACCCCGCCCGCGGCATCCTCTATGTGGGCTACGCAAAGGACATCACCGACCAGAAGAATCAGACCCAGGAGCTGCTGGAGCAGGCCCGCCACGATTCCCTGACCCAGCTGTATAACAACCGCACCGGCAAGGAGCTCATTGACCGCTATCTGCAGGCCAAAGATCCCTATGCCTCCTGCGGAATGCTGGTCATCGACCTTGATTTTTTCAAGAACGTCAACGACCGCTACGGGCATCTGTTCGGCGACAAGGTCCTGCAGGAGTTTGCCCGGCTGCTGCGCACCCTGTTCCGCTCCAGCGACATTCTGGTGCGGTTCGGCGGCGATGAATTCGTGGTATTTCTGAAGGATATTCCCAACACCACCCTGCTCCAGAAGACCCGCCAGCTGTCGGAATCCGTGTAGCAGGTCAAATTCTGGGAAAACGATTACCGGATGACCTGCAGTATCGGTGCCTGCTTCCTGCCTGAAAACACAGCGGGCTATTCCTTTGACCAGCTGTTCGAAAACGCGGACTGGGCCCTGTATCAGGCCAAGCAGAATGGCCGCAACCAGTATGTGTTCTGCGACAATCTGCGGCGCTACGCCCAGACGGTTCCTGCCGCCCCGGAAACAGCCGATATCGATGCACGCTACCTGCACAACGACCTGATCTCCACCGCCTTTGAACTGTTTGAGAAGAACAACAGCTTTGAGACTGCTATCCCCCTCTTCCTGAAGATCGTCGGCATCCGGCTGCAGCTGGACCGCATTACCATTGTGGACACCTGCATCCGGGAACGCAGCGTCTCCCGGCAGTTCCAGTGGACCTCTCCCCACGCGGAGCCGGTGCCTCTGAACGGTAACTCCTTTACCAAGGAGGACTTCCTGACCCTGTTCCACAGCTATGATGAATACGGTACCACCGTGCTGCAGGCCGACAACATGGGGATGTACTCGCCGCAGGGGCGCGCGCTGCTGATGCAGGGCGGGGCCCAGACAGTGGTCTACGCTGCCATGTACGGCGAGGGCGAATATCAGGGCGCCATTGCCTATGTGGTGTGCGGCAGCAAACGGTACTGGACACCCCAGAACCGCCGGGAGCTGGGCGAGATCACCAAGATTATCAACGCCTACCTGAGCAAGCATCTGGCCGTGAACGCCGTGAGCCGCGGCATGACTTCTGCTCCTGAGTTTGACCGGCTGACCGGTCTGCTGGCCTTTACCCGTTTCAAGGAGGAGGTCTCCCACAAGATCATCGGCGGCTATGCCGAAGGCTACCAGATCTTCTACTGCGACTTTGAGAACTTCAAATATTTCAACGAGAAATACAGCTATGCCACCGGCGATCAGCTGTTGAAGGAATTCAGCGATTTCCTCATCGAGGCAGCCCGTCACTGGGGCGAGTGCTACCTGTGCCGGGTGGTGGGCGACCAGTTCGTGCTCTACCTCTCCTGCCGTGACGAGAAAGGCCCGCTCCATTATGCAGACACGCTCTGCCGCCGGTTTGAGCAGTATCAGGCCCAGCATTACCCGGAGGTACGCCTGCGGGTACGGATGGGTGTGTACGCCATTGAGCCCGGCTGCCTGAGCGCCTCGGCCGCCATCGACAAGGCAAACTTTGCCCGCAAGCAGGTACACAGCAACACCCGTGTGTCTGCTGTCCAGTTTGACAAAAAGCTGGAGGTCAAGCAGACCCTGACCGGTGAGCTGCTGAGCGGCCTGCCGCAGGCGCTTGAAAACGGCGAATTCAAACTGTACCTCCAGCCCAAGTTCTCGCCCAAGGATCTCTCGGTCATCGGGGCCGAGGCGCTGACCCGCTGGATCAAGCCGGACGGCACCGTGGTCTACCCCGACCAGTTCATTCCCATTCTGGAATCCACAGGCCGCATCGTGGAGCTGGATCTGTACATCTTCGAGCAGGTGGCCCGGTTCCTGCAGCGCAATGCACAGGCCGGGCACCGACTGCTGCCCATTGCGGTGAATGCCTCGGCGGTGCTGGCCCGGGAGGATGCCCCCACCCAGGAGTACAGCGAAATTCTGGAAAAGCACAACATCAGCGCCCGGATGCTGGAGATCGAACTGACCGAGACTGCGGTGGTCTCGGAGTACGACCGGGTGAAGCGCCTGCTTTCCTCCTTCCAGAGCGATGGAATGCAGACCTCGCTGGACGATTTCGGCGCGGGCGGTTCCCTGCTGAACAACATGGTGGATATCCCCGTGAACACCATCAAGCTGGACAAGCTCTTTCTGACCCGGTGCAGCTCCAACGCGCGGGGCACCGATTTCCTGCGGGAGGTCGTACATCTGGTCAAACGGCTGGGCTACAACGTCATCTGCGAAGGCATCGAGACCGAGGAGCAGGTGCAGCTCCTCCGCTCGCTGGACTGCGACGGCGCGCAGGGTTTCTGGTTCTCCAAGGCCATCTCGGCTGAGGAATTTGAGTGGCGGTATCTCTGCGACTGAAACAAAAGAAAAAACACTCCCCTTCGGGCGGAGCCGTGCGGCACACGGAGATCGGAAGAGCACACGTCTGAACTCCAGTCACGATCAGAAATCGTATGCCGTCTTCTGCTTGAAAAAAAAAA
>OOAG01002185.1_pt1 | contig 13229 bp, 9 predicted proteins | sample 1671461 | NCBI WGS metagenome assembly OOAG01 (sample SAMN06348159, study PRJEB24527) | human gut metagenome | biome: human gut; feature: ankylosing spondylitis patient; material: feces | host: Homo sapiens | place: China | collected 2015-10 | reverse complement strand
CAAGCGCATCAATAATACGAAAAAACAAACCAACCCCCGGTTCTATAACTCCCTTTTCTATTCTTGATATATAAGTTTTATTAGTTCCTACTTTTTCAGCCAATTCGGATTGTGTCATTTTTTCTTGTTTCCGCGCGTTACTGATTATTTGCCCCACACAGTAAGAGTATGCTTCTTTGCGAAACTCCTCTCTTTCAGGTGAGCCAACCTTACCGTACAATTTATCTAATACGGCATCCATGCTTCCAATCTTAGGGTTTGCTTGCATAATATTCATTTTTAAGTTTTAATGCTTTTTCTATCTCACTATCCGGCGTTTTCTGCGTCTTTTTCTGAAATCCATTGAATAGCATTACTATATTCCCATCATCAAAGATGAAGAAAGCCCGATAAATATTTCCATTATGGCTTGCTCTCAACTCGTAAACACCATCACGAATTAGCTTAACGAAATTCTTGTTAAGTCGTTCTTGTGTTTTAAGCATATCGAGCACATAAGAGATTTTTTTTCTTTACGCCATTTTCTAATGACATAAAGAAGTCTATGAAATAATTCTCATAGTATAATATTTCTCTTTCTTTTCTCATGGTGCAAATATAGATAAAGTTTACATATATAACAACTTCATTCGGCTTTTTCTTCGATTTCAGCCACAACTTACTTTGATTCTTTATTATTGTACCGGCTTTACAGAAGTTTCCCTTCTCCAAATAAAGAAAAATGAGAAATTTATCCTTCATCTTAAACTTCTTCCCACAGTTGAGGTGTTTCTAAGATAAAGTATAATCCTAAATGAGAAGCGCTAATATCCACCTATTCCTTTATCTGCATTAACCTTATTAACCTTCTGATTTAACATTCCAATCTTTGTGATGCAAAAGTATACACTTAAGCACTACAAACCTCTATACTCTTACATAGTAAAAGCATAGACTTTTCATCCAGATAAATACAGACTCTTGCACTCTTAGAATTAGAAGCAATAAATCACTATAAACCAAAACATTACAATCTAAACACTTGTTTAATTTTTCTAAGTAACTTTTTCATTCCAAGATCTCTACTTCGGTTTTAAGCAACTATATGCTTATCCGATCGGATTACAGAAACAACTCCCTCACAAAGATATTTTGTCAGATAACAAAAACATTTTCTTCCCGTTGACGTTAAAACCTGTAAAACTAAAGAGTTGTTTGCTGTAAAGTCTACAAAAACAAGTACTTTTGCCAAAACACTAAATTATGAAAAGAGAAATTTCACGATTTATATGTGCCCTGATATGTTGTGCACCTATCATTACTTCGGCACAAACCAGCGAAAAGATCACTTCGCCTGCCAATTTATATAAGGAAGGAAGATACCTGTTCGAACAGAAAAATTATGCAGCGGCAACTGCCTCCCTGAAAGCTTTTGTGAAACAGGAACCTGCTACCCGATTTCGCGAAGAAGCAGAGTATATGCTTGTATGTTCGGCCTACGAACTGAAAGATAAAAACAGTATTACCCTGCTTCGAGACTATCTCGAACAGTATCCGGACACTCCTTATGCCAACCGGATTTATGCACTGTTAGGGGCCTGCTATTTCTACGAAGGGAAATACGACGAAGCGTTGGCACTTCTCAACTCTTCCCGGCTCGACCAACTGAGTAACACCGAACGCGATGATATAACTTACCTCCTGGCTACCTGTTATTTAAAAACAGGAAACTTGAAAGAGGCAGCTATCTGGTTTGAGACACTGAGAGCCAGCAGCGAAAAATATGAAAAAGATTGTGCTTACTACATCTCATACATCCGTTATACTCAAAAACGTTACGACGAGGCCCTTGCGGGATTTCTGCCTTTGCAAGACGACCCGAAATACAAAGCATTGGTACCTTATTACATAGCCGAGATTTACATCGTCAAGAAAAACTACGACAAAGCGGAAATAGTAGCGCAAAATTACCTGTCGGCTTATCCGCAAAACGAACATGCCGCCGAAATGTACCGTATTTTGGGAGACGCTTCTTATCATTTCCGTAAATATCAGGAAGCCATCAAAGCATTCGAAAGCTATCTTGAAAGCGACGCTTCTCCCCGCCGGGACGCTCTCTACATGTTGGGACTCTCCTATTTTCAGATAGGCGTATACTCCAAGGCCGCCGAAACATTGGGAGAAGTAACCACCGTTAATGATGCCCTGACGCAAAATGCTTATCTGCATATGGGACTTGCCTATCTGCAACTGGCCGAGAAGAATAAAGCCCGCATGGCTTTCGAGCAGGCAGCCGCCTCCAATGCCGATATGAAGATCAAAGAACAGGCAGCCTACAATTACGCGCTGTGTATCCATGAGACGTCCTACTCCGCTTTCGGAGAGTCGGTCACCGTATTCGAGAAGTTCTTAAACGAGTTCCCGAATTCTGCCTATGCCGACATGGTAAGCAACTATCTGGTGGAGGTCTATCTAAACACCCGCAGTTACGATGCAGCTTTGAAATCGATTGACCGTATCACACATCCGGGTGCACGCATTCTGGAAGCCAAACAAAGAATCCTGTTCCAACTGGGTACGCAGGCTTTTGCCAATGCTTCTTTTGAACAGGCTATCGGGTATTTCGACCGATCTATCGCCATCGGCCAATATAACCGACAGATAAAGGCGGATGCCCTTTACTGGCGTGGCGAATCTTACTACCGGCTGAACCGGATGCAGGAAGCCACCCGCAACTTCAACGAATACCTGCAACTGACGCGCCAGACAAACAACGAAATGTATGCACTGGCACACTATAACCTGGGCTATACTGCTTTCCACCAGAAAGACTACGCACAAGCACGAAACTGGTTCCTTAAATACATACAACTGGAAAAAGGCGAAAACAGAACGGCCTTGGCGGATGCTTACAACCGCATCGGCGACTGCTTCCTGAACGAACGCAGTTTTGATGAAGCAAAGCAATATTATGCTCAGGCAGAAAACATGGGGACACCTTCGGGAGACTATTCGTTCTATCAGCTTGCCCTTGTTTCGGGATTACAGAAAGATTATTCAGGAAAAATAACCTTGTTGAACCGCTTGGTCGGGAAGTACCCTTCATCCCCTTATGCAGTCAGCGCCCTTTATGAAAAAGGACGTTCATACGTACTGATGGACAATAACAGTCAAGGCATCTCCTCTTTCAAAGAGCTGTTAAGCAAATACCCCGAAAGTCCGGTCGGAAGAAAAGCCGCCGCCGAAATCGGATTGCTGTACTATCAGGACGGGAACTACGACCAAGCCATCGAGGCTTATAAACAGGTGATCAATAAATATCCGGGAAGTGAAGATAAAAAGAAAAGATGGACGGCACCAGATATTGTTTTACATAAAAGAAGAAGTATCAACTATAACATTTTTTGCTGTGAGATGAAGAAAGCATCTAAACCGGGACAGGGCGATGCGCGCAAAGTAAAAAGACTTGTACGCCATATAAACTACCATTTTGGGATTGACCTGTATAAAATAAATAGAACCGAGGCAAGGTTTACACTGTATTATCTGAGAACTGGCTACAAGCAATGCCAAAAAGAAGAATACTTTTTCAACCGTAAAACCAATCAAATTGAGCCATTGAAAGTATAGAAACAAAAGAGAGCAGGTACAAGACTTCATGGAAGAAAGGTCTTGTACCTGCTTTTCCGTTTGTATCAAATAGATTGTTCGTAGCTGCGCTTTGGCTGGGTACGGCTGTGCTGCTGCGTGTGTTCCGTTTCAAGAATCATATCAACATTCCTGCAAGCGGTTTGCAGTTCGTGGTAGTAATCTTTGAAATAGGTGTAGCTTTCGTATTGTGCGGTTTGAGCAGAAAGCAACTTTTCCTTTTCTGCTCGTAAATTTTTCATCGTGGGAATTGTGCCATCCGTGGAATTGCGTTTCAAGAATTGAACGGCTTCTTCGTATCTGGCAATTTCATCCTGATGCGCAGAACGGTACATCTTCTTGTTGCCCGCCTGCAAAAATTCTTTGTATGTAGCCTTTGTGGAAAGATACTGCCCCAGATAGTGAATCTTCTCATTCAGCAGCTTTAAGTCGGCATCGGTAGATTTGGCGGTGTTGCGGGCATCTGACATTTTGGCAGATAATTCATCGCGCGCTTTTTTCAAATCATCGTAGCTGTCGTAGCCGTGCTGCTGTACATAGACGATGGTATTTGCCATCTGCTGCAAATTGGAAATTTTGACTTTCTGAGCATAGGCGCGACTTTGCTGGGCTTTTACGCAGTCCTGCAAATTCACTACCAGACGAAGATTGGACTTGATATAGAGAACGGCAATGGGGTCAGCAACACTCCATTGCTTTTTTTCTTTTGCAGCGGTAATCGCATTACTTTCAAAAAGCGTCAGAAGATGTTCACGGTCAAAACTGGTTCCCAGAGTTCTGGCAGAGATGTATTTTTCTCTGTCCGGGAGAAGGTAACTAAATCGACCACGGTGGTCTTTTACCAAAATGTTGGATTCGGTTTGGAGCAGGCGGCAGAATTCTTCAAAAGATTTTGCTTTCTTCGCCGCAGCAGTAATGGCATCGCGCAGCTTATCTTTCTCCGTTTGAAATTTGGTTTTCATGGGAGTGAAACCCTCTGCAATAAGCTCAGCGTTCAACTTGTCCAGATTGATCTGCCCGCGCTGTTTAGCATAATACTCCTGCTGCGTAATTTTGTTGACAGACGGGGAAAGCAAATCGACCTGATTGAGATTTTCCCTCAAGCAGATATTCATAAGAGATTGCTGTAAATGCTTTAGGTAATCTTTCGTCAGATGGTGTTTGTAGCCCGCCTTACAGTCGATGGGCCGTTCCATAAAGGGCTGCTGCGGAACATCCAGCTTTCGCAGACTGTTGATTACGATATGCACATGGATATTGCCGCTGCCGTTGTGACCGTCCATGTGGGTGCAGACCAACGCCTGATGCCCCGGAAAGTTGGCTTTTACATATTCCATGCCGATGGCCTGTGCCTGTTCACCTGTCAGTCCACACTCGTCTTTGTCGGCAGGATCGAAGCTGATGAGGTAGTGGTGCGTCTTGATTTCGTCGTAATTCTGATTCTTGTGGTACTGCGCATTAAGCATTTCGCACTCCACATCAAAAAGTTCCGGTTCACAGTTTATGCCCTCCAGAAGAATATCTCGACGGAGTACCCAGTTCCCGTTTGCATCCAGCAGGGGTCTCTTCAGAACTTCGTCATGCTCATATTTCAAATAGTCGAGTGCAGCACCATAGTCTGCACTTTTACCCGCGACGTGTTTTAAGATTGCCACGATAATCACCTGCCAGTCCTGCAATTTCTTTCCGCATAGCGCGAAGGTCGGTCATGCAACGATTGATTTCTTCCAGAATGGCACGAGATTGGATGCCGCCGCTGTTGAAAAAGGCTGCAATTTGGTTCAGGTTATTTCCGATATGGGAAAGCTGTCTTGCAAAATCTCGCAGTTCTGCAATGTCGGCAACGATGTTGTAATGAACGTGAAGTTTTTCGGTTATGGCCTGTTTCCTTACATAAACGGCAACGGGATAGCCAGCCTGTTCAGCAGAACACGAAACCAGTGCGTACTCCACATCGGTAAAACGAACCATTACATTCTTAGTCCGCTTGATGCTTTCATCCTTTTTGGGGCGAGCCATAGTGTGATCCTCCTGCATTTTATAGTTGCGAAGCAACTCCCGATAAGCCGTAGGCGTTCGGCTGCGAACACATTCATGTGGAGCCAGATAGCCAAAATCCAAGATTTTGTGCGTACCGTGGGAATGGGGAACGGAATCCCCATCAAGATTGCCAGCTGGGAAAAACCACGAAAGTGAGTTTTGAGCGGCTATGGGCGAATCTTGCGCTAAGAGAGAAAAAAGCCCCACGACCTGGAAAATCGAGAATTGTCCTTATACCTATATCATTCTGGAACCACCTTTTGGCAACCACTTAAAAAATATTTTTGTGAAATTTCAAAATTTGGTTGCCAAACACCCCTTTTAGAATGCTATAGGTGAAGGGAGGTATTTGATGTACCAGAAAATGACGCATACACTTGAGGATTTGAAGAAATTGGCAGCGGTGGAACTTCGGGATGTGAACCGTGAAGAACTGGTGGACATCAACGATGTGGAAATCAAGAAAGACCTGTCGCAACGAGAACGGATGGTTGATTTTGTTTCACAGATCAAGAACCCCTACTGCTATCTTGACCGGGGAATGGTCGTAAAGATCAGTTTTGCCGGAGAGAACCGATTAGAGGACACGCTGAAAAAATGCGCAAGGACACATCGGAAATAAAAAAAGAAGAAAGCAGAAGAAAATTTGCACTTTAGCACATTAAAGCGTTGACATGGACCGCGAAATATGAGATAATGGCTTTGGGTCAAAACAGAATATGCTAACTAAAGCCGATAATTTTCTTGGTTTATTGTCAGAACGACAAATAGATTAGGAGGTTATCGGCTTTTTATGTTTTTTCAGGAAAATGAAAAATACAACTGTGCCACATATCTTCGATTGTCGCGTTCGGATGGCGACCAGCAGGAGAGCAACAGCATAAAAAATCAGAGAGCGTTGCTGAACGATTACATGGGAAAGCACCCGGAATTGCACAAGTTCGACGAGTATGTGGACGATGGTTACAGCGGCACAAATTTTGAACGCCCGGATTTTAAGCGGATGATGCAGGACATTGAGAAAAGGAATGTCAACTGCATCATCGTCAAGGATTTATCTCGTTTCGGCAGAAACTACATTGAAACGGGTCGTTATCTGGAACGAATCTTTCCATTCATGGGTGTGCGCTTTATCGCCATCAACGATCATTATGACAGTGCAGAGGAAAACGATGATAAGGGACGTATCCTGATTCCGTTCAACAATCTTATCAATGACACCTACTGCCGGGATATTTCGCTGCGCGTTCGCAGTCACTTGGATGTGAAACGAAAAGAAGGTCAGTTCATTGGCAGTTTCGCAGGGTATGGGTATCGCAAAGACCCCAAAGACAAAAATCATCTGATTATAGATGAATACGCTGCGGGCATTGTGCAGGAAATATTCAAATCAAAATTGAACGGAATGAGTTCACAGCGCATTGCCAGCCACTTGAATGAACTTGGGGTCCTGCCGCCGAACGAGTATAAGAGAGCCAATGGATTCAACTATACCTGCGGTTTTCAGGCTGGGCTGAATCAGAAGTGGACAGTGGTTTCCGTCAATCGTATTTTGAAAAATGAATCCTATACGGGAACATTGATTCAGGGCAAACGCAGGAAAATCAATTACAAAGTAAAAAAGAGCCATGATGTTGGAAGTGAAAACTGGATTCGGGTAGAAGATGCGCATGATGCCATTATCAGCAAAGGCGAGTTCCAGCAAGTACAGCAGTTGTTGGAACTGGACACTCGTACCGCACCATCGCAGACAACAGTTTATCCATTATCAGGTTTTCTGCGCTGTGCAGACTGCGGGCAGAATATGATTCGCCGCACGGTGACGAAAAACGGAAAGAAGTATCAATACTATCACTGCTCTACCTATAAGAATGGCGGCGGCTGCACACCGCACATGATAAACAGTGAGAAGCTGACGGAAAGCGTTCTGGCTGCGATTCGGCATCAAGTGACACTTCTTGTAGAAGCGGAAAAGGTACTCTCCAATGCAGAGTTGGCAAGCGGCGAACAGATTGGCATAAAGATTCTGGACAGCCAGATCACTGCACTGGAAGCTGAATTAGAACGGTACAGTAATTTGAAAATCCGTCTGTATCAGGACTTATGCGATGATGTTGTCAGTCGGGAAGAGTACGGAGAAATGAATACTCGCTTTGCGCAGAAGATAAAAGAGGCACAGGGTAAGATTCAGGAAATCCGCGAAAAGAAGCAGGAGGCATTAAAGCACGACACACTGCTTCCTACTTGGTTGGAAGAATTTAAGCAGTACGAACATATCAAAACGCTCGAACGCAGGGTCGTGGTGGAACTGATCGACCACATAGATGTTCATAGCAAAACAGAGATTGAAATTCATTTCTGCTTCGAGGATGAACTGCACAGTATCACAGAAAAATTTATGGAATATCAAGCACATCATGGAAATGAGGTGGCAGAGGAATGAAATGGGTCAGTTATACAAGGTCGATTTCCAGCAGGATCGGAGAAGAAAATCCATCCAATACGATTGCGGAGCAGAATGAGCGAATTGCACGGTATCTAAAAAAGCTTGGGTGCAACGTATCCGAAAAATACAGTGACCGAAAGAGAACAGCAGAAGCCACAGAGGGCTTTGACAAATTGGTACAGGATGGGATGGCGCGGAAATTTGATGCAGTTGTTGTGGATTCTATCTTCCGCTGTGGAAGAACCCTTCCGTTTGCCATTGAAGCACTGCAGAGGACGTTCTATCCGCTTGGTATCCAATTTGCAGTTGTGGAAGATGACTTTTGCAGTGCAGAAAAAACTGCCGAAGAAGTTGCAGAGTATTTCAATGGAAAGACCATTGATAAGATTCGTTCGGAATTTATTACCAATCGCCAGAATCACTTTGAAGAGGGTACATTGACCCATCGACAGGCTAAATATGGTTATGCGCTGTCGGAAGATCGCAGAAACCTTGTTCTTAATCCTGAGAGCGCACAGGTTGTAAAGCTGATTTTTCAGATGTATCTGGAAGATATGAAAATCCCGGAAATCGCAAGAGCATTGGATGCACAGGGCGTTCCATCTCCACAAATCCAGATGGCAAAGAAAAAAAGGTTAAGAACAAAAATCAAGTGGCCGGATTCAACAATTCGCTCGATTTTGAAAAATCCTCTCTATATCGGAAAATGTACGCTGACACTGGCAAAGGCAAAGCGAGAATTGGAGGTTCCGGCGATTGTTTCAGAGACGGAATTTCAGAAAGCCCAGAAAAAGTTGGAATCTACGAGGTTGCCTTCGAGAAAAAAGGCCCGAAAAAAACCAAATCTGCTCTTCAAAAAAATCTATGACAAAGAAAGCGGAAAAGGTCTGCTGTGCAGAACATCAGAAGATGAAAGCCAGCAAATCTATTCGTTTGACAAGGGGTATAGATGCTTCTCTGGAAAAGCCCCTTTCATCGAAAGCGAAAAAATCTTTCGAGAGATTCTTTCAGCTTTGGAAAAAGAAAAAATGCAAGCTGCGCATATTGATAGGGTTCTGGACTTGAATCCTGAGAAAGTCAAGCAGTGCATGGATGCTGGACTATTGCAGTACAGAAAAAAAGCAAATGAGATTGTTACGCACTTGATGGCCAAGGACGATGAACGAACAGCAGTTTATCGGGAATACGAGCAGGGATCAATTTCACTAGAACAGGTAGAGGAGTATGAACATCAGTATCAGGTAGCAGTCCAGAAGCAGGAAGCGGACTTTAAAAAAGTAATGCTGGTTGTTAATGATATAGAAAAAGCATTTAGCCATGGGAATCCCTGGTTGATGAAGTTCCGAGCAATTTCAATTCCTGAAAAATTGGAGCGCACACATCTTAAAGAATGGCTTGACCATGTATGGATCGTAGATTTTGAACAGGTAGAAGTGATCCTACAAGAAAGCGAGTGGAAGGGATTCTTCCCGGAAGAATGGCTGAACAGCGGAGAGGAAGATTGTAATGGCAAGAAAGAGTAGAAAGAATATGATGCCGCAGGTCGCTGTGCAGGAGGCCGTACAGCAAAACGAAAAAGAACTTCTGCGCACGGCAGCGTATGCGCGGCTGTCGGTTGAGAACGGCGGGCATGAAACAGAAGATTCCCTGCACACACAGATTTTGCAAATTCATAATTATATCAGGGAAAACCCGGAACTGACGCTGACCGATACCTATGCAGACAACGGTTTTACAGGAACACGTTTTGACCGACCAGAATTTGAGCGTATGATGCAGGATGTACGGACAGGCAAAATTCAGTGCATCGTAGTAAAGGACTTATCTCGATTTGGTCGTGACTATATCGAAACGGGAAGCTATCTGGAAACTATTTTCCCGATGCTCCATGTTCGTTTTATCGCCATCAACGATGATTTTGACAACATCCGGCAGTCGGATGTGGATAGCCTTGCGGTTCCCATCAAGAACATGGTAAACAGCTTGTACGCGAAGGACATTTCAAAGAAAATCAGCCTTAGTTACCAGATGCGCCGCGAGAAGGGAATCCCTACATCGTGGTGTACACCGTATGGCTATCAGTTGAACCAACAGGGAAATAAGCTTGAAGCGACTGAGGATGCGAAGTGGGTCAAACTGATCTATCAATGGTATCTTGCAGGAGTGAGTACAAACGAAATTGCCCGCAGGTTGGAATTTTTAGAAGTAGCAAGGCCGAACGAACGGCTGAATCGCAAATTACATGAGGGAGATGACCCTACCTATAATAAATGGCACCCCAGTACGGTTCTTCGTATTTTAAACAGCAGTGCCTATATTGGAGAACTGGTATCTGGGAAAACGCAAACTGCATCATACAAAGGGATTGGCCTCCATCCAGTGGAAAAGAAAGAATGGCATATTGTTGAAAACGCTCATGAAGCAATCATTCTGAAATCGGATTTTGAAAAAGTGCAGGCACGGCGGGAGCAGAATAAGGAAAAACGGGAAAGGGCGATGGCTCGTTCCAAAGCAACCAGAGAAAAGTGTTATAACCATCTATCGGGAATGGTTTACTGTGGCTGCTGCAGACGCAACATGACGTTTGAACGGCGTGTGCATGGTACGGTGAAGGAAACGCACTATGGAGTGTTCATTTGCAAAAGAAAGAAGAACACGACTCCCTGTGCCTATCATGCGGTGCCGGAGAAAATGCTGATGATGGTGGCGATGGATCAGATTCATCATCTGGTGTCCACCATGTGTGAAGAAGAAAAGCTGGTAAAAGACATGATGCGCGGCAGCAATCTGGATTCAGCCCGTTCCATCAAGATGAAAGAAAACTCTATCCTGTTTCGGATTCAGGAAGCTGAAGAACGGCGGTTGCGCTTATATGAGGACTATAAAGCTGAAATTCTGGACGAAGATGAATACAGTCAGCTAAAGGAACACTACATAGCAGAAAAGCAGCGGTTGGAACATGAACTGCAAAAGCAGCGTCAGCGCGCATTGGAACTGGAAAAGAGAATCAAAATCTGTGATGCGCAGATGGAACGGATGCGTGGGATTCTGAATCAAAATGAATTTGATGAAGAACTGGTGCACGAACTTATCAAGAGAATCTATGTGGGAATGGACAATTCTGTGGAGGTCGAATTTAAGTGTAGCGACCCCTATCAGGAAGTGCTTGCAATCATGTCGGAGGTTCAGAATGAATGATAAAATTGCAATCTATCTCCGCTTATCATTGGCAGACGGAGATTTGAAAAAGGGCAGCAAGGATGAAAGTAACAGCATTGAGAACCAACGGATGCTGCTCCACGATTACATTGGAAAGCAGGAAGATTTATTTGGCGAGATTGTAGAATATGTAGATGATGGCTATACTGGAACAAATTTTAATCGTCCGGCTTTTCAGAAAATGATCGTGGATTTGAAGCAGGGCAATATAAAAGTCATCATGGTAAAGGATTTATCCCGCCTTGGTCGTGACTATATCGGTGTTGGCGATTACATTGAGCAGATTTTTCCGTTGATGGGAGTTCGGTTTATTGCTGTGAATAATTCCTTTGACAGCATGAAACTGAACAACGGAACGCCGGGAATCGAAGTGGCGGTCAGCAATCTGGTGAATAATATGTATAGCCGGGATATTGCGAAAAAGGTTCGGGCTGCTCTGGAAACGAACTGGAAGAACGGAAAAGCCACCTGCACAAATGTTCCTTTCGGATATGTGTGGAACAAGAAAGGTGGACGGCGGTGGGAGATTGACCCGGAGGCTGCACCCTGCGTGAAAAAAGTATTTGAATTAGCATTGTCCGGCCGCAATACAACGCAGATCGCCTACGGCATGAACGAATTAAATCTTCCTACGCCGGGATTGTATGCGAAACGAAAGAATCTGCTGATGGGCAGCAATCCTATTATTGCCCCGGACAGTGAAATGCTCTGGAATGCGGCAATCGTGTGGAGAATCCTTAGACGGTATGAATACACTGGTGCGTTGGTTATGGGGAGAAGAAAGAAAATTGATGTGAATACTACCTCTGTTCGGACGCTCCCGGAGGATAAGTGGATCATCGCAGAAAACGCTCATGAGGCCATCGTGACAAAAGATGAATACTATCAGGCACAGAAAGCAATCCGTAACGTGACCCCAATTCAGTATAAGGTAGGTGATGATTTCGCGTTAAAAGGAAAGATTTGCTGCGGAAACTGCAAACGGCAGCTTCGGCACGAAAAGCAGTATGGGGAAATGGTTTTCTGTTGCGGCTATAAAAGGGCGGCAGGAAAGTTCTCTAAATGCTACGGCGGCTATTATAGAGAGTATTCGGTGAACGCAAAAGTGGCTCGTGCGATAAAAACTGTGTTCTATGCGCTGGATGTGGTGAATCAGGGAATGCAGGAAAAGCAGTCTATCACGGTGCGCTGCGTGGACATTGAGGGCTTGGAAAAGCAAGCAGAAGCCATTCGGGTAGAGCAAATCAAACTGTATGAATCGTATGCGGACGGTGTACTGCTACGGGATGCGTACATAGAAAAGAAAAAGGTCCTTTCGGAAAAACTGGCTGCATTGCAGGATAGCATACGGACAGAAAAGGAAGAACAGGAGTGTGCCGATGAATTGGATGAAGAAATCCGCGCTCTGACAAAGCAGGCCAGCGAGAAAACGTACATCGGTGGGCTGACAAAAGAGTGTGTGGATGCTTTTGTCAGCATGGTTTATCTGTATGACGACCAAACGATGAAAATAGAGTTCAACTGTGAGGATGTGATTCGGAGAGCGTTGGAAAAGTATGGCGCATAATTGGATGGAAGAAGTGGCATAAGAAAAAGAATACCCGTCTGGGTAAGAGGATTCAGAAAATCTTCTCGACCAGGCGGGTATTTCATTCCGCAGGAATGTGTCCTATTAGAGGCTGAGGGCTTCCACCCATGCAGACAAGTCGGCTTTGCTGGAATATGAGTTAAACACCTTACCATGTAGCAGCTTTGCACCGGGGCAGCTCGGCGCAAGTTTTTCATTGGTCTTACCCATGTCGCTGCCGCCAGATGTGGCAAAGGGGATGATTGTTTTACCTTTCAAATCATAGCTTTCCAGAAATGTATTGATAATGGTGGGAGCAACATACCACCA
>OOAG01002157.1_pt1 | contig 13325 bp, 10 predicted proteins | sample 1671461 | NCBI WGS metagenome assembly OOAG01 (sample SAMN06348159, study PRJEB24527) | human gut metagenome | biome: human gut; feature: ankylosing spondylitis patient; material: feces | host: Homo sapiens | place: China | collected 2015-10 | reverse complement strand
CTGCACGGAATAACGTTCATCGTCAATTTTTTTAGTACCATTTATCTCAAATTCTACGGCATTAAATGATGCCTGAAGGAACTTAAGATAAGAATCTTTTAGCTCGTCCGGAAACTGAAGTACATATGTTTCGTTTTCATCTGAAATTCCCTGTTCCAGAAAAGAAGATAGAGAAGACGGATCCTCTTTTTTTATAGAAGTGATCAAATCTCCTACATACTTGTCTGCGGTCTCACCGCTGGCACATCCGCCAAGTAATAACGCAAAGATAAGCGTTAACACAAGGCATAAATGCTTTTTTTTCATTGCCGATTGGCATTCTTTGACGACTCATCCCCATCCGGGCGACGTGACTGCCAATGTACGGAAGATTTTATCCGAGTATTTGGCATGTGGGATCGATCCCGAAAAGGCAGCGATCTATGTACAGAGTGATGTAAAAGAAGTACTGGAACTATACCTCTACCTGAACATGAACGCTTATTTGGGAGAATTGCAGCGGGTGACTTCTTTCAAGGAAAAAGCCCGGAAACAACCGGAGAATGTGAATGCCGGACTGTTGACTTATCCGACTTTGATGGCTGCCGATATTCTGATTCACCGGGCTGATAAAGTACCGGTAGGAAAGGACCAGGAGCAGAATATGGAGATGGCCCGGAAATTTGCACGGCGTTTCAATACCATCTATGGGGTAGAATTTTTCCCGGAGCCACAGTCCTATTCCTTCGGGGGAGATGCGATTAAAGTGCCGGGGTTGGATGGATCCGGAAAGATGGGAAAATCCGAAGGAAATGCTATTTATCTGATCGACGATGCCGCTACTATCCGTAAGAAAGTGATGAAAGCGGTGACCGATAGCGGTCCTACGCAGTCCAATAGCGAAAAGCCCGAAGCTATCGCTAATCTGTTTACCATGCTGAAGATTGTATCTTCTGCAGATACTTACGATTATTTCAATGAGAAATACAATGCCTGTGAAATTCGCTATGGTGATTTGAAGAAACAGTTAGCCGAGGATATTGTGAATTTTACGTCTCCTATCCGGGAGAGAATCCTGGCCTATGCCGCCGATACGGAATATATGGATAAAGTGGCCCGGGAAGGGGCGGAAAAAGCGCGTGCCAGTGCCGATAAGACTATCCGTGAGGTGCGGAAAATCATAGGTTTTAATTAAAGACTTAAAAAATGTATGAATATATAAAAGGCCTTCTGGTGGAGGCGACGCCTGCTTACGCGGTGATCGAATGCGGCGGAGTGGGGTATTATATTAATATTTCGGTGAATACCTACTCTCAGATTGTAGCTTTGCAGCAGGTTTCCTTATATATTCATCAGATTGTCCGGGAAGATGCACTCTTGTTATACGGCTTTTTCAATAAAGAGGAAAGAACGGTTTTCCGGCAGCTGATTTCGGTTTCCGGGATCGGAGCGAATACGGCTAGTGTTATGTTGAGTTCGATGACGGTAAAAGAAATTGCCGGAGCCATCCTGACAGAGAATGTAAATGCAATCAAGAGTGTGAAGGGAATCGGGCTGAAGACGGCCCAGCGGGTGATTATCGAATTGAAAGATAAAATAGCGGTGACAGGTAGTGCCGAAGAGATGAACTTCGGCGCTTCGGTGGCCATAAAAGAAGAAGCTTTGGCTGCTTTGGTGATGCTTGGGTTTGTGAAGGCTCAGGCCAATAAAGTATTGGATAAAATTATGGCCGGTGGAGGTGTCACCAGCGTCGAGGAACTGATTAAACAAGCACTGAAGCAATTATAAATAAATGTGTTGCAAATCATTAGTGTGAATCGGTTTGCAAACAATGTGTGTGTGTATGCGGTATATCTTGTTATTATTTTTGATAATAACTCAGATGGTTTTTGTTTTCGGTTATCCTGCGGGAGAATCGGAGGAGCCTATTTTTTCCGGGCGGGTTGCCGGGACCGTTTCCGATACCCTGCAATTTCCGATCCGGGAGATCCGGAACAATGAAATCCGGCAGACTATTCCATCGTCGGCATTGTTTCTCAGGCAACCGTCCAATATAAAAGATACCATTATCTATGATCCGCTGACCAAGCGTTATGTCGTAGCCAGCCTGATCGGCGGAAAGTATTATTACAACCGCCCTTTTATGGAAACCTTGCAGGATCTGCTGAAAGCCCGTTCGAAAATGTCGTTGTACGAATACAACCGGAGGCAGATTCAGGAAGGGAATAAGTACGATTTCAAGAGTCTGGTTTCCGATATACAATTTTTAGACAAAATTCTGAGTCCGATTTTCGGTATCAACAAAATCCGGATCGAGGTACAGGGATCGGCAGAACTGACCTTGGGGGTCAAAACGAATAAAGTCGATAATCCGACTTTGCCTATCGATATGCGCAAAACGACTTCGCTGGATTTCGACGAGAAGATACAATTCAATATCGGCGGTAATATCGGTGATTTGGTCAATCTCGATTGGTCGTACAATACAGAGGCTACTTTCGATTATGACAATATCCTGAAACTGAACTACGAAGGGAAGGAAGACGATATCGTGAAAAAGGTGGAGGCGGGAAATGTCTCTTTACCTTTAACCGGAACGCTGATTTCGGGTGGACAGAATCTTTGGGGATTCCGGACGGACCTGCAGTTCGGTAAATTGTCCATGTCGAGTATTTTTTCGCAACAGAAGGGGGAATCTAAAGTGATTCAATTGGAGAAAGGAGCTGAAAAACAGGATTTTGAAGTATCTGCTTTGAGGTATGAAGCTAATAAACACTTTTTCCTGTCGCGTTTTTTCCGGGATCAGTACGATGCCGCCTTACAAAACTTGCCCGTAGTGAATAGCGGGGTGGTGATCACTAAAATTGAAGTATGGGTAACCAATAAAAGTTCCCGTTTCGACCGGGCCCGGAATATCGTTGCATTTACGGGTTTGGCTGAAAATAATGTCGGGGATCCGTCCAATCCGATGTTCGATGCCGGTTTGTTTCCCGCCGTTCCCGGGCAGGTATATCCCGATAATCAGAGCAATCGGCTGTATCAGACCATGGTGGATCGCTATGCAGGAATCCGGGATATCAATCAGGTTTCCGGTATTTTATCCCAGATCGGTACCGGTTTCAATTCCGGCAAGGATTATGAAAAATTGGAAAATGCCCGTTTGCTGGATCCTTCCGAATATATCCTGAATGAAAAACTGGGATATATCTCCCTGAATGCGGCCTTGAATGCGGATGAGGTATTGGCGGTCGCTTATGAATATACGGTGAGAGGGGAAATCCATACAGTGGGAGAACTGACCTCCAATGCCCCGGCTGCACCTTCGACCTTGGTGGTGAAGATGTTGAGAAGTACGACACAGAGCCCTAAAATGCCGACCTGGGATTTGATGATGAAGAATGTCTATAATATCGGTTCCTATAATCTGAGTGCCGAGGATTTTGTGTTAGACATTTTGTACCAGAATGATAAGGCCGGAACGAAGGTGAATTATCTGCCGGCCGGAGATATCGATAATAAGATTTTATTGTCTGTGATGAATCTCGACCGGCTGAATACCCAGTTGGACGCGATTCCGGACGGGCGTTTCGATTATATCGAGGGGATAACGGTCTATTCCAATAAAGGGAGGATCGTTTTTCCCGTACTGGAACCATTCGGCGGGTGGCTGGAAAAGAAAATCAATCGTCCGGGAGTCGCTGGTCAGTACGTTTATAAAGACTTGTACGAAAAGACACAAAGCGAAGCGGAACAGAATGCCGAGAAGAATAAGTTTTATCTGAAAGGAAGTTACAAATCGTCGTCCTCTTCCGAGATCTCCCTGGGAGGACAGGACATCGCTCAGGGCTCGGTGAAAGTACTTGCCGGTGGGGTGGAGTTGACAGAGAATATCGATTATGTGGTCGATTATACGATGGGGACTCTGAAGATTATGAACCAGTCATTGCTGGAAGCCGGTACACCGATTACGATTAAAAGTGAAAACCGTTCGATGTTCGGCATGCAAACCAAAACGCTGGTCGGGACACATCTCGACTATAAATTCAACGATAAACTGAATATCGGAGCAACGGTAATGCATATGAGCGAAAAGCCGTTGACCCATAAAGTGAATCTGGGAGAAGAACCTTTATCGAATACCATTTGGGGGGTGAACGCTACTTATAATACCGAGTCCGGTTTTCTGACCACTCTGATCGACAAATTACCTTTTGTACATACCAAAGCGAAATCCCACCTGACGATAGACACCGAGTTCGCCAGGTTTCAGCCGGGTACAGCCCGTGGAGCCGGTGGAAACGCTTACCTGGACGATTTCGAAGGAAGTAAGATTTCGTTGGATATGAAAGGGATAACGCAATGGAAACTGGCTTCTACCCCTCAGGATAATCTGTTTCCGGAAGGCAAGTCGGATAGTCTGGATTACGGCTACAACCGGGCAAAATTGGCCTGGTATATTGTCGATCCTATTTTTTACCGCATGTCGACGGCGACCCCTTCCCATATCCGGGCCGACAAGGAACAACGTTCTAACCATTTTGTCCGCGAAATCCGACAGACGGAATTGTTCCCGGATAAGGATCTGGCTGTCGGGGATGTGAATATTATTCCTGCCCTCTCGGTGGCTTACTATCCGACGGAAAAAGGTCCCTACAACTTTACGACCGATGTCGACCGGGACGGTAAACTGCGTAATCCGGAGAAACGGTGGGGAGGAATGATGCGGAGTATCACTACCAGTGATTTCGAAACAGCCAACGTGCAGTATATCGAAATCTGGCTGATGGATCCTTTTGTATATGACAATCGGCACAAAGGCGGAGATGTATATTTCGATTTAGGTAATGTGTCGGAGGATATTTTGAAAGACGGCCGGAAAGCTTTTGAAAATGGACTGCCTGCCGGACCGGATATCCGTCATGTGGATACCACCCGCTGGGGACGAGTGCCGGGTGTACAGTCGATAACCAATGGATTCGATAACAACAGCCAGGCCCGGCGGTATCAGGATGTGGGGCTGGACGGGATGAACGATGAAGATGAGCGGATATTTTACGCAGCTTATCTGGAGACCTTGCGCCGGACTTTCGGAGAAAATTCGAAAGTATACCGGGAGGCCTGGAACGATCCGGCGGGGGATAATTATCATTTCTTCCGGGGATCGGATTACGATGCTTTGGAAACACCTGTATTGGAGCGCTATAAACAGTATAACGGGACGGAGGGTAACTCACCTACAGCCGATATGTCGCCCGAATCTTATCCGACAGCAGCCACCACCTTGCCTGATGTGGAAGATATCAACGGAGACAATACCCTGAATGAGACAGAAGCTTTTTTCCGCTATCACCTGGAACTCCGGCCGGAGAAAATGAAAGTCGGCGAAAATTTTATCACCAACATAACGACCTCTAGTGTCGAATTGCCTAATGGATCAACCGAGGAGATCAAATGGTATCAGATCAAAATACCGCTTTCGGCACATGAATCGGATTACGGCAAAATTAGCCGATGTGGCGACGATCAGTTTTGCCGGTAGCCGGATGACTCCCGGGTTTGGCAGTATTGAGCAGCATGCTGCTGAGATCGAAAGGGAGGATTTCCGTTCGATCGATTTTTCTACCAGTGTCGAATTCGGTAAGTTCTTTCCGGAAAGGTGGCGGTTGAGGATTCCGATGTATTATGCTTATTCGCGACAATCGACTTTACCGGAATACGATCCCCTCGATTCGGATATCCCTTTGGAGGTAGCCCTGGATAATGCAGCGAACCGGCATTTGCGCGATTCGATCAAACGTAATGCGGAAGATTATGTGATGCGCAAAAGCCTTAATTTTACGAACGTAGGGATAGAAAGTAAAGACGGTAAATCGCATTTTTTCGATTGGTCGAATCTGTCTCTGACTTATTCTTATAATAAATCCTTTGCCCGTAATGTCAACCTGGAAAGAGACCTGGAAAAAAATTACCGGGGACTGATCAGTTATATCTACAACGGGATGCCTCCAATAGTGGAGCCTTTCAAAAAATCGAAATCCAAGACATTGAATTCGAAATATTTGCGGTTGATCAAAGACTTTAATTTTTATTATATGCCTTCGATGTTTTCGATTACTTCGGATATTACCCGGAATTACCGGGAGGTGAAATCGAAGAATCTGGATAATCCGAATTTATTGATCGAACCTACTTATGATAAGGATTTTATGTGGACCCGGGATTATGCCTTTAAATTTAATCTGACCCGGAATCTGGTGGTCGATTTTCATGCGACGACACAGGCACGTATCGATGAGCCGGAGGGGATCGTCGACCGGCAGAGGGACCCCGAACGTTATCAGCAATGGAAAGATACCGTATGGAACAATATCCTCGACGGTGGGCGTCCGGTAAATTATAATCATGACTTTTCGGTCCAATATACCGTACCGGTCAATAAGTTACCATTTTTGGACTGGACCTCTTTGCAGCTAGGCTATTCGACCCGATACGATTGGCAGGCAGCTGCGGTGACAGCCGATTCGACGAATCTGGGGAATGTGATCCGGAATGCGAGTGCTTTGCAGATGAACGGAGATTTATCGTTGACATCACTTTACAATAAGTCTAAGTTTTTGAGAGAAATGATACGGCCGCCCCGGAAACAGCGAGGGAAGAACGTGAAGTTCGAAACCGGAATGGATAAAGTACAAAAAGGAAAACCGGTCGTTGTACGGCATCGGTTGAAGACCGGCGATATACAAGCCCGCTTGACGGCTGCCGATGGAAAAAATATCAAATTGGGATATGAGTCGGTCGGTAGGAACAAGATCCGGATCAATTCTTCCGAGACTCTGGAAGGAGGTAAGTTGCTCGTGACCGGAACGGAAACTCCGCATGCCGGGGTGGGAAATGCGGTTGCCCGTTTTTTTGTAGGGATATTGACCGGATTCAAGACGCTGAGTGTCGGGTATTCGGAAGATAAAGGGACGACATTACCCGGTTTCCTGCCGGAAGCCCGCTGGCTCGGACAACAGAGCTATAACGGAAGTTCCGCTCCCGGGTTTAAGTTCCTGTTCGGCGGTCAGGATGAGAATTTCGGGTTGAAGGCGGCCGGGAAAGGATGGATAACCACCGATTCGACCCAAAATAATCCTTTCCTGATGAATGCTTCCCGTACGGTTTATGTGAGGGCTTTGTTCGAGCCGATAAAGAAATTGCGGGTTAACCTGACTTCGAATTGGAGGGTGGTGTATACCGGTTTGATCGATTTCGCCTTTATGAAAAAAGTATTCAAATCGATCAGTGTCAACCACAATTATATCTGTAAATACAATATCGGCTCGTTTGCCTCTAATCTGAAATATGCCGAAGATGCCCGGGATCTGCAAGACAATTGGATGTCACTGTTCGATGTGAATCTGGTTTCGATCAACGAACAATTCAATCCTCTGATCAGCATGGATATGGTGTGGGCCAACAATCTGACCACCCATTGGGATATCAACCGTCGCCGGGATGTGAGCCTGAGCCTGGTAAACGCTCAGTTGTCGGAAACCTCTGGCAACGAGATCGTTTTGGGACTGGGATACCGGTTTGGAAATCTTCCTATCTTCCTAAAAAGTAAGCAGTTGAACAACGATATCAATGTACAGTTCGATTTCAGTATCCGGAAAAACAATACCATCATCCGAAGAATAACCGAAAATGTAGATCAGTTGACGGCAGGGGAAAAAGTGATGTCTATCAAAGTATCCGCGGACTATACGTTTAATAACCGGTTGAATTTAAGGCTATTTTACGACCGGAAAGTCGATACTCCTTATCTCTCTCTTTCCTATCCTACCACCAATACCAATTTCGGTTTGAGTATCCGGTATACATTGATGCAGTAGAAGGGCCGGCTTGTAGAATTTTTTCAGGATATGGCTAACCGAAAGTATTAAATTTGCCCGGCTTACATTATCTTTGTAAGAAATTAAATGAGAAGATATGGAAATAAAGATTTTTGTAAATAATCCGTGGCAGGAGAATACGGTGGTTTTATATGACCGGACGGGGGAAGCCGTGATCATCGATTGCGGATGTTTTAGCGGTGAGGAAGAACGAAGATTGCAGGATTTTCTGTCGCAAAAGAAGTTGAAACCCGTGGCTTTGTTGGATACTCATTTGCATATCGATCATATCTTCGGGAATAATTTTATAAAAAATACGTATGGGCTGAGTGCTCAGGCTTCGAATGAAGATAATTTTCTGGTTGAGAACGCTGTGGAGTATGCCGCTATGCTCGGAGTTACGGGGATTACGCCGCCGCCTGCCGTAGGGAAGTTTTTGAAAGACGGTGATCGGGTTCGTTTCGGAGAGTCGGAATTGGAAGTGATTGCTGTAGGCGGGCATTCGCCGGGAGGACTTTGTTATTATAGTTCTGCCGATCGGTTATTGATTGCCGGAGATGTGTTATTTGCCGGAAGTGTCGGCCGTTCGGATTTGCCTGGAGGAAATGCGCGGGTACTGATAGAAGGCATTCGTAGAAAGTTATTGTGCTTACCCGATGAAGTAAAAGTGATTCCGGGACATGGGCCGGCAACTACCATCGGAGAGGAAAAAAGATACAATCCCTTTTTAAATTAAACGGTATGAAAATAGGAATTATAGTGGCCATGGGGGGGGAATTCCGCTTGGTGGAAGCTTTGTTGAGCGGGAAAAAAGAACAGGAAATACGGGGGTACCGCTATGTGACCGGACAGTTGGGGGAGAAGGAAATCGTCTTGACACAATGTGGTATCGGTAAGGTATGTGCAGCTGTCGGGACTGTCGAGATGATCCGGTATTTTTCGCCCGATTATATACTGAATACCGGAGTAGCCGGAGGGATTGATGCCCGGCTGAGGGTGATGGATATGGTCGTGGGGAAAGAAGTGGTATACCACGATGTGTGGTGTGGGACAGGTAACGAAATGGGACAGGTACAAGGTATGCCTGCGCGTTACAAGGCGGACAGCAAGTTATTGAGTGCGGCATTGTCGGTTACAAGTGATATTGCGTTATGTGAAGGACTGATTTGTAGTGGGGATCGGTTTATTACCGACCGGGTAGCTTTGGAAGGTATAAAAGAGAATTTCCCGGAGGGATTGGCCGTCGATATGGAAAGCGGAGCGATCGCACAGGTGTGTCATATGTATGCGACACCTTTTTTGAGCTGCCGGATAATCAGCGATACGCCCGGGCAAGTAGAAAATCATGCTTTGCAATATCAGGATTTCTGGACAGCTGCGCCTGAAAAATCTTTTGAAATCCTGAAGCAGCTGGTGAATCAGATTACTGAATAATCAACTAAAATCATAAATCATGAAAAAAATACCGAGCTTTTCAATCGATCATATTCATTTGTTGAGGGGAATATATGTCTCCCGTAAGGATTGTCTGGGGGATCAGGTGGTGACGACTTTCGATATCCGGATGAAAGAACCGAATCGTGAACCTGCCTTAGGGTACGGTGAATTGCATACGATAGAACATTTAGCGGCTACTTATCTGAGGAATCATCCGGTATGGGGAGAACGGATCGTTTTCTGGGGCCCGATGGGTTGCTGTACGGGAAATTATTTCCTGATGAAAGGAGATTTGCAGGCGAAAGATATTGTGGAACTGATGCGGGAAACATTTCGGTTTATCCGTGACTTCGAGGGGGAAGTTCCGGGAGCCGCTCCCCGGGATTGCGGGAATTATTTGCTGCATAATTTGCCTATGGCTAAATATGAAGCCGATAAATATTTAAGAGAGGTATTGGAGGTCATAGAAGAAAAAAATATGGTGTATCCTGAATAATATTCCGCTAATTGATTATATTTGTGATTATGTAGAAAACAAAGGTATATCTACATTAGATACGAGTAACGCGATTTTACAGTAAACGAAACCGCCAATTTTCAAACTGAACGTAAAATCGGATTATACTCACGTGCTATGCGTGGGCTTTTCCGATTTGGTTCAGTAGGTGCTTGGCGGTGCCTGTTTACTCAAATCAAAAGCTCCACGCATTTTTAATGAGGAGGAGCTGTAAAGACGGTTGCCTATGGAAAATCTTCCTCTTATTTTTAAACGGTATACTTCCGAAAACGGAGGTAAGGAATTATTGGGGGCGGTGGAGTTGAGGCTCGAATTGCCCGGAGAGACGGATGTTCGGTTGGGGATAACGGCTATTACTTTTTTGGTGGACTGGGGTGACGGTGAATCCGATCATTCGGCAGCGCATCATTATGAACAGGCCGGATACTATCGGGTGCGGGTGGTGGGTACAGCTATCAGTCAGTTGGATGTATCCAAATGCCATCTAACCGAGTTGAAGCTGGATAAGTGTCCCTTGCTGGAAAATCTGAACTGTGCTTATAATCGGTTGATCACGCTCGAATTGGTTTGTTGTCCGAAGCTGAAGCTTTTGAATTGTTCCGGGAATCGGTTATCGGTGTTGCGTTCAAGATGTAACCGGGGACTGGTGTATCTGGACTGTAGCGACAATGTTTTGCAAAGTCTGGAGTTGGATGCTTGTCCGGATCTGCTATACTTATTTTGTTTTTCGAATCGGCTGCATTCCTTGTACCTGGGTGGGTGTGACAACCTGGTCTGTGTAGATCTCGGTGGTCGCCGTATCATTACAAAAAAAATGAATCAGCTTTTTAGTTCTTTACCTGCTTTTGCCGAAGGAAGAGAAGCCACTATCCGGTTCGAACAGCCCAATGGAAGTGAGCGGAAGTGCCGGATGGAACTTCTGCACGCTAAAGGCTGGAAAGTGGTCTGAGCTTTATTCCGGTTGCAGATCGACAGGTTTATAGTTTTGCCGGTCGAGGCGGTCGGTGGTGTTGGCACAATGAATTCCCCGGTCTTTCATGGCTTTGTTTTTGCCGATATGTGTTTCGGGAAATTTTCCGTTTTTCCTGAATAATATATTGATACCCAGGCCTACTAAAGCCAGACCTAAGAGAATGGCAACGATGATGAAGATGGTAAATAGCATAATATTACTTTTAGTTGTTTATACAAAGTTACTGTATAAAAAGAAAGGATTAAACATTACTTCTGGAAAAAAAAACTTAAAATGTAGTTTTGTTTCTTAGGATTTTTCTACATTTGAAACGTGAAAGGCGGCAAAGCGTGGTTGTAACCGGGAATAATCCGGAGAAAAAGTTAAGTTCAATAAACATTTCTGAATATTAAATTTATTTGATGATGGAAGAATACGGAAAAAATGAGGGATTTGACATGAATGAAGACCGGGAAGAGGTTTATTCAAAGGCAGTGAAAGCCGGCAAAAGAACTTATTTCTTTGATGTAAAGGCTACACGTAACAATGACTACTACCTGACCATTACAGAGAGTAAAAAGAAATTCGATAAAGATGGTGTTTCAAGCTATGAGAAACATAAAATTTTCTTGTACAAGGAAGATTTCGAGAAGTTCGCCGAAGGATTGGAAGATGCTGTTGCTGTCGTAAAATCTGCTTTAGAAGGGAAATTACCTGAAACTAATTAAAGAAGTAAAAAGTAAAAGGTAAAAAGTGTTCATCGCATTTTTTACCTTTTATTATTACCTTTTGCTTTGTAATATGGCTAAGAAAGAAGTAGTTCAAGATATTTTTAATGATATCGCCCCGAAATACGATTTGCTGAATCATCTGTTGTCGATGAATATCGACAAGGGGTGGAGACGGAAAGCGATGAGCTGCATCGGAGAACAGGAGAAGGGATGCTTATTGGATGTTGCCTGTGGTACAGGTGATTTTTCTATTGCAGCGCACCGGGCCGGAGTGAAGCAAGTGACGGGAATAGATATCTCGGAAAATATGGTGGAGATCGGAAAGAAAAAGGTCGGCGATCTGCATCTTGCTGATGCCATTGAGTTGAAGACCGGGGATTGCGAACATATGGAGTTTGCAACCGGGATGTTCGATGTGGTGACGGTGGCTTTCGGTGTGCGTAATTTCGAGCATCTGGAGTTGGGATTACAGGAAATGTACAGGGTATTGAAAACGGGGGGGAAAGTGATTATTCTCGAGTTCTCTATGCCGGAGCATTTTCCGATGAAACAGTTGTACCGCTTTTATTTTTGTCATATTCTTCCGACGATCGGGGGATGGATTTCAGGGAATAAAGGAGCCTATACTTATCTGCCCGAATCGGTAATGAAATTTCCTCAGGGCGAAACGTTCCTGCAAATTATGCGGGACTGTGGTTTTCAGCATCCGGTCCGGCGGAAACTGAGCTTCGGTATCGCCAGCTTGTATGTCGGAGAAAAATGATTTTTTCGTCGGTCAAAAATGGAAAGCTCCCCAACCGGCCAAAAGTGTAAACAGCAGAGTAGAAAGGGATAATACTTTCAATTGCGGGTCCAACCCGCGACCTTCCGCTTGGACTACTTTTTTCAAATGGATCAGAAAGAGAGGGAGGGTGAACCAAAAGATAAAATGAAAAGGCCTGAATCCGCATAAGCCCATATAGCTACTCATTGCAACGAATGCTCCGATGATCAGGCAGAAATGATATACTTTGGCTTTGGAGATCCCCAGTATCACCGGTAAAGTACGTTTACCACAAAGCCGGTCGTTTTCGATATCGCGCATATTATTCAGGTTCAATACACCTGTCGATAACAGACCGACAGCAGTGGCAGGTAGAAAGATACTGATCGATAACCGATGAGTCATTAGAAAATAGGCCCCGCAGACACTGAGTAATCCGAAAAATAAAAAGACAAAGACATCTCCCAGACCATGATAGCCGTAAGCATTTTTGCCGACCGTGTATTTGATGGCGGCAACGATCGAAGCGGCTCCCAGCATCAGCATAATCAGTCCGTCTGTGCTCAGCAAACTTTCAAAAGCGGTGGAGACCAGAGCAGTCCCGGATAAAACGGATAGCAGGACGAAAAGTAAAATCGTTCGTTTAAATTCTTTCAGGGACAGGGCTCCCGACTGAATGCTCCGGATGGGGCCCAAACGCTCCTCATTATCCGTACCTTTTTGTAGGTCACCTAATTCGTTGGCCAGGTTGGATAAAATTTGAAGACAAAGGGTGGTCACTACTGCTAATAGAAAAGGAGCCCAGTTGAAATAACCTTCCGAGGCAGCTAAAAGAGTTCCTAAAAAGATTCCGGATAAAGAAAGAGGTAAAGTCCTCAATCGAAAACTGGCGATATAATATTTTATTTTAGACATTTTAAGGGAATAAATATGCTGTCGATAATCGGGAAACAAAATTACAAATAATTTCGGGAGATGAAAAAGAGAGTTGAAAAGAGTTGCTGAGTTATTGAGTTGCTGAGTTGCTGAGTTATTGAGTTGCTGAGTTGCTGAGTTATTGAGTTGCTGAGTT
>OOAG01002155.1_pt1 | contig 13327 bp, 9 predicted proteins | sample 1671461 | NCBI WGS metagenome assembly OOAG01 (sample SAMN06348159, study PRJEB24527) | human gut metagenome | biome: human gut; feature: ankylosing spondylitis patient; material: feces | host: Homo sapiens | place: China | collected 2015-10 | reverse complement strand
TCCTTGTCATTAGCTTGTAGGACTCATATTTCTCGTCCTCGTTCATCTCATCGCCGGAAGAGTAAAGCCTAGCGCATACGATATCCTTGATGATCTGAACTTTTCCGAACTCGTCCTTCATGTCTTCCCCCTTAAAGGTCTTTAGGGGTTTGTTGAAATTTACTTTCATGATTTACTGTATTTTAGTTGTTAATAATTATTCTATATATAAAAGTCCCGTAGCGGAATCCCATTTGACATTATATCTAGTCCCTGATGTGGATTCAGTGTTTACTTGTGTTACCGAAGGCATAAGATCCATACGTAAAACGGTACGCCATATTCCTGGCGAGTCGTTTGAGAACTTCTTGGTCCCAAGCTGTATCTCTCTTATCCCATGCTCGCAATACAAAAAATTCATGAACCCGCTATCATTTCTGGTAGACTCACATTCTAATTTTACCATATTAGAATCGTCCGCATTAGTGACCGCTACTTTTATGGCGGTTCTCGGGACTTCGACCATAGTTCTTATCGCCAGTGATTTTTTGATGAACAAGGACGCTGTCCCCGCATCATTCGTTGTCTTATAATTATATCCTACGCTTAGTTTATACGTTGACTCATTGCTATCAGATATCCCGATCTCACATCTGCTTGAATCCATGTACATCTTATAACTCCCGTAATATTCATTACTCGTTGTTCCATAAAGCTGATTATTGTTAATCGTAAACCCTCCAATTGTACCCCTTACTGCGTCCAAACTGGTTGCGTATAGATTATCTACGTCGATCATGGATGTCTTGATATATCCATTAACTATAACAGTGGCAGAAGTTAAGGCCTTTATTATGCTAGCCTCCTTACTCCATGCAGGAAGATTGTTAATAGCTTCTTGCGCTGATCCGGCTGTAGTTACGGCTTTAGCGGCATTTGATATGGCCGTAGCTGCGTCTTGAATAGCCTTGGAAGCGTTTGAATATGCTGTACTGGCAGTCGATTCGGCAGACGAAGCCTTACTCCATGCGCTAGAAGCGTCAGACAAGGCTTCGTTAGCTTTCGATAGAGCCGAACTAGCATTACTGCTAGCGTTATTGATCGTATTTTTGACATCCGTATTGAACATATTGAATGTCACCGCCCCTACAAGATTGATCCTCTCCGCCTTGATCGTGGTGGTGGTTGCCGTCTGGTTGATATACGATATGATATTATCGCCGTTCTCCAAGCTCTTGGCGGCGAACAACGTATTTCCCTGCGTAGTGTTGATCCATCCCGCCGTGTCTATCTCATTCCTTATATTATCCACCCTCGTTGATATGGCCGATATTTGCCCTGCGGTAATATTCAATTGAGAATCATACTTGGTATACACCTTACCTGTTTCCTCATCCACATAATCCTTCGTTGCCGCCAGCTTGATAGACTCTTCTGTTTGCTCTATCCTTGTCTCCAACCTGATAATGGCATCCGCCAAGTTATCGATAAACAAGGAAACACCATAAATCAGTATTTCCCCATCGAAAGATATACGGAAATCGCCACGTTCGTCCCATTTCCCCGCTTTCGAAAGCTTACGATACGAGGATGATGGTTCCAAGGACATGGAGACATAAAGGCTTGATCCCTCGAAACCTGCGGTCAATATCCCCGCCTTAACAACCCGGTAATGTAATGAGAAGGAATAGTCATACTCGGTCGCCTCGGTCTCATGTGACGGTATGTTTATAACGTCATTCCGCTGGAGGATATACGAGTCACTGATACGTAAGACATTTCTGTTGCCGTCTTGATAAATATCTGAAACTCCCCTCTTCTCTGACAGGAAAGAATCATTGGCGTAAATAAACGATCCGTCATGTCCCAAAAAACTTATTGAGTTCTCTGTCACCCAATAGTCCGTATTTTGGGAGAATGAGCTATTTTTCAATATATTGCCCGGCTCTAATGATATATCGTTCCTGATGCCTTCGATTGAACTCTCGAATTTCCCGTTCATTATGGAAAATTCCTGCTCGACCGTATTACCTGTATCAAGGATGTAGGTCGAATTTTCAAAGTAAGCCCCGTTACCGTAAATCCCCCAAACACCGGTCAAATCTATACCGTTTTTGGTTCTTATCCCGGAAAGATTTCCGATACGTGCCTTGGTCGCGTTATCGGGGTCTGTCTTCATCCCATACACGACATCCATATATGGAGCGCTGATCTCGTCGATCGTAGTAATCTTGACAATACCCTTTCTGGTAGAATCAGCCACGCTATCTATACGGGTTAATACATCTCCTTGCGCAATGTCGGCTTTATCACCGGCAAAGTTGACAAACGTAATCCAGTCCAAGCGATTTTCACCGTCCGATAAATTACCGATGCCGACTTGATCAACCCGAAGTTCGTATTGCTTGATGATATTGTAATCATTCTCCCCTGTCGGCATTCCCCCAAAATGTTGGACCATCAATATATCCCCCGAACGGAACGGATTGTAGAGCACGCCGTTCCCCGTGTCCAAGTAAATCCTTCCGGTCGCATGGTCGTAATACTCCACCTTCATCATCCCTGAGAATATCACGTTGTCGTTTTCGCCACGAAGCTGAGAGACGATGAACTCATAGACCCGGAGACTGCCTCTCACATTTATATCGTCTATCTCTAAACGGAATTTCTGTTCCTCTACACCAGCCGAGTTAACCCGTTTATATGGAGCAATATCCCAACCGAAGCCATTAGGGAAACCGGATATAAACGTATGGGAACCCACTCGTTTCTTGAATAAAACATTCCCACGGAACCATGACTCATCAAATATGGCACGACCGTCGGCCTTGATCTCCCAGCCCTTGCCGTCCATGCCGTCGAGGAAGATGGAGGAGCCTATCTTCTTGTCGAATAAAATATCCTCATGGGCGATATCGGGAATGTCCTTACGAAGGTAACGTTTGTCGTTATCCTGTTTTACCTTGTTTATCTCATATAATGTCCGCAGAGCGGAGAAAACATTCTCGTCCGAGGCGGCGGTAGTATCCTCTTTCTTTATGATATACACCCCGAAAGAACCGCTACCTTGGTTGACGTACGTGTTATCCTTATATTGGATATTCTCCAACTTACGCTCCAATTCCCCCAACCGGGAGTAAGCAGCGCTCTCTCCTACCGTATAGGAAGGCGAATCATATGGGATATCAAGTTTTTTCTCGAAACCCAATACCCTAGATTCCCGCCCATTCTCAAAATAGGCCTTATTGATAAGCCTGACACGCTGTCCTACGGATAGATCAATCGCCTTTTCCGGGTTCAATATACCATTATTCTCATCGTAGCCGGAAGCGTAGTATGAGTTAAGGACGCATGTGTAAGTGGAAGGGTCCGACACGACCTTGCCCTTATACTCTATCGTCCTTCTTAGCAATTCCTCTTCCGCCTGCGGGATAAGGGTGTCACTTACGTATTGCGTGTCAAAATTGTATAGGATATATTTGTTCCCCGTCCCCGGTATAAGAGGGCTTTCCGGCAATGTCTGGCCATAGGAGTCATTACGGACTATCTCGAACACCTGAGCCTCCGGATCATCCTCCGGCAGTCCTTCCGGATTGAATCGCAAGGCGAAATCCATGCCTGACAACGGCCCCGTCTGGAATACGACACGAAGCTCTTTGCCGGGAAGCACGTATTCTTCGGAGAAGGACAATCCCGAGTCCTTGAACCGGTAGACGGTGAATGTCTCCGATGTCCCGTCCTCGCCCTCCTCCGTGACCTCCTTCGGTATCACCTCGGTTATCGTACCTATCTTACGAGGGTATATATCGTCGAATATAACGACCGCCTCCACTATTTGATCCTCGGTCAATCCCTGTACCACGTCCACATAGGGGGTTCCTTTAGGAAGCATGAGGCGTTTTTGCACCACCCCTTGCACCACCGTACCGGATTCCCCCTTGCGATAGCCGGAGGGGATATTTCTCGTTGAGCCGAAAGCGTACAGGCGTGTGGCGAACAGGTCTTGGCTTTGGCTCCTTGGCATGGACGCTACCTGCCTACCTATCTCCAGATCTACGGGATCGCCACGTTCTATCCTACCTATATATATCTTGTCACCCTCTACCCACCACTCGCACTCCCACGCCTCGGCAATCTTGGTAAGGGCATCCACGATATTCGTGCTGTCGTATTGCACGAGCTTGGCTACAGCGTCAACGGAGCTATCGACAACGGCTTGGTACTCCTTGCCGTTATACCTGAATCCCAGAGATCGCAAATTGGATACGACAATGCTTAGGTGGGCCTCCGGAGCACGTGTAAGGCTCCATGACGCTTCCTTGTTACCTTGCCTATCGTAAAATAGGATATGATTCTTCCATCGGTAATAATGCGAGTCGAATCGCACGCTATAGTCGTATCCTCCTGTGGATGCGTTGAATGTCGGGTATGTCTTGCCAGTTACGTAGAAAACGCTACCTTCATAATCGATATTGTCTCCGATCTCCAGTTGTACCGGGTCGGACAAGGAGAACACGAGGTTCACATAGTCCTCTTTCATCAACTCAAACCGACGTACCGAACCCGTTTCTATCGATACCGACAACTTGACTCTACCAGATATGTCCTTAATCTCGATCATGAACTCAAAGTTCACGCATATAAGGGGGATGACAAAAAATCAAGCGGACCTAAAAAAAACAATGGCGGGATTGTTGTAATTTTGTTGCTACGCCCTGTCATATGGGTTAGGCTCGACAAATTTGCAAGCCAGTTTTGAGACGGTGCGAGATCCATCCAAGGCATATGACGCTGAGTTTAGGTATACCAACTTATAGGTCTCCCCTAATGCAGGCACACGTAGAGCAACGTTACCCTTATGCAGTTCCGCTACGAAAGCCCTATAATGATCTAGGTATTCCTCTGGTGTCTTTCCGTTTATCGTAAAAGTAAGGTTCACGTTGCGGCTAGCTAACCGAGGATTGGATATTATCATTCTCTTTCCATGCTCAAGACGGCTATCATTCTCAACAAACTCTTTTAATGGAGCGGCCATCGATATGTTCTCAATGAAACCATCCCCCATGATGACACCATACATCATGTATGCGTCACTTCCATTTATATATAATTGCCCTATCATTATATCCCTCCCGTATTTATTTTCACTTGTTCTATGTTTTGTGACATCTTCTTTAATGTCTTATCTATGCTTTTTGTCGTGTCATTTATCTCTTGTATTTCCAAAAACGATTGAACTTGAAAATCCCGTATCTCTCCCGCTATATCCCTTACGGAATCATTGGCGGACAAAACACCTCCAATAGAGGTAACAATACTTGACAACAAGGATGTCTGTGTCAAATTTTGCTCCGAGATTACATTTCCACTTTCCTGTAACGCCGTGAAACGCCCATTCAACTCCGCCGCCTGATCCTGTGTCATGGTCTCGAAACCTCTGGCGGTAGCCTTTTGATCCTCTGTCTTTGTCTCCTTCTCAAGCCCTGCGGCCTCAAATGCAGCATCCCTCTCTTTGGCGGCATCCTCGTATATCTTTTTATAGGTTTCCTGTAAATTCCTTTTTTCTAAATCACTTAACTCTCCATCAGCCATAGCTTCAGAGAATTTTTCATACCATTTTTTGATTCTTTCACTTAATGTCTTGTCAATTATAGTATTGACAATGGCTTGTCTCATATAGTCCTCAAAATGCTCCGATACTTCTTTCATCGTGGTGTCTGTATCCAACAAGAGATTTCTAAGCTCTGATCTTGCGGAATCGAAAGATATGCCAGTAAAAGCTTCCTTACTGTCCTCTTCCAACTCCTTCATCTTGTCATCCAGTTCCAACAAAGTCTCAAGATATCCTCTAGCATCATCATCAATTTTTAGCCATGCTTCCGGAACATCATCCCTAAGTTGCCTTATCACTTCTGGATCAAGCTCGAATAATCCCTCCGCACGACCTCCCAATGAGTCCAGATTGATACCGATAGCCCTCAGCTCCTTGTCATAAGCCCTCAAATCCCTGACAGCCCTATATCCGTAAGAGTGAGACCCCGCACTTGATCCCGCATTGAGTTGAGCCAATCCTAATTTTTTTGTCATGTCAATCTGCTTCTCAATAAGCGTCACAGCCTTATTGTAAGCTTCCACCGCATCAGCCCCACTCAATCCGTCAAGTAACTCCTGTTGACGGGAGATAACGCCATCCATCACCTCCATGAGATCATTATAGCTATCGATCGTCTCTTGAGCCACTACATTCTTACCACCACCGAACAATCCTCCTATGGCCTTGCCGATACCTCCGATTATACCGGTAGCGGACGTAATGACACTAAACGGCTTGGTGAGATCTATGCTAGCCAGACTGGACATGACTTGACTCACTCCGTCCAAAGCCTTGGATATGGATTCCGGGACGGAAACACCCAAGTCGGTGAGCATATCAGCAATATTATTCCCAGCAGTAACGATATCCTGCCCTTTCTCTCCCATGGAGTTTATGGCCGATGTCATCTTGACCAAGGAGGATCTACGCTTGTTTAACGATTCCGTCAATTTTTTGTTCGCCATCTCCAAAGCCTCCTTGGATGCGGCCCCGCTAGACTCCAGATCATTCAACTCTTTTTGAGCGACGGCCACTTCCTCTATTGTCTCCTTATACTCATCATACCCTTGGCGTAATTGATCGATAGGCTTTCGATCGGTCATGGCCTCGTTGATTTGCTCGATAGCGTCCGATACCATCTTGAAATCCTCCTTGCTTATGGTTCCGACAGCGTCTTGAAGGTATTGTTGGAGCTTTTCCTTGATTCCGGACAACGCCTCGGTAGCAACTCTGTCAAGGTTGCCGAACACGGAAGTCCAATCTATATTCTCCTTGAGTTCCTCTAGGTTGATCTTAGATAGGCTCTCCTTCCTTTTCTTGTCAGCCTCTTCTAAAGCGGAGTCTATCTGTTTGGCGTTCTCCTCGTTTCTCTGGCTCTGCAAAAACTTGACATCCTCATTGTATTGCTTCTCGATATCCTCCCTTTGTTTGGCGTAATCCTTATACTTATCCAATGTACCCTTGAGTAACTCAGCCTCTTTAGCCTGTGTCTCGATCGTTATAGCCGCTAACATATCAGCAAGTAGCTGTAATTGCTCCTGTGGCAATTCAGAAACCTTCGTTGTTGTGGGAGTAAAAGCCTTCCCTTCTTCCTTGGCTTTAGGATTAGCCGCCTCGAACGCCTTTCTCTCGATCTCCTGTTGAGCCTTCAAGAACACCTCCCCTAATTTCGTAACCTCTTGTGTCTGCTTCTTATAATCAAGCCTTAATTGGGCGATACGCTTATCCGATCCCTCTTTCATAGCGTTTATGCGGGTTTGCTGGATCTGCATCTCTACCTCCAATTCCTTATCTTGGATCTTCTTGCGGCCTTCCTCTATAGCCATAAGTCTCTCGGAGGTCTCAACCTTTTCTTTATTGGCGCTAACGCCTTGGGCTTTAATCCTGTTACCTATTTCTCTCTGCTGACTAGACAATTCACGAAGTCTTGATGCTCTTTCCGCTAATTGCTTATTTACGTCTGCCTCTGCTTTCGCTTGCTCCTGCAACGCTTTTCCATTAGAATGTGATAAGGAATTTGTCTCTTTTATGATATCAAAACGTTCTTGAGCCATATCTACTTCCTCATTATACATTTCTTCTACTAACTTAGAGGCTTCTTTTGAGGCTTCCAGACGTTCTTTATCTGAATAAGCCGCATTTTGAGATTTCTCCCTCAACTCGCTTATTCTTGCCTCTATTTCGGATCTCTTAACCAGCCATGATCGCTGTCTATTTTCTAATTCATTCTCACGTTTAGCTAAATCTGCTCGCTTTTTTGATTTATCAATGATATCATCCATTAGTCCGGAAGCTTTCTTCAAAGGGGCCTCTATACCGGTAAAACCTTGTGCGATAGCATCCCCTAAATCCTTCAAACCTTCTCCTACCTCACCTCCAAATATCTTCCAGATAGCCGCACCAATCTTTGCCGTTGCGTTAAGACGGTTCATTACCTGTCCTTCCAAGAGGCTAACAATATCCTTCATAGCCTCTTTAGGCTTCGTGAACGCCTTATAAAGCCATTCTCCAACATCATCCACCACATCTAATATGGAATCCAAGGTTTGCTTGAAATAAGCGCTCGTGACATTCAACGCTTCCTCACCTTCCCTTGTCCGTTTGAACCAAGAAGTCAAGGCCATAAGAGCCAACGATATCCCAGCCAAAACCACCCCTATTGGCGTGGCGATAAATCGCAAGGATGCCTTAGTCAAGCCTTGCATAGCGGAAGCAGATTGCCCTATAGGACCGGGAAGTGCCGACATGTTTTGCATCATGTCATTAAGGGAGACGCTTGCGTCATCCAAGGCGCTAGCGTAATTACCTACATTTCTTTGATGATTGCCAAGAGAAGCGTCAAGCCGCTTGACCTCCGCATCCACGTTTTTTATCTCTGACAGCAACGCCTTCCCAAAAGAAGAGGATTGCATCGTTGCGCTCATGGAACGATAAAGATCCCTCATCTTCCCCAAGGATAGAGACAATTCATCAATAGATCCTTGAGCGGCCTTGTTCAGCTTTACGTCGTTACGTATGGATTGCTGGAGAGAGGATATATTCTGCTTGTATTCATATAAGGATCTGGTAAGTTCCTCCCTTCTTTGTTTTTGCTTATCGTTTAACGATCCGTTGTCTTTCTCCTGCTTGGCTAGATTGGCCAGCTCGTTTTTTACCTTAGCCAATGAGCCTTGTTCTCGGATAAGCTTCGCCACATGCTGATCCAATGTCCCGTTTACCTTGGTGATTTCCTCGTTAAGGTTGTCATAAGCCGATCTCTGTTGGTTCACTTGAGCGGTAGCTTGCGTCTGGGCGGCAGACGGAGGAATTACCTCGACCGTTCTTTTGGTCTTTCCGGCCTCGGCGTTCATTTGCTCATATAACGCCTTATAGGATTGCGCAAGCCTAGCTATCTCTTGCTCTTGTCTCTTGCTATCATTGATAGCCGATTGGACTTGTTGGGATTGCTCCTCCTTTAGCTTTCGTACCTGCTCGGTAAGCTCGTCGATCACCTTCTTTTGATCCTCTATCTGGGACAATATGACTTTCGATCTGGGATCATCCACATGGACATCCTTCAAGACCTTCTTTAGCTCCTCTATTTTCTTGATAGCCTCGTCTACTTGCTTGTAATTGGCAGTGATATCTATTGATATGGAAGACATAAACTTTTTTTTGCCCAAAAGTATGCCTCATCAAGATCGTAAGGAAATGTAAACAAAAAAAGATTGAAACATTATAGGTATTGTTGTAATTTTATTGTAGAAGGGAAATAAAAAACCCCGAACCATTGGAACGGGGCTAAAATATTATTTAATTAAGCCAAGTAAATTTATGTTCTTTGGCTGTTTCTAAATCTTTGGCAAAATAGATAATATTCTTTGTTGCTGGGCGTGTACCTGTTTCCCATAAAATATCATATTTTGTTTGCTCATAAACTGCATAATATTTTTGAGGGTACGAATATATATAACCTTGCATTCTCGCCTTTGGATAGGAATTTATTGTTTCTGAATAACTCGTTTCATAATCGGTATATCCTCTTAAACTATTGTTAATATTAAGAAATGCCTCCGCATCTGATCCTGAACTATTGATTACCTTTTCTACTCCACACAATAGGCCGTTTTCAAAATAATACCTATTTGTAATCTTATATCCTGATTTTGTATATGTAAAATTTTTAGATCCTCTTTGTGTGTCATTCATAAAGCTATCATAAGGTCGTTCAATTTTTTCTTTTAACTCATCATAGGAGATGTCCCAATCAGTGACAGTTGAACCAATGTAATCAATTGTTGAAGTTACAGATACTTTACATTTAGCTTCCGCATCTCCAAATTTCACAGTAATTGCAGTTTCTCCAATGTGTTCCCCCTCTATATTAATTTTTCCTCCATAGACCATCGCTTCTGCAATAAATTCATTATCAGAAGAAACAGTACAATTATCAATATCTACCCCTGATACATCAATGTTAACATCCTCTTCTACATTGATCTTGACTTCTGTTTTACTCAATGATATGTTTATAGGTAGATCTTGCGGCTTATCATTACCCATATCCTCAGCATCTCCACAGCCCGTAAAAACAAATAAAGCCAATAGCATTGACCATAAATAAAATACTTTATTCATTGTAAAATGTATTTAAGTTAATAATGGCACAAATCTAGCAACAATATTTAACAGGATAATAAATTTATGGGAAAAACATCAATGAAGATTATAAAAAAAGACGGCCTTTCAGCGATCCGTCACCTTATCATGGTATTATTTACTCATCCTTGCCATTTTCCATCGATAATGTTAAATCATTTCTTTTTTCATTCTATCTCGTCCAATGATTTCATGAAGGCATCAAAATTGCTTACGTCTATCGTCCCGGCATACTTTCCAGAACGAGCCTCGTTTATCGCCGCTATCGTTTCCTCGTTTGGCTCGGAGTATACAGCTTCCATCAAGGTGCTCTCTACGAAATTATTCAGGCTCCTGTTCGCTTTCTTGGCTTGCTCCTGCAATATTTGCAACAAGTCCTCACGTAAACGGAACGAGGTTTGCTTTCTTATTACTGCTTCCATATTACTTCTGTATTATATTGTATCGCAAAGGTAATGCATTGTATGCAGAAAACAAACTTTCATGATTTTTATTTTGAGATCATTGAAGATAACATCATTCCACCTTTATCTTCAATGGGTGCCCGCAATTAGGGCATTTATACCCACCATCGGTCTCTTTTTGTACTTCGGAGGGAGAAACAAACAATTGCCAAAAAGGGACGTTTAAGGCTGTGGCGATCGCATTCAGTGTATTTGCTGATGCTTCCTGTTTCCCATTGATGATATTATACAAACTTACACTTGACAAACCTATAACAGATGATAATTCTTTAGCTGTCAATCCTTTTTCTGAAAGAATATCTTTTATTCTATTTTCCATAAGCCAATACTTTATATGATTACACCGCAAATATAATGCGATTCTTTTTATTTGTAGCTATTGTATAAAGAATAACATTGTTAAATAGCGTTAACCATAATGCAATTCTTTATTTTGTTATTGTCGCATATAAAGTATTGCATTATATTTGCATCATCAAAATAAAATAACAGTACAATGGCAACACAGAAATACAACAAGAGTGAGATCATGAAGGAAGCGCATAAGATCTATAGAGAGTGCAAAATATACGGACGTACATTCGGCTCGTGCCTTAAACAGGCTTGGGGATCGGCGAAAGCGATGGTGCAGCTTGCGGAAAAACGTGCGGCGTTTGCTAAGGAACTTGCGGAAAGATCCCATAATGTAAGACTTACTCATGTCGGTATGGCTAGCCTTTACGGTAACAGGGTTTATTCGGGAGATTGATAACTATACATTAATGATATAAGAAATATGGAAACGATAGAGGTATTGAAGAACGTGCAAAGGATTGCGTTGGAGTGTATGATCGGAAGGAAACCGGTACATATAAATGTAGGCGTTATGCCGGAGACGGGCGGTTTATGCGTCACCGTACAAGACAGGTCTCACGATGTGGTCTACATGGAGATATTCAATGACTGGATGCCGGATCACAAGGAATGGAATAAAAAGACCTACGATAGATTCATGAGCGTAATTAGCGACATGACTTGCAGGCTTGCGGGATAACTCGAACGACGGGGAGAGGATCGGAAGTAGATGCCCCTCCGGTAATACGGCCGGAGGGATTTTACAACAATAGCTCCATTGTGGTGTTTCGAGCCTTGAAAAAATAGGCCACGGATTTTGTCATATATAATTTTGTGATATGAAAATGATCGCTCATGTGACGGTAGCGAAAGAAGATATTTAAGGGCATTGATTCCAGTTGCAGACCGTCACAATAGGCAACTTCAATCTTTGCCCTTCGCTTTTTACCTTGTCAAGCGAGACTGGTAATAAGCAGGTAGGACGGCATACACCGGGGTTCAAGTCCCCGGCTACCACTTCGGTCAAAATAAAATCCTCAAAGGTAGTGCTTGACCGAGCTACCAATGAGGATAGTATTAACCTTTATAACTGCACAAAGTTATGAATAATATTCGAATTTTCCAAAATGAGCAGTTCGGACAAGTAAGAATTGCGATGAATGAGAATGGAGAGCCGTTGTTTTGCTTGGCAGATGTAGCAAAGGCACTTGGTTATAGTAGACCAGCTGACGCTGTTTCACAGCATTGTAAGGGGGTCGCCATTTTACCGACCCCCACTGTAAACCAGTACGGAGCAACGGTTATGCAGGAAATGAAGTATGGCAAAGAAGGAGAAGTGTATCGTTTGACAATGAAATCAAAATTACCAGATGCCGAAAAATTTCAAGATTGGGTATGTGATGAAGTCTTACCTTCTATCCGGAAAACCGGAGGCTACATGATATCCAAACCGGAAGATACTCCAGAGGAACTTATGGCACGTGCTCTTCTAGTCGCTCAAGACGCATTGAGGAGACGTGAGGAGCGGATCGCCAACCTAGAGCAACAAACCGCCCTTCAAAGCAAGGAACTTCAAGCCGCTGCCCCAAAGGTCAATTACTACGAGAAGGTATTGCAAAGCACCAGCACGTATAACACCAACCAGATCGCCAAGGAGCTAGGAATGAGCGCCGTCACATTGAACCAAAAGCTGAGAGAGATGGGCGTACAATACAAGCAAGGTGGTCAATGGCTATTGACACACAAGTATCAAGACGAGGACTACACGAGAACAAGGACATATCCATACGTCCAGCGTGACGGAACGCCCGGAACGGCGATGCAAACCGTATGGACGGAAAGAGGACGGGAGTTCATCCACGGTCTTTTTGACCTAAAGAGTACCATCGTGTCCGGGGTGAAGGAATTGTCACGCATATATAACAACATGGACGAACTTGAGAGAAAGGAAGATGTATTCAGCGAGCCTTTATATACGGACATGTCTAAGATAGACGCAATGTACGAGGCTTTCCAATCCATTTATTGCAAGTCCAAAATGACCGTGAATGATCGCAAGAAGTTCCTGTTTGTGATAATCTTGTTGTATTGCCCCAAAAAGTTGGCGGGCAAGAAAATGAAAAGCGGATTACGTGATAAGATAGCGAACATCCTACACATGAGACAACATTCCACCCTTTCCAACAACGTGAAAGATCTTGTCAAGGAATATGACTCTGATCCTAATTTCAAGAAAGACGTAAGCAAGGCGTACAATTTCATCACTCAAAATATAACTCCGGATATAAACAATCATCTATTATCCAGATTAGGATGAATG
>OOAG01002148.1_pt1 | contig 13359 bp, 15 predicted proteins | sample 1671461 | NCBI WGS metagenome assembly OOAG01 (sample SAMN06348159, study PRJEB24527) | human gut metagenome | biome: human gut; feature: ankylosing spondylitis patient; material: feces | host: Homo sapiens | place: China | collected 2015-10 | reverse complement strand
ATAAATTTAAAATATCGGCCATATAGCATTTTCTTGTCAATGGTTATTAGTGGACCAAAACTGTTTATAGGAAACTTTCTTATTCGTTTTTCTAAATAAGATACAATTATTTGCTCGTCAGTAGATAGTGTTTTCGGTAATAAAAGGTGTGGAATAATTTGTCCTGTTTTAGGGACTACTTCCAATAGAAATGAATATTCCTTCCCAACATGTTTGCTAAATTCTGTAGAAAAATTTTCATTAATAAGGGGGGAAATTAAAAAATCTATATTCCTTTTAATGTCATCATACCAACATCCGTCTTCGCGTATTAATATCATACCTCCTTTTTGTGGAAAACAAGAAGATTCAAACTCACCTTCATCTGGAGTTATTAGTTTTTCGTCAGATATCCTACCTTTATCAATGGATAGGATTGATGCTTTTTTTGATACAATTGTATTAAAAAGCTTTTTGGGACAATGCAAAACGAATAATTTGCCAGTGAACCATTTGGCAATTATACCATTATAACCTGCTGGTACATCTTGATACATGGTTGATTTTCTCGATCCATATTTTTCTTTTATTTTTTGATTTTAATAAGTGCCGTTGGTGATTTTGGCTTACCATCCCTATATATCTCCCCTGATTTCATAAGCGGATTTATAACTTCATTTAAGAATTGACTTCTACTCCGATAGTTAAGAGACATCTGTAGTTCCTTTATAGGCTTTGGTCCTTCCATCTTAAGAATAGCCATAACTTTTTCCGCATCTGTAAGGTTTTCTAAATCCAGTTCTATAGCCTCATCTCTAAATAATCTGTCATATAATCTCAAATTCAAAAATCCGGGATATATAGATACTACCGGCTGTAATTCATCTGGACTGGACTTGTAAGATTCCATCATGGTTTGAAAACCAGTTCCACCTCTCTCCATCAGATTTGCCACATCCAGGCAAGCTGCTATGATGGCATTTCTTCTGATAGACGGTATAGAACCGGCTGGATATGCATTGTAATCTTTTGGCAGTAACCATGACCCTGGTGAAACTATTTCAATTCTGTCTGAATAGATATCAACATCAATCTGTGTTCCCGAAATAGAATAATCCCTATGGGCAATGGCATTTACCAATGCCTCTCTTACAGCTTCCTTAGGATACGATCTGATTTCATCCCGTCCACCCTTTTCTGTTTTTACCCAGCCTGTTTTGGTGTTTCGTTCAATAAAGTTTAATGCATTCTCAAATACGTTTGCAATAGAACCTCTTAATCTGCTGCTATCTAAAACAATACCTGTCTTGTTTTTCCCTTTCCATAAACGGCAGCATATCATTGTGTCATCTTCATTATAGTTGTCTGAAAACATTATAAATCCTGATTTTGCATACCCATCTTTTGAAACTATTTCTTCGTTCTGCAATTCTTTCATTGTTGGAGCAGATTTATCTTGTCTGTATTCCTTACAAAGATTAAGGTATTCTGACCACTGATTATCAGTATATGCCACCTCGCTTGTCTCATTATCTACACCATATTTTCTCTTTGAAAGTGAAATAATTTCTTCCGGTGTTGCAGGAGTCGCATTTCCATCTCCCTTTATAAAAACTGTTTCATTGTAATCTCCTTCTCTATATCTTATTACAGAATCTGCAGGAGCAACTTTAACAGCTAATACAAAATGTTCCGCATTAGAATCCACACTTCTCATCATATATGAAATCTTAATGTGTGGAAAAATATGTCTATCATTAATCCTTGAAATTAATAGTTTTGTTTTATCAACTTCTTCAAGATCAATTCCAAAGGCCTCCCCATCGTTTGATACACCTATAAATAAGGTTCCTCCTTTATCATTTGCATATCAAATAAGAGTTTTTGCCCATTTAATGGGATTATCCGGATTCAATACTGCTTTATATTCATAACTTGTATCTTCTGTAATAACATCTGGATATATCTCTTTGATTTTCATGAATCTCCTCCATATAATAATGTTCTTGGCATAACTATATCAAACATTACTAAACATTACAACAACATTACAATTACATCATAGGTGAAAATTTACTTGCATTTCTGCCTATGATACAGTAGGATAAGGATTTTAAATAATATATGACATTATATAAACATTATTACAACATTACTTAAACATTATTCACTATAATGACAGGTACAAGTCCCATTCGTATATTAAATGATGCCAGGATCAAAAGGTCTAAGCCCACATAAGCTAGCTCATAAGTGGGTGAAAGACCTTTTGACCCGCCTTGATATGCGCATAAAAGTGGGATGATAATCCCACAATCCGTAGGCATCAAAGTCGGGGGCTTTTGACCCCGACATCATTAAATACAAAAACGGCATGCGAGTGCCTATTTCTCATAGAAATTTTAACATTTGCCATTTCCCGCAAGGCTTGTTAAAATAAGGATATGAAAAAGAAAAATTTATGTAAAACGTTATTAAAAACCATGTGTATCGTGCTGGGGATCCTCATCCTCGCACTGTTGGCTTACATTGTCTACCTCTATGCCAGTTATTACAGGATTGAGGACAATCAGGAACTGGTGGTGGAGGCACCGGTCGACGATACTACCACAGGTGCGGCTGCGGTGTTGGCTACGGATACGGAATATTCTGCAGTAACCTACAACATCGGCTTTGGTGCTTATCTGCCGGATTACAGCTTCTTCATGGATGGTGGTACCTCCTCCTGGGCGGAGAGCCCGGAGACCGTACAGTATGCCATAAACGGTGCGGGAGAGCTGGTGAAGTCATTAGACCCGGATTTTGCGCTGATCCAGGAGATCGATCTGGATGCCACCAGAAGCTATCATACGGATGAGTACGAGATGCTGCGCAACCTTCTGCCGGAATATACTACCGTATTTGCGCAGAATTATGATTCTGCCTTCCTGTTCTATCCGTTTACACAGCCCCACGGCAGCAGCAGAGCAGGACTCGGACTGTTCTCGAAATATCCGGTGTCTTCCGCCCTGCGCAGAAGCTTCCCCATCTCCACTTCCTTCAGCAAGTTCTTCGATCTGGACCGCTGCTACAGCGTCTCCCGGATCCCGGTGGACAACGCAAAAGAGCTGGTGATCTTCAATCTGCATATGTCTGCCTACGGCAACAGCGACGCCATCCGCAAGGGACAGATTGAGATGCTGTGCAATGATATGGCAAAAGAATACGAAGCCGGCAATTACGTGCTCTGCGGCGGCGACTTTAACCACGACCTGAAGGCTTCCGAAGAGGATGCGGAGAATTGTGAGTCCTGGGCATTTCCTTTTCCGAGAACGGAGTTGCCGGAGCATTTTGCCTTCTGTCTGGATCTGTTGAGTTCTGAGGAGAAGGAAGCTCTTTGGAACAGCGCCAGAAATGCGGATATGGAATATGTCCCCGGTGTAACTTATACCGTAACCTTGGACGGATTCATTATCTCCGACAATATCGAGTGCCTGTCCTATGAGAATGTAAACACCGGCTATTCCTACTCCGACCATGATCCCGTGAAGATGGACTTCGTGTTAAAATAGTGTCAAGATTTACAAAGTCTGTTGACAGTGCTTGTCCTTTTTTGTAGAATGAGGGCACAGTTAAGAGGGAGTAGTTCCCGGATGGTTTCTGATAGAATGGTAACCCGGAATGGTAACCGAAGGATACACGAAGCTGTCCGGAATGATAATCGTCATCACGTCCGTCGGACCGGTTATTATTGTAAGCAACGAGACTTTTATCGATCATTTTTGATGCGGTAAGAGTCTCTATTTTTATACTTTTTTATAAGGATATGTGAGTCACCGCAGGAAAGGACAGCTTATGGAATACATATTGTTACTCGTAGGATTTATACTTCTGATCAAAGGTGCAGACTTTTTCGTGGAGGGAAGCTCCTCCCTGGCGGGGATCCTGAAGGTCCCCAGCGTCATCATCGGTCTGACCATCGTCGCCATGGGCACCAGTGCTCCGGAGGCCTCCGTCAGCATCAATGCCGCACTGGCTGGCAGTAATGATATCGCCATCAGTAACGTCGTCGGCTCGAATATCTTCAATGGTCTGGTGGTCGTGGGTATCTGTGCATTTCTGCACAGCTTTATGCCCCACGGAGAGATCCTGAAGCGGGATATGCCGTTAAATATCCTGGTGACCTTCGTATTATGTCTGATGTTTTTAGATGGCAGCTTAAGCCGCATGGAAGGCGCTGTCCTGTTGCTGGGCATGATCGTATATCTGGGATTTATGATCTATTCTGCCCGGAAAAACAGAGAAGAGGGAGAACCCGGCAAGATCCTCTCCCTGCCCCGCAGCCTTCTGTATATTGCCGGAGGTCTGGCTGCCGTTATCTTCGGTGGTGATCTCGTCGTGGATAAAGCGTGCATCATCGCTACGAATTTTGGTGTCAGCCAGAATTTCATCGGACTGACTATTATCGCCATCGGCACCTCCCTGCCGGAGCTGGTGACCTCCATCGTTGCCACGAAAAAGGGAGACAGCGGGCTGGCGCTGGGCAATGCCATCGGCTCCAACCTGTTCAACATCCTGTTTATCCTCGGAATGTCCGCGGTGATCAGCCCTCTGCATGTCCTCGGAGAGTCCGTCATCGACACTGTACTGCTCCTTGGCAGTGCCATTCTGCTCTTCGTATTCGCCCGTACCGGCAGACGCATGACCCGCAGTGAGGGGGCTGCGTGCGTGCTTCTGTATGTTGCATATACGGCTTACCTCTTCGTGAGGTAACAGTGCGGCTATAGACGCACAAAAAAGCGCACCTAAGGGGAGGTGCGCTTTTTTGTGCTAATATGTTCTTTCTAAAATCAATTTTGGTTTTGCATCTACCAACATATGTAATACTCTCAGTACATATACTTTCTTCGCTGATTCATCAATATAAAAGTATATTTTGTATCTTCGGTAATAGCATTTGCGAATTCCCTTTATTGCAAGTTCTTTATCGTCATCCAATGCATGCGCTTCCGGCATAGATTCAAGTTTGGCAATTGTCTTATAAAATCCTCTTGCCAATTGCAATGCCATTTCCGGTGCTTTTTTAGCAAATGCTATATAGTCTGTATTAGCACAAATATCCTCTTCCGCCTTGGGAAGAATTTGCACTTTATACATTATTTTCCGTTATACCTGCTTTCCAACTCTGCGAAAAAAACTTTGTAATCTCTACCTTTTCCGCTCAACATATCTTGATAGCTATCCATTACTTTCTGGCGAACTACATTATTATCTACTTTGCTATCCGAATCGACAATATGTCTGTTCCCTTGAGCCATTACTTCCATAGCCTACATCCTCCTTACCTTAAAATCAAATCCGGTCTAATATGTTCAACGGTATTCTCACACATTCCGATTTTATTATATCCGACTCTTCACGTTTAATCAACATATAATCACTGAATTCAGATCTCATGTAATACAAAAGAGCACTCCCGCATGGGAATGCTCTTCATTATTTGTGGCAGATATCTCTCCACTGGCAGTCGCCACAGATGACCTTGCCATATCCCGGCTGCAGAATCTTCTCTTCCACGATCCGCTCAAATTCCGCAAAAGTCATTTCCTGCCCTGCCTTTAATCCGGTGTATTTCAATACACCCGCATCATACCGGTCTACCTTCTCCGCAGACTCGCAGCTGCCACCCTTATTATGGGGGCAGGCGCTGCAGATCTCATCCGTCGCACCGACCAGCTGCAGGGATGCCGGTCCGTTTTTCCCCAGAAGCCATTCCTTCACCTCCGCCATATGCTTAGTGAACCCTTCACTGTATCCCTTCCCTTCGAAAAAATACAGGCACATGCCGTGGTGCGGACGGATCCGGTAAGTTGTTGTCACTTCCATATCCGGCGTATCCTTTATTCCTGTCCGTTCAGCTTCAGAGCCTTAGACAGTCTCTTGCTCAGAGTCAGTGCCAGTGCGATCTTCACCAGATCCGGGATAATGAAAGGAATTACACACCAGCCCAGTACGGTAGCCAGACCGACAGCTCCGGAATTCTGCGCATACACAACCATGAACCATACCGTTCCGATAGCATAGCACACGATCAGGCCCAGTACCATGGAGATACCCAGCACCCATGTCTTACGTCCGAACAGCTTCTCGATCAGCCACATCAGCAGTGCGGAGAATAAAAATCCGATAATGTAACCGCCGGTGTTGCCCAGCAGAACACCGATACCACCGGAGAACCCGGCGAATACAGGAATGCCTACCGCACCCAGTAAAATATAGATCAATACCGCAAGGCTTCCTCTCTTACCGCCCAGTACGCCGACTGCCAGGAATACTGCGAAGGTCTGTAACGTAAAAGGAACCGTCATCGGGATGGAGATCCAGGAGCAGATCGCGATCAGAACTGCAAATACTGCAATGTACACCATGTCATAAGTCTTGCTACGAGTTGTTGTCTGTGTTGTCATAATAAAAAACCATGCCTTTCTGTCAGATGTTTTTTTGTAAAAACCTCTGTCAGAATAGCATGGTGGCTTTCAATTGTCAACCATTTTGTAACATGGTTGACAATTGAATAGATTCTCTTGTCAGGACTGCTTCATCGTCTTCTTATTCCGGTACATATCCTTATCTGCACGCTCACGCACCTTCTCCGGATCCGTATCATCCGCCGTGAATACAGCATACCCATAGGCAATTCCCACGGGAACGGGAATGATGTTCTTATGATTCAAGATCTCTACATCCTGATCGATCTTATGCATCACACGTTCTATCTTAAAATATCTTCCCTTCGGAATGATACAGCAGAATTCATCTCCGCCAATGCGATAACATTTCCCATAGCGTTCAAAATTGTCCTCTATGATATGTGCCGCGTTGATAATATACTCATCCCCTGCCCTATGGCCATATTGATCGTTACACTGCTTAAGATTATTCAGGTCAAAGGTCACTATGACATACCCTTCAAAATCCCTCTCGTTTTTCACAAAATAATCATAAGCATTTCGATTATATAAGCCGGTCATGGAATCATTCAGGGCAAACTGTTCCAGCTCCTCCACCCTGCGACCTTTTTTCAGCCGGGCAACCGTCTGTCTGGCGGATTCTATTCCCAGCACCACAATAAAGATCAAGAAAGAGATTCTGCCAAAGACACCTACATCATTGCTGGTTTTATAATAACCACTCACATCTACAATGGTAGCAAAAAATACAAGCAGCAGTGCCCCTACACATGCCTTCAGCCTCTGATCCAGCTGCCTTCTGGCAATTTTGCTACAGATGACCACCAGCAGGTATAGAATCATCAGAATAATCAACGCATGCGTCATCCACAGGCTTCTCCGGAACTCATATATCTCTGTTGCATTCAGTATATGCGTCAGGACGATCAATGCCAGATTAGCATTACAGATAATTCTACAAAACCGGTCATCCCTGATCTCCAGAAAGCTCTTCACAAACAGGATAAAGGACATCGGCAACAGCATGAGCGTAGCAAATGCCAGATAAGAGCATCCCTGCCTGTTGGTCAGGAGCAGCGTTGCCACATCCGTCTCATTGGCCGACCATGTTCCCAGCAGGATCGAAAAAATACCCAGATACAATAAGGTTCCGTCGATCCGGCTTCCGCAGCGGATAACGATCCAATAAATACTAATATACAATCCTATCAGTATCACCATCATGCTGATGAGAAAGGCAGGCATTGCCCGGCGCATCACCCAACGATAGCTATTATAGCCGCCACCGATATAAAACGTCTTCTGCTGGCCTGCCGTTTCCGGATAACAAGGGGTGAACTGTACCTGCAAGCTGCTCACATTACTTGAAAACCTGACAATATTCCAGGTCCAGCCCGGAGTATTTCCCCATATGCCGGGTACAGCATCCAGCTGATAGATCAGCTTCCCATCTGCATACACCACAATCTCCTGATGTGTCGAATAAAACACGATCGAGTTCGTCTCATCATCGTCCTGATCCAATATAAAATCATACAGCTCCCTGCCGTCATCCAGGACGCTGACTGCTTCCGGCGTACATGCCTGTAATGACTTTACCTCGGGCACACTGCCTGAGGTGCAGATCATGCACAGAAGCACCATAGCAAATACGACTGATACAATTATAATAAGCTTTCCCTGTTCCTTCTCCATTACTTCCCTCAATATCCAACGTGTTGTTTGGCACTATAGTACTAGTTTCCTTATCATTTGTCAACGCAATGTCGTATCTATCTCATGTTTGAAAATATTATAATTCTGCTCATCCCGCAGCCGCTTCATAGCTTCGCTTCTTCGACACTATAATTTCCGCATCCTGCAGCTGCACTTTCCTTCTGCTCCAGCGGCAGTATCGCATTGTATACCAGCGTGTGCTTGTCATCCGGCTGACAGTCCCAGTGATAATGACCGAAATACCAATGCCTGTAATGCAGCTTCTGTTCCAAAGTCCCCAGATAGTCCGTCAGCAGATCCGGGGCACAGGAGCGTCCCGTCCCGGCATTGATCCGGTCCTGCAGCGTGCTGGCACAACAGTGTGTGATCACATAATCTACCTCGTAGTGATATCGTTCCAGATTGCGCAGGCCCTCCTGCAGTTCTCCCTCTGTCGGCAGCTCCTGGGGCCACCAGCTTTCCTGAAGGATCCGGTAGGGAGGATAATTCCGGTCTGCCCTGCGCTTCTGTTCTGCGAAATCCACCGTCTGACGATCCAGAATTCCTCCCTGAATGTCATGGGAAGATGCCCCTCCGAAGGTGAAACAGGTCTTGCCGTCAATCTCGAAGACCTGTCCCCGTTCCAGCAATATCACCTTGTCCCGGATAATGTGCCGCGCTTTCCCGCCATGCCATTCTTCCAGCGGATATTCCCCGATCATATCATAGTTTTCATGGTTTCCCTGTACCCACAGAATGGTGTAAGGTTTCTCCGCAAAATTTTTACAATGATACTCAAAAGTTTTATCCTTCGCCCAGCACAGTCCAAAATCTCCGCAGATAATGATGTAATCCTCCTGCGTCAGCTCCATGCCGGCTCTCCGTAATCTTTTGGCGGAAAACCTTGCGAAATCCCCATGCGTATCTCCCGTTATGTAAATCATACCATTCTCCCTCGGTATCTGATCAGAATCCTCTACATGTTGATCCTCCCCCTGTAGTAGGATAACATTAGCATACTGCAGGGAAAGAAATACTGTTTCAGGCAAAGTTTATAAGAGCTATTCTATCCTATCAGATAAATAGTCCCGCAATCGTTCCTGCACACATTCCTGAATGTCTGCTGCCGTTTTTCTTGCCTTTGTCATTCCAAGTCCTATCTTTTTCGCTACCGAAAGAAGATCATCCATTCCCGGATCTGCACCATTTCCATTTACTGTTGTTGCGTGCTCTCCACCGATAGAATTGGAATACGTAAGATCATATGCCGGAGAAAGTATCCATCTCTTCTCCTCATCCCTGTATATATAAGAAAAATTCTTGGAATGATCATCTCGGTTATGTGCAAAAACATTAAAACACATAAGGCGGTAAAGCTTTTCACACTCCTCCATAGATTTCGTAAGCTGAAGAGTTAATTTCATAAGAATATCATAATCCAGATTGGGAATTCTGTGAGATGTCTCAAGAATTGCTGCTGAAATGAAGAGAAAATGGGCTGATCGAGAATCCCTCCTGTAACCATTCATCGCTATACGCAAACGCCGCAAGCCGGTTTTGATATAATGCCATTGTTCCGATCTTTTGGTCATGATAATATACATCCAGCTTATTTAGTCTGTCCATGAAGTATCTCCTCTATGGAGTCAAATGGTACCTCTTTAAATAATGCTTCCAGCTCTCCCTCCGCTCCAAGAGCTATTGCAAGCTTTGTAAAAGACTGCAACGAGATCTCTCCAGTCTGCTCAAAACGTTTCAACGATCCGAGACTTACCCCTGATCTGGATGCAAATTCCTTTTGGGAAATTTTCTTTCTCTTCCGAAGCTGTACCATTCGCTTTGCCAGTTCCATATTTATTTCTGCCCATGTTTTTTGATATAAATTAATCATGCTAATATTTTAGCAATTTCACCTCAAAATTGCGAGAAATAGATAAAATATTATCCCTCCTGTTATCTTATTTCATACTTCTTCTGCATTGCATTCATTACTTCCGGATCCTCTAATCGTATAATCTTATCCGCATCTCCTCCGGCACTCATTTTTGCGATCAGAGCCAACAGTGACTTTCTCTCTTCCATGCGTCCTTCTTCGCGCCCACACTCCCGCTCAGCCTTACGGAGCTTCTTTTCTTCTTTTTCTTTGTCATACTCAAATATACTCACCTTGTACACCTCCGCCCGATTGTGCTGCAGGAATTCCGTAAGGATTCCTTCGTTAATGCATTCGGTAATCGCCAGTTCCACCGCCTCATTCAATGGCATTTCCGCTGCGTACTTTCTGACTCTTGCCACATACTCTGCATATTCCCATAAAACATGGCAGTTATTCATCAGTTCCTCATTATGTCCGGCATTGATATTTAACATCGTAACCTTCAATTCCAGCGCCGGATCCTGCATCGGATTCTCAAAAGCATCCGACAACCGCAGTTCTGTCCGATCCGGAACGTCCCTGTCTGTCCCATTATAAAACACCAGGAAATTCGGCGTCGGAATCTTTTGAATACCAGACGAATATAGGGATTTCTCATCCACCAGCTTCTGATACTCGCTGGCTATGTAGAACAGATCCCGCAACGGAATATTTGGGTTATACGTAGACTGATGTTCATACAGGTACAATCCCATTTCCAGTACAAATGCCAGGTCATTCTTCATGCCCATATAAATGGCATTTTCCAGAGTCACGATCTCCAACTCTTCCGGGTTCTGATAATGTTTCCCTGTTACTGCATTATACAGAGATAACAAATTTTCGATTTGGGAAAATATCCATCGAAAAATAGTATCCTTGTATTTGCGGTTAGCAATAAGCAATTCGTAGCTGCGTTTCTTCATAGTGTCCTCCTGTTCCCATAGCACTTGAAATCAAGAAGGTACACTTCGCCTGTCCTATCCACTTGTCATTCAACGTACTATGCTGTGCATGCATGGTTAATGTGGTATAAAAGCATAGAATTCATTGAAATGATATAGATGTGTGGATCAGCTCTCGCTGCCGAAATCGTCAGAACGTATGCTTTGTGATTATATTACATAGATTTCCGGTTCCTGTCAATTAACAAAATAGCCAAATCCGCACTACCTGAATTTGGCTACTTTGAATAGGAGCATCGCAGGCACTAAATAATCCGACGGTGCCGCATATATCGCAGTTATTATTTTACACATGTGTTTGTCTCAAAAATATCTATCAGAGCTGAAAGCATTGCCCACTCAATTTATCCCATATTTCTGTTTCATTGTCTTTAAGATTTCCGGTTCTCCAAACAAGGCAATCTTATCTCCATCACCGCCAGCAATCATACTATTTATCAGCTTTACCAGCTGGCTTTCACCCTCTTCTCTTCCTTCCAGCCTTCCTTCTTCTCTGCCTTCTTCTCTGCCTTCTTCTCTGACGTCGTCATCATGTAACAGTTCTTTCATGTACTCCGACCTCCATTCCTCATTCTTACGTGCTCTACGCACCGCTTCATCTATCCTCCGGCTCAGGTCTCCTCCGACCTTCCCAAATCTTCTCCGTTCCATCCTTCAGGTACAGCTCTCTGTCTTCCTTACACAGATTCTGGAACAAATACTTCGCATATCCCCAGCCAAACGGATCAAATCTTCTCCACCGGCTGATGGTTCAGATTCTGCATCTCTGCATCGTACATACGCTTTTTATCCCGCGTATACATATCCAGCCGGACCGGCTTGCCACTTTATCACCCATCGCCTTACCAAACATAAAATCATCCGAAATCGTCAGTTCCTCATATCGTTTTGCCATCCGTGTTCTCCTCTCACACTCCACAGGAGAATAAACAACTACAATACGTAGAACAAACGCTCTGTCCTTCATCATCTCCTGCTCTATTGTATTTAATGGGGTAAATAAGCAGGAATTCCTCTGAAGTCACAGATATCAACTTATGCTGATTTAGAAATTTGAGATAGAAAAAAAATCTGCTTACAAACAGAGAATAACAAAGAACTATGTACTTGTCAATGCTGCAAAATAGCCAAATCTGCGCTTTGTTATTTTTTACGGAAAAGAAATCGAAGAAAACGGATACCCCGGGCAAACCGCCGAAGTATCCGCTATTTTAACTATGCTAAATAATTCCGAACAAAGAGAACGTGATTATGCACTCAGACTTTTGAAGCTTTTTCTGGCTTATCAAAAATAACACCCTGACTAGTTAAAACCAAACAGCTTCTGACAGATCTTGTACCCCTCTACGGAAATCTTGCGTCCGCCTCTTCCGGGCAGGTTCATCGTTCCGCCCATGATGCCATTGCGCATCCACAGGTACAGTCTCTTATCCTTGCTCTTAAGATACTCCCACAATTCTTTCTTCTTATCCAGGTGTTCCTGAGTACCGGAGCGGATCAGCAGAACGGATGACACTGTCATAATAATTTCCAGATAGTTACGCATGTACTGATACAGGCGTCTGTTCTTGACCAACTCCTGTTTTTTTGCCACAAGATAATCGATCATCAGCTTAGTCACGCGGATCTGCTGATCGATACGGGAGATCATGACCGTCTCGTTCACGGACTGATCCTGTCTTCCTATATAATATCTGTAGAAATTCACATCCAGATAATACATATTTTTCACATAAGGTAACGGTTCAAACACATACAGATTGTCCACATAGAAAGTATGCTCCGGAAGCTTCAGTCCGCATTCCTGAAGCAGCTTCGTACGGAAGATCACGGAGTGCATCAGTATGTAATGTCCCTTGATAAAATGATGGCAGTCCGCCCAGGTGAACATCTTCTCTACCGGCAGAATATGACGGTACTGAATGACTTTCTTGCGACGCTCGCCTTCCTTCTCATAGACATAGTTGCTGATCAGCATGTCCAGTGCCTGACCGCCTCCTGCCAGCTTCCGCAGAGTGTCCAGGATCTTAAAATAGGCATCCTGCTTCACCCAGTCATCACTGTCCACCACCTTAAAATATAATCCGGTAGCATTGGCAATTCCGGTATTCACTGCAGAACCGTGTCCACCGTTCTCCTTGTGGATCGCGCGGACGATCGTAGGAAACTGTGCTTCATATTCATCTGCGATCTCCGCAGTGCGATCCTTAGTAGATCCGTCATCAACGATCAGAATCTCCACATCCTCCCCTCCGACTAACAGGGAGTCAATACATTTTCTCATAGATCGGAAGAGCGTCGTGTAGGGAAAGAGTGTAGATCTCGGTGGTCGCCGTATCATTAAAAAAAAAAAAAA
>OOAG01002147.1_pt1 | contig 13361 bp, 8 predicted proteins | sample 1671461 | NCBI WGS metagenome assembly OOAG01 (sample SAMN06348159, study PRJEB24527) | human gut metagenome | biome: human gut; feature: ankylosing spondylitis patient; material: feces | host: Homo sapiens | place: China | collected 2015-10 | reverse complement strand
TTTTTTTTTTTTACAAAGGCTATTAGGAAGATGATAACACTCACTACGAATGTATAAGTATCTTTAGTTGGCGAACCAAAGTTTTCTACATTCATAAGTACCAATGCTGCCGATGCAAGTAATCCTACGACTGCCGGCCGTAAGCCGCTAAATACAGATTCTACTACCGGATGTTTCTGATACTTCAGAAAGAATTTACTGATTGTCAACATTAAAATAAATGAAGGTAGTACTACTGCAAAGGTAGCGATAATTGATCCCCATACACTGCCCGTTGATGTAAATCCTACATAGGTTGCTGCATTGATACCGATAGGGCCCGGAGTCATTTGGCTGATAGCCACAATATCTGTAAATTCCTGAGAACTGACCCATCCGTAACGGGTCACCACCTCTCCCTGTATCATAGAGAGCATCGCATATCCACCTCCGAAACCAAAGAGTCCGATTTTGAAGAAAGTATAGAAGAGTTGTAAATAGATCATAAAGTTAGTGATTAATGATTAGACATGAACTGATTATTTTTTTCAGACAGAAGAACAAATAAGCTGCCTGTAAAGGCTATACAAGAAATATGTTCTTTTGTTCTTCTGTCTTCTGAATCGATTCAAAACCAACTTAGCTCCCTCTCCCACGGAGAGGGCTGGGGGGGGAGACTTCAAAACTGGTTAGTAATAAGCAATCAGTGATTAATGACAAGTAGTGATTAGCATTGGCCAATATTGCAGCGCAGCTTGCGTATCACTTATCGCTAATCACTGTTTTAATTTTCCCCATAAGAAACCTCCCACTCCTGCTGCAATGATAATCCAGATGGGGGAGAAGCCTAATAGCCAAATAAGCAATGCCGATACAATGGGAATCCATATTGTATAGCGATTGATTCGGGCGGACTTTGCCATGCTGAATGTTGGAACAGCGATTAGGGCAACTACCGCCGGACGGATTCCTTTGAATATACGTTCCACAATAACATTGTCCTTAAAATTATGAAAGAATAAGGCAATGGCCAGAATAATGATGAATGAGGGTAGTATGGTGCCTAATGCTGTTATTATACTTCCCCGTATCCCTCTTAATTTGTATCCGATGAATATAGAAATATTTACGGCCAGAATACCCGGTGCCGATTGTGAGATGGCTAATAAGTCGACAAAGTCTTCTTGAGCAATCCATTTTCGTTTGGTTACGATTTCGTTTTCTATAAGTGGCACCATCGCATAACCGCCACCGATTGTAAAGGCACCTATTTTAAAAAAGATACCGAATGATTCAAGATAAATGTTCATCTTCTTTATTGGTCTGTTCTTCTTCTTTTCTGGCATACTTGCTCGGGCTTACATTGAAATGCTTTTTGAATACTTCGCGGAAGTATTTGGCATCATTGAAACCTGTCATTTCTGCAATTTCAGTTATGGAATGTTTCCCTTCTCTCAGTAGTTGTGCAGCCCGTTTCAGACGGATTAGGCGGACATAATCTGCCGGAGCCTGATCTGTTAATGCTTTTATTTTGTTATAGAAACTGGTACGGCTCATATTCAGCAATGTGCAAAGCACATCTACGTTGAAAGCTTGATTATCCATATTTTCTTCTACGCTCTTTTTCACTGTGGCAATAAATTGCCAGTCGATATCATCGGAACACTTGAGGCATTTTCCTTCCTCTTCCTCGTCATTCAGTTCTAAGTTGGCATATCTGCTACGTAGCAGAGCACGGTTGGATAACAGATTGACTATGGTTGCCTTCAATATGCCTATGTTGAAAGGCTTCACAACATATTCGTCTGCGCCGATTTTGAGTCCTTCCAATATGTTCTTTTCATCGTTCAATGCAGTAAGCAGGATGATTGGAATGTGTGATGTCTCGATGTCGTTCTTGATTGCTGCACACAGTTCGTCTCCACGCATTTCCGGCATCATGATGTCGGAGATGATAAGTTCCGGCTTATATTCTTTTACGATGGTGAGTGCTTCTTTACCGTTGCTGCACATCTGTATGGTGTACATATCCGAGAGCGTATGTCCCAAATAGTTACGCAGTTCATCATTATCTTCGACAATCAGCAAACGCTGTTGGTTTTCATTATGCTCTTTTTTCGCTTTTTCGTAAATGTCCGGCGTGCCGCTGGTACTGTAGATAGCTTGTTCGTCTTGTACGATCTGGCGGGTTTTTGTTGTCAGATGCGCTTTACGGAATTGTTTATTGTCTTTAGGGAACGTTACTTTGATGATCGATCCTTGGTGTTCGATACTGCTTAGATGGATTTTTCCTTTGTGAAGGTGTACCAGTTTCCATACCAGCATGAGACCAATACCGCTACCTGTCACTTTCGAATTGATGGCATTGCTTCCCCGGAAATGTATTTTGAAAAGCTTCTTTTGTTCATTTGCCGGGATGCCGATACCTGTATCCTTTACTTCAACACTCCAAGTATCGTCATTTTCGCAGACAAATACATGTACACTACCACTTTCGGGAGTGTACTTCAAAGCGTTTGAAATGATATTTTTTAATATCGAATCCATTTTCTCTTTGTCGAACCATACGTTCAGGTAACGGAAATTACTTTCATACGTAAAGTTGATATGCTTCACTGTGGCATAGGGGCGGAATGCATTGAAGGTTTCTGCCATATAGGTATTCAGCTCGTATTCCGATATGTATAGTTCCGAGGAGTATACATCTGCCCGTTCGAAGTTGATCAGATTGGTGGTCAGGCGCAACAATGCGTTTACATTGCGTAGTGCCGTATTGGTATTGGCAATGCCGTCTTTGCTGAGTTGTTCTTTTTCCCGCAGCTCTTCCAATGGCGCTTTGATGAGAGTCAGTGGAGTACGGATATCATGTGCCGTATTGATGAAGAAGTGTATCTTTTCATCAGATACTTTCCTTTGTTTTCTCAGCATGATAAGCCGGATAGCGCTGATACCTATCAGACCCAAGACAACTGCATAAAGTAATAATGCCCACAGTGAAAGCCAGGCCGGTTGGGCTATGATGATTTTCATACTCCGTTCTTCCAGAACTATTTTCCTGTCCTCGTTGGATATGGCTCTCACGTGTAATACATATTCTCCCGGACTCAGATTTGTGAAACGGATTGTGTTTTCGTCATCTGGTTTACTCCATTCGTCGTAGAATCCTTCCATCTTATAAGAATAGAGAATATTAGAAGGATAGTCGTAATTGATGGACGATACTTTTACAGAAAATATGTTCTGGTTATATTTTAATTTAAGGACTTGAGTATCGTCGATATCCGTTTGAAGCGGGGAGTTTTTGTCTCCCGGATAGACGGTCTGATAAAACAGGTTAAAGTCACTGAAAACCATTTTGGAGGAGTAAGTTCTCGGTATCTTCATGTCTTTGTGAAATTCTACCGCTCCGTCTGAACTTCCGAATACAAAGAAACCGTTGCTCCGTAATGTACCTGATTCGGCATTGAAATGAATGGTCATCAAACCTTGTTCTCTGGTCCAGTTATGGAAAGTTCTCAGTTTTGGGACGAAACTGCTCAATCCGTTTTCCGTACTGATAAATATCTCACCATGGTGGTCGGATAGTATGGTGTAGATATTATTGGATATCAATGCACAGTTTTCCGTATGATAATGAGTGAAAAGTTTTACTTTCGGATCGTATATCAATAATCCCGAACCACTGGTTCCTATATAGAGGTTACCATCTTCTTGATACAGTGAGTATATGTAAGTTGACTCGACCGGTAATTTGATGCGTTCGAATCCGCCGGATTCTTTGTCTAACAGATACAATCCGGTGGCTGTGCCGATCCACATTTCGGCACTGTCTTTCTCTACAATGGAGGTGATAGAGTTCAAACCGCTATAAAGACGTATCGTTTTCTTGGTGATGTCGATCCGTTTCAAATTGTAATATCCCCCTGACCAGATATCATTCCGGGAATCTTTCATAATGGTCCGGATATATTTATCCGGGCGTATGTTCAGATGTGAGAACAGGGAAGGAGTGAAATATTCGACAGATAAACTTTTTTTGTTGATTTGATACATACCGGAATTGTATCCTCCTGCCCAGATTATGCCGGGGGCTACCTCACATAAAGTGGTAAAAATATGATTTTTATTGTTTGTGGATTCAAATGAACTGAGAAAAGAGTGCCACTGTTTAGTCTTGGAATAGTAGAGACTGATACCGTTAGTGGTGCCAAACCAAAGATCGCCTTCGGAATCTTCTATGACACTGTTTACCTGATCATTAATCAGTGATTGCTTGTTGCCAATGGAGTGTTTTATCCAGTTATAACCAGAATAGCGATTGTTGCGTACGGTAACCCCTATCGGGTAGTTGGCCAGCCAGATGCGGTCTTCTTCGTCTACATAAATATCGTTGATACTATTGCCGTTCATGGCATTGTTTTTATTATAATCGGCTACGATATAAGGGTTGGCCTGATAGGAGTCAATATTCATTTCGAATACCCCTGCACCATCGGTAGCTATCAGCAGTTCTTTGTTATTTAAGGGCTTGATGGCATTGATGCTGATGTCTGTCAGGGTTATCTGAGGCTGGAAACTTTGTTTGGTATTCATGTCATAGACATAAATACCCCGTTGAAAAGTTCCGATAAATAATTTTTTCGTTTTCTGATCGAAATACAATTCATTAATCTGTACTGCGATTTTATCCAATTTATCACAATGGATGAGTGAAAGCGTACCCTGTTTCAATTCTGCGTAGTGTATCCCTTTTTCTGTACCTATAAAGAAGTGTGTTTCGTCTATTTGTGCGATATCCGTAATGGTTTCGTCTATTGCATTGGCTATTTCGGTGGTGTCTTGAGTTTTTGTATCATACAGATAGATACTCTTTTCACAACACAACCAGATTGTATGACTGTTGTCGATGTAACTGTAGCTGACAGGTGCCGGCATGTCTTTGTTTTCCACAACGGGGAGTTTGTATACCAGTTCAAAGGTGTCGTGGGCTTTATCGTATCGGTATACTTTTCCTTTTTTCCCTATTTCCCATAATACACCTTCCGTGTCGATGTATAGCCAGTTCAGATTCAGTAAAGAGTTGACTTCTTCTTTGCCGTCCATTAGTTTGTATTGTTTGAACTCTTTACCGTTGTAACGGTCTATACCTTCATGAGTGAGAAACCACATATATCCTTTCCGGTCTTTTTGGATAGAATATACCCGCCTGTTGCTCAGCCCATCTTCTACACCTATGTATTTGTAGATTTGCGCTATACAAGAAAATGGAAATAGTAACAAAATAATAAGCCATTTCTTCATGTTAGTAAGACATTTAGAGTTACAAAACTTAGCTTTAAGGGGGGATGATTGTGTTACAAAATTAAGAAGTATTTTCGATATAACAAAATAAATCAGGAAGATAGGATTCTGTTTTATACTTCTACTTGATTAAAGTGTACAAGGTTTTGTATATTGTGTACATTGTGACGGTTACTTCTTTTAACTTTAGGACAAGAGAATGCCTGCTTGAAACATTGTGTAAAAAAAGCTGTCACTTCATATAGTGACAGCTTTTGAAAATGTTATCTTTAGAGGGATAATCTTTAAAGTCGTATTATTTCATTTTATCTTCCACCCATTTGCGTGCATTAACGAATGCTTCGATCCAAGGGGTTACTTGATCGCTATGGATGCGGTCGGCCGGATAGCATGCGTTCTGCCAAGGGAAGATAGCACGTTCCAAGTGTGGCATCATTGCTAAATGACGACCGTCTGCACTGGCTAAAGCCGCTATTGAATAATCCGAACCGTTCGGGTTGCCCGGATATTCGTCATACGAATATTTGGCGACTACATTGTATTTGTCTTCGCCATAAGGCAAAGAGAATTTTCCTTCTCCGTGGGCTACCCAAATACCTAACTTACTGCCACTTAATGAACCGAACATCACACTGCGGTTAGTCGGGATGGTCAGGCTTATGAAAGTGGATTCGAACTTATGAGAGTCGTTGTGAAGCATCTTACCTTGCTTTTTGTGTTCCGGATTGATAAGTCCCAATTCCATCATCAACTGGCAACCATTACAGATACCTAATGACAGGGTGTCTTCACGGGCATAGAATTTGTCGAGCGCTTCCTTGGCTTTCGGATTGAACAGGAAGCCTCCTGCCCATCCTTTGGCAGAGCCCAATACATCCGAGTTGGAGAAACCTCCACAGTAAACAATCATGTTTACATCTTCCAGTGTCTCGCGGCCACTGATAAGGTCGGTCATTGTCACATCTTTCACATCGAAGCCTGCCAAGTAGAGTGAATAAGCCATTTCGCGTTCACCGTTTGTTCCTTTTTCACGGATGATGGCAGCACGGATACCGCTTGGGGTGCGGCGGTCCGGTGTGATGCCGTATTGAGACAGTTTTCCTTTGAAAGTCGGCATGAATGCGAATTCCAGAGGTTGCATCTTGTAATTCTCAAAACGTTTCTTGGCACAGCCGTTCATGGATTGTTTACGGTCGAGCAGGTAAGAGGAAGCATACCATACGTCGCGCATATAGTCGATACCGAATTGGTAAGTAACCCCGTCTTTCGATACCAGAATGTGGCGTTCGTCGGTTGGCTTACCCAATTTGATGAAGCCTATACCGGCATCTTCCAGGATTTTTTTCACCTCTTCTTTATGTTTATCGGCAATTTGGATCACGATACCCGGATTCTCGGCAAAGAGAATTTTTACCATATCGTTTTCTTTCATTTTGTCTAAGTTGATGTCGAGACCGCCTTCCACATTGGCGAAGCACATCTCGAGCAGTGTGGTGATAAGACCTCCTGCCGAAATGTCGTGTCCTGCAAGGATCAGATCCTTTTTCACTAATTCCTGTACAGCTAAGAATGCATCACGGAAATATTCGGCATCTTGTACGCAAGGCACCTCGTCGCCTACTTTACCTAATGACTGTGCAAAGGCAGAGCCGCCTAACTTCAGTGCATCGAAGCTGAAGTCTATATGATAGAGCGTTGTCTTTTCATTGTTTACCAGTACGGGAGAAACTACTTTCTTTACGTCGGAAACTTCGCCGCCGGCAGAAACGATCACGGTTCCCGGAGAGATTACTTTCTCGCCGTCGGGATATTTCTGAGTCATGGACAAAGAGTCTTTTCCTGTAGGTACATTGATTTGCAGAGCACAGCAGAAATCGCTTAATGCCTTTACGGCTGTGTACAGACGGGCATCTTCTCCCTCTTGAGAGCGGCAGGGCCACATCCAGTTGGCCGATAATGAAATGCTGTCCATACCTTCGGCCATAGGTGCCCATACCAGATTGGTCAGTGCTTCACTGACAGAGAGAATGGAACCGGCTGCCGGATCGGCCAATGCCGCTTGCGGGGCATGTCCGATAGAGGTGGCGATACCTTTTTCGCCGCGGTAGTCCAGTGCTACGACACCGCAATCGCTTAGTGGCAACTGTATTTCGCCCTGACATTGCTGACGGGCTACTTTTCCTGTTACGGAACGGTCTACTTTATTTGTCAGCCAGTCTTTACAGGCTACTGCTTCCAACTGTAATACATTGGTGAGGTATTCGTGCAGCTTAGGTTGTTCATACACAGGCATTTCGTAGTGACGTTCTACGGTTTTGTCTATCATGTAAGTTTTTGGAGACGAACCGAACATCTGGTCTACCGCCAAATCGAACGGACGTATGCCGTCAGCTTGTTGGAAAGCAAAGCGATGGTCGCCGGTCGTTTCACCGACTACGTACATCGGAGCACGTTCACGTTCGGCAATCTTGCGTACATGCTCGATAGCTTCTTCCTTGATGAGAAGCCCCATACGTTCCTGTGATTCGTTGGCTATGATTTCTTTGGCAGAAAGGGTTTTGTCGCCGATTGGTAATTTGCTCATATCGATCAGGCCGCCGCATTCTTCTACCAATTCCGACAGACAGTTGACGTGGCCGGCCGAACCGTGGTCGTGAATGGACACTACCGGGTTCTCGTCTTCCTCGCAAAGGGCACGTACCACATTGTTGGCACGTTTCTGCATTTCTGCGTTGGCACGCTGCACGGCATTCAGTTCGATACCGCTACTGTAACGGCCTGTATCTACCGAAGATACCGAGCCGCCACCCAGTCCGATACGGTAATTGTCACCACCGATTACGACTACTTTATTGCCGGCTTCGGGTTGTCCTTTCAAGCAGTCGCGCTGTGTGCCGTAGCCTACACCGCCTGCCAGCATGATTACTTTGTCGTAGCCGTATATTTCATTGTTTTCCTTGTGTTCGAAAGTCAATACCGAACCGCAGATAAGCGGCTGTCCGAACTTGTTTCCGAAGTCACTGGCACCGTTGGAGGCTTTGATCAGGATTTGTTCCGGAGTCTGATACAACCATTTACGTACAGGCAGGATTTCTTCCCATGGACGGTCTTCATCCGTACGGGGATACGATGTCATGTAAACGGCAGTTCCGGCAATCGGCCATGAACCTTTACCGCCACCCATACGGTCGCGTATTTCACCTCCTGTACCGGTCGATGCGCCGTTGAAAGGCTCTACGGTAGTGGGGAAGTTGTGTGTTTCCGCTTTCAGAGAGATGACGCTTTTAATGTCTTTGATTTGGAAGAAATCGGGTTTGGAATGGTCGGCCGGTGCAAACTGTTCCACTACCGGGCCTTCTGCAAAGGCAACGTTGTCTTTATAGGCGGAGATTATTTTATTAGGATTTTCCTGTGTGGTCTTTTTTATCATCTGGAAGAGGGAAGATTCCTGTTCCACACCGTCGATGATAAACGTGCCGCCGAAGATTTTGTGACGGCAGTGTTCCGAATTGATTTGTGCAAAACCGAATACTTCCGAATCGGTCAGTTTACGGCCCAAGTCGTTTTCTACCTTTTTCAGATAGTCCATTTCTTCCTTGGAAAGAGCAAGTCCCTCCTTTTCATTGTACGCTTCTAAATCTTCGATATAGATAATCGGTTCCGGTTGGCGGTTAGTGGTGAATACGTTCTGATCCAACCCTTTGTACATGCGCTGCAGCATAGGGTCGTAATCTGCATTTTCGTCTTTTACCGGGAAGTATTCTTCGATGCGGCTGATACCTTCGATACCCATGTTTTGGGTGATCTCTACGGCATTTGTACTCCAAGGGGTAATCATTTCGCGGCGCGGGCCTACGAAACAGCCTTTCAGGTTTTCTTCACTTTCCGCTTTAGCTTCTCCAAAAAGCCAGCAAAGTTTGTCACTATCGTCCGGGGCGAGCGGGTGGTTGCTCTCTACGGCAATCACACTCTTGGAAGGGGTTCTGAAAAAAAGAATCATGTTTTATATTTACGATTTACAATTTACGATTTACGATCAAAGCTTCTTCATGGTGTTGAAGACAGGCTCCTTTCTCTCTTTCTTGCGGTGCAAAGATAAACAAATTCATTGGTATCTGGAAGTTATGCGTGTTTTTTTCATGGAGGGATCAGGTGGAGTTTTCCGACAGTGCCCGGGTGGGATAAGTACGGCACTTTTCCCGATTATCGTATCAACCCTATCGAAAAAACGTTAAGAACCTATGACTGTCTCATAAAAAAGTGCGATATTTGCGACATGAATCAGATAGGAACAATTCTCGATATATTAATAAAGGGCTTTGCTATCGGCGTTATTGTCTCTGCTCCGTTGGGACCGGTCGGAGTCCTGTGTATCCAGCGTACCCTGAACAAAGGACGTTGGTATGGCTTTGTGACAGGTTTGGGAGCTTCTTTGAGCGATATTGCCTATGCGCTTCTTACCGGATACGGGATGAGTTTTATTTTTGATTATATCGATAAAAATATTTTCTATTTGCAACTGTTGGGAAGCATTATGTTGCTTGTCTTCGGAATTTATACGTTTCGCAGTAATCCGGTCAAGTCCATTCGTCCGGCATCCACTAATAAAGGCTCTTATTTCCATAATTTTGTTACGGCATTTGCCGTCACACTTTCCAATCCTCTTATAATCTTTCTCTTTATCGGTCTTTTTGCCCGTTTTGCTTTCCTGCAGCCCGGGGTTTTGCTTTTCGAAACCATTACCGGTTATCTGGCGATCGCTATCGGTGCATTGGTCTGGTGGTTCGGAATCACTTTTTTTGTTAATAAAGTGCGCAAGAAATTCAATCTGCGGGGTATCTGGATATTGAACCGCATCATAGGCAGTATTGTTATGCTGGTATCGGCAGTAGGGTTAGTGTACACGCTGCTCGGAGAATCGATTTATTGATAATAAAGGAAAATTGAAGAAATGAAGATAGCAGGACAGTTGAAAGAAAAGAATATTGCCGAATACCTTATATATATGTGGCAGGTAGAGGATATGATCCGTGCCAATGGTTGTGATATCGACCGGGTAGAGCAGACGATCATTTCCCGTTATCCGGAAGAAGAGCGTCCGGCCTTACGCGAATGGTACGGTAATCTTATCGGGATGATGCGCGAAGAGGACGTGCGTGAGAAAGGACACTTGCAGATCAATCGGAACGTTATTATCAATCTGACGGATTTACATAATGCTTTGCTTGCATCGCCGAAGTTCCCATTCTATAATGCCGCTTATTTTAAGGCGCTTCCTTTCATAGTGGAATTGCGCAGTAAAAACGGCCGGAAGGAAGAACCCGAACTGGAGACTTGCTTTGAAGCATTGTACGGCGTGATGTTGCTTCGTTTGCAAAAGAAGGAGATCGGCCCCGAAACGACAAAGGCGATAGAGGCTATCAGCGGTTTCCTGTCATTGTTGGCCAATTACTATGACAAGGATAAAAAAGGAGAATTGAAATTAGAAGATTAATATATGAGAATATTAGTAACCGGAGCCAATGGACAACTTGGCAACGAGATGCAGGTGCTTGCCAAAGAGAATCCGCAGCACATTTATTTTTTTACCGATGTCCGGGAACTGGATATTTGCGACGAACAGGCCGTACGTGCATTTGTTACGGAAAATGAAATCGACGTGATCGTGAATTGTGCCGCATATACGGCAGTAGACAATGCAGAGGATAACCGTGAATTGTGTGATAAGCTGAATCATGTGGCTCCGGGATATCTGGCGCGTGCCGCGCAAAGCCGTGGTGCCGCCATTATACAGGTTTCTACGGATTACGTTTTCGATGGAACAGCTCACATCCCTTACAATGAAGACGAACCTACTTGTCCGGCTTCCGTATATGGTTTCACCAAGTTGGCGGGAGAGCAGGCTGTTGCCGAAGGATGCGAGAAGGCGGTTATAATCCGTACAGCATGGCTTTATTCCATCTATGGAAATAATTTCGTAAAGACCATGATGCGCCTGGGACGTGAGCGTGACAATCTTGGGGTTGTTTTCGACCAAGTGGGAACGCCGACTTATGCCAACGATCTGGCATCTGCCATTTATGCTATTATAAATAAAGGTGTAGTGCCCGGAATTTATCATTTCAGCGATGAAGGTGTCTGTTCATGGTATGATTTTACGAAGGCAATTCATCGTCTGGCGGGTATTGTCACTTGCAAAGTACGTCCGCTTCATACGGCGGATTATCCGGCAAAAGCTCCCCGTCCGGCCTATTCCGTATTGGATAAGATAAAGATTAAAACCACTTTCGATATTGAAATCCCGCATTGGGAAGAGAGCCTTGCGCGTTGCGTGGCACTATTGAATGACTAATTTACAATATGGCAGAAAATACAGAAATACAAAGAAGGCGGACATTCGCTATTATTGCGCACCCGGATGCCGGTAAGACATCTTTGACAGAAAAGTTATTGCTTTTTGGTGGACAGATACAGGTGGCCGGTGCGGTGAAAAGTAATTAAATCAAAAAGACGGCCACCTCGGACTGGATGGAGATCGAGAAACAGCGTGGTATTTCGGTAACCACCTCCGTGATGGAGTTTGACTACCGTGATTATAAGATTAACATCCTCGATACACCGGGTCACCAGGATTTTGCCGAAGATACTTATCGCACACTGACTGCCGTAGACAGTGTTATCATTGTGGTGGACGGTGCCAAAGGTGTGGAGACGCAAACGCGTAAGTTGATGGAGGTATGCCGCATGCGTAATACGCCTGTTATCATCTTCGTCAATAAAATGGACCGAGAGGGAAAAGATCCGTTCGATCTGCTCGATGAGCTGGAAGAAGAACTGATGATTCAGGTACGTCCGCTTTCTTGGCCGATAGAGCAGGGACCGCGTTTTAAAGGCGTATATAATATATATGAGAATAAGTTAGATCTTTATCAACCCTCGAAACAGGTGGTGACGGAGAAAGTGGAAGTCGATATCAACAGCGATGAACTGGACAAGCAGATTGGTGAAACACTGGCAGATAAACTACGTGGTGATCTGGAATTGATTGAAGGTGTTTATCCTGAATTTGATAACGAGACTTATCTGGCAGGAGAATGCGCTCCTGTGTTTTTCGGTTCGGCATTGAATAACTTCGGTGTTCAGGAACTTTTGAACTGTTTCGTAGAGATTGCTCCGAGTCCCCGTCCTGTGCAGGCCGAGGAGCGTGAGGTGGAACCGGATGAACCGAAGTTTACCGGATTCGTTTTTAAGATTACGGCCAATATCGATCCGAATCACCGTTCGTGTATCGCTTTCTGTAAAATCTGTTCGGGTAAGTTTACGCGTAATGCACCCTATTTGCACGTGCGTCATGGCAAGACGATGCGTTTTTCATCGCCTACCCAGTTTATGGCGCAGCGCAAAACGACAATTGATGAAGCGTATGCCGGTGATATTATCGGTCTGCCGGATAACGGAACTTTCAAAATCGGTGATACGCTGACAGAGGGCGAGCAATTGCATTTCCGTGGATTACCCAGTTTCTCTCCGGAGATGTTCAAGTACATAGAGAATGCCGATCCGATGAAACAGAAACAACTTGCCAAAGGTATCGATCAGTTGATGGACGAGGGTGTGGCACAGTTGTTCGTCAATCAGTTCAACGGTCGCAAAATCGTCGGTACGGTGGGGCAACTCCAGTTTGAGGTAATCCAATATCGTCTGCTCAATGAATATAACGCTTCGTGCCGTTGGGAACCGTTAAGCCTTTATAAAGCCTGCTGGATTGAAAGTGATGATCCCGAAGAACTGGAAGCTTTCAAGAAGCGCAAATATCAATACATGGCAAAAGACCGTGAAGGGCGCGATGTGTTCCTTGCCGACTCCAATTATGTATTGCAAATGGCACAAATAGATTTTAAGAACATCAAATTCCATTTCACGAGCGAGTTTTAATAATGTGCCAATAGGAGAATATGCCAATGTGCCAATTAGCTGCGCTGTTATAGCGAATGCTGATTGGCACATTGGTATATTATCTCATTAACGCATTCTTTTTATTGGCAGATTGTCACATTGGTACATTGTCCTATTTGCACATT
>OOAG01002146.1_pt1 | contig 13364 bp, 9 predicted proteins | sample 1671461 | NCBI WGS metagenome assembly OOAG01 (sample SAMN06348159, study PRJEB24527) | human gut metagenome | biome: human gut; feature: ankylosing spondylitis patient; material: feces | host: Homo sapiens | place: China | collected 2015-10 | reverse complement strand
CGCTCCAAAAACAATTTCTTTTAATGGTATAAAAGATTGATAAAAAGAAGTATCTGAAGAGCTACATTCCGTCTTGTCTATAAAGGTATAACAAGTTACGGTCTGAGCCGAAATCGCATGTTCATACAAAGATGCACGAAAAGCGCTATCCAGCAAGGTTACTTGAATCGGATTCTCCATAGACAAACAATGTTGGAGACAAAAATCAGACTTCTCCTGTGAAGACATCCTCCGTGCCACCTCCTTATTATTCCTCATATGTATAATCGCATCGGCAGTCTTGATTGTAATGCTATCTCGTTCCAATCGATTAGCGCCTGAATAGGAAAAACAAAAAGCATCCCCTAAATCTTTTATCCGCCTATTTGTATCATCTTGAACTGCCCGCTGAAATAACGTTTGAGACTCTTCTTGTAATTCATACTTTACATTTTGGTATGATTTATAAAAAGACAACAAGCAAATCATCGTCATCAGAACAAATACACTCCACTTCCAATAAAATTTCCAATTTTGCTTCTCCATAATTATTCCTCGTTGAAACTGCAAAGATACGTTTTCCATCCCTTTCTACGAATAAATTCATTCAACTCGCAAGATGAAAGATGACTATAGGTAGACAAAAGGCTTATTTTTCAACTGTCAGCTAAAAGTCACCTAAAAAGATTGGCTATCCAAAGACCAAGCCGTACGTTTGTAACAAAAATTAGAAACGACATGAAACAAATTACTTTCAAGAAAGCTTTCGCTATCATTTTCATTTGCGCCTTGTGTGCTTCGTATTTTCTTTTGAAAGAAGGAAAACAAAATTTCTCAGATCTTACTTTCTCTAATATTGAAGCGCTAGCTTCCGGTGAAAGTGTATCCAAAGATTGTTATATGGCTGGCTCTCTATCATGTAATGGAGGATATTACAAATATATATACAACCGTTAAAACAACACATGAACTACTACGTGTACATAGTTCTATTAATAGGTAGTCTGGTATCCTGTTCGGAATCCTCACGGCACTTCCCCCGCTACGAGGATTTTCCCGATGAAAAGGTATTAAATGCGCAGGTTATCCACCTAGATACCGCCTTGTTCCGCTATCCATTCCGGATAGCGGTCAAAGATGGTATCGCTATTATCATGGACTTGCACAACGTAGATTATTTCTTCCATGCCTTCTCTTACCCCGAATGGGAATATATGACATCGTTTGGCAAACGAGGCGAGGGACCCGAAGAAATGGTATCGGCAGATTGCTTCCGGTTTATCTCCAAGGATTCTATCTGGACGCTCGATGCGAACAAAATGCGAACAACCCGGTGGAAGATTGAACAAAATATGAACAACATCATTCCCGTAGAAACGATCGATATGGACAAGCGGCTGGTTAGGGCATTGGACTTTTACCCGATGGAATCGGGCTTTTTAGTATCTGACTACCTCGGTGAATATAGACAAAAGTGGACAGACCGAGAAGGGAAATGGATTCACTCCGCTAATCAGATCCCGACCGAAAATAATTATGAAGACATCGCACGCCCTGCATTGGCGCAAGCGTGGCGAAGCTTCTTCGACTATAATCCCCAAAAAGGCATCTTGGTCATGGCAACCCAACTAGGAGAGGCATTAGAAATATACAACTTCACAGATACTACACAAACCGTACGATACGGACCTAATGGAGAACCTCAATTCGCAATCTCACAATCGGAGGGAATTCCAACGGGTATCATGGGATTCAGTGATGTTCATATCACAGACCATTTCATTTATACCGTATTTCATGGCCGTAGTTTCAAAGATATCGGGCAGGCATACCAACGAGGGGAAGATATCGAGGATGGCGGGCGATACATCTATGTATTCGACCTCAAAGGAAACCCCGTCCGGAAGTACGTGCTCGACCATGCCATTTATGGTATCGACGTAGATGAGGATACGGGGACGATCCTTGCCACGGATGTAAACAGCAACGATCCGATTCTTTCATTTAAAATATAACGACAAAATATCATGAAATACTTAAATCTAATCATACTATTATTATTCCTTCTAGCTTGCCAAGACAAGAAAAAAGACGAGATCAAGCATTTAGTATCCGAATGGCAAGGAAAAGAGATACGATTTCCGAAAGACATGGTCTTTGCACGGTTTGCAACCGATACGGTAGACTTCACCCTGCCAAAATCCCCCCACAAGGTGCTGGTTTTCGTGGATTCCATAGGATGTACCAGTTGCAAACTCCAACTGCACCGATGGAAAGAACTGATTCAATACACCGACTCCATTACCCAAGGAACGGTTCCCTTCCTCTTTTTCTTCCAGTCCGATGACAAGAAAGAAATACGGTATCTATTGAAAAAAGACAATTTCGACAAACCTATCTGCATGGATCAATCAGACAGACTGAACGAACTGAATCATTTCCCGGCCGACGGGAGATTTCAAACCTTTCTATTGGATAAGGACAATAAGGTCGTAGTGATAGGAAATCCTATCCACAACCCGAATATCCGGGAGCTATACCTAAAAGAGATCACCGGAAAACAACCCGTTAGTCATACTAGACGCGGCTACAACCTGCGGCTGTGCCCGCCCATCTTTCGACAAACATCCCGCCAAGCCGGGAGAGATCCTTCAAGTAAGAGTCATCATGACACCGAAAGACAAAGGAGTCTTTGACGAGACGATTTCCGTGAAATGCAATACGAATCAACTGATAAAATTAAACATTCGGGGGATGGCTCAATAAATAAAAGAGAAGGGAGAGCTTGCCGGATATATTGGAACGATCACAAGCAAGCCTCCCACCCCACTTTTACTCATGAAGCAGAAAGGAGGTGACACAAAAGTAGTAAATTAAATTGAAAGAGGAATTCGAGAATATCCTTATCTTGCAGAAGAATAGTAAGCAAGAGATTAAATTCTCAAAAACATAAACTATAAAAAAGAAATATCATGAGAAAAAAGATTTTAGGAATAGCCGTAATGGCAGTCGTAGCAGTAGCTGCGGCATGGAACATCAACCAGAGTGAAAACGAGATTAAACTCTCTGATTTAGCGCTTGACAATGTGGAGGCATTGGCTAGTGGGGAAGGTGGAAGCGGATATTGCAGTTACTCTGGGGGAGGATGTATTATCAAATATTCCGATGGGACATCCACTTACATACCGGGACGTTGGAACTAAAATTTAATCAAAGGAGGGTGTGCCAAAACGAAAAAAATCACAATGGAATACAGTCGGTAAATCAATGGAATGCAGATGTTTTCTCATTGATTTTTAATTTGTATTTCATAGACTCTAGGTATCTTGAGCAAGAAGAAAATGTGTTCAATCCCTTAATTTGGCATGCCCTCCTTAAAAAATCAGTATCATGAAGAAATACATTATCTTACATCTTTCACTCATCCTATTAGTATTCATCGCTTGTACCGATGATCAAAAACAAGATGACAAAAACATAACCTTCCAGAGAAGTGATTTCAAAGTCCGAAAATCACTATCCGGAAAAACTATTGAATTTGACAGTCTTATTTTACGACCTTCACAAATCCAATTATTCGACTCCTTCCTAGTTACTTGCAATCAAGGGGCGGAAAAACAATTCCACATCTTCAACCTCAATACGGCACATAAGGAAGGAGAATGTATTCCTGTAGGACAAGGGCCTAAAGAGATGATGACACCATGTTTCGTCAATCGGAACGATTCCGTAGTCATTTTTGATATGATGACCTCTACGATTTTCACTTACTCTATCCCGGAATTTACCAGTGGAAAAGAACCGGAATACGCCAGCCGTATCTCCCTAGATACAAAACCGCTATGGAGCAATATTCGAAGCTTGGGCAACGGGTTCTTAGGCGTATCCTATCAAGAGACGAGTCCTGGATTCCTTTTTGATCAAACAGGTAAGAAAACGATGGATTTCGGTACTTATCCTAAAACTGAGCAGGAGTATACTCCTGCCGAATTAATCAATGCGTTTCGGGCAGACCTAACCACCAACCGAAAAGAGAAGGTTGCAATCACTCACTACTTCACTGATTTAATTTGCATCTATAACGTGAACGGGACCTTGGAAAAACAATTACGGGGACCGGATCATTTCGCATCTGTTTTCAAAGAATTTAGGGATGGAGACATTATCGGAAGTAAAGCGAGCCCGCAAACTTATAGAGACGCTTTTTATAGTCCTGTAAACGTGGGGAATAGTTTATTTGTTCTTTATAATGGAAAAATGGTGACAGAGCCTAATTACAATATATTATGCAAAGAATTATTTGTAATCGGATGGGACGGTAGCCTTGAATGCCATTACACATTAGACCAAGGAGTCTCCTCCATCGCTGTAGACAATCAAAAACGGAAGATCTATGGTATCAGTGATGATCCGGAATATCATATCGTAGTGTTCGACTATTGATGACTGATATCCAAAGAATTTGGATTTAGGAAATGAGGCATAAACATAAAAGAATGGGAATAGAAAAACGTATATACAAAACAAATATAAATCAGATGTTACGATATCTGACACTTATATTTTATGGGGTATTTGGTATTGGTTGCATATACGCATTCCTCCTCATCTTCTGTTTCAGCACGTTCAAAATCCCTTCCGATTCCATGGAGCCTCAACTCCAAACCGGAGATCAAGTATTAGTAAACAAATGGATAGCCGGACCTAGGTTATTCAATATTTTCGCATCTATGAAAGGGAAGCGGGTAGATATATACAGAGTACCCGGAGTCGGGCAAATCAAACGGAATGATATTCTCGTATTCAACTACCCGCATCCCTATTCATGGGAGCGGATCGAAATGCACATCATGCAATATTATATCAAACGCTGCCTCGGGTTACCGGGAGACTCCATCCGGATCGAACAGGGATTCTACCGAAACAACCATACAAAAGAGCCTTTGGGGAATGTGGAAAGTCAAGCGAACTTATCCAGACAAAAAGCGGATCGGATGCCGGACGGTGTCTACCGTTGTTTCCCTTTTGATTCTACATTCAATTGGAATGTTCATGATTTCGGTCCTTTGTATATCCCCCGAAAAGGGGATAGAATTACCGTGAATCAAACAAATTATAAGCTATACAAACAAATGATCGAGTGGGAATCAAAAGATTCCCTATCGTGGAAAGATAGTAAAGTTTATATAGGAGACAAACAGGTAAGACAATACCAGTTCCAAAGCAACTATTACTTCGTGGCCGGAGATAAGACAGAAAACTCTAGAGATTCCCGTTATCTCGGACTTATACCGGAGGAATTTATCGTAGGGGTAGCTTGGAAAGTGTGGAAATCCGTTGACCCTTACACGGGGGAATACAGAAAGGGACGTTTTTGGAAAAATATTCGAAACAATTGAAGAATTATGAATAAGCTTATTTTATATGTATGCGCTTGGATCTGTCTGCACTCTTGCGGTTTCTCAAAAAGCCAAGAAGAAAGTATGTTGGAATATGCGTTGTCGCAAGCCGGCGATAACAGGAAAGAGTTGGAATATGTCATCAAATACTATGAAGGGGATTCGTTAAAAAGAGAGGCCGCCCGCTTTTTGATACGCAATATGGTCTATCATTTCGGATATGAGAAGCGAGAGAGGGTATCAGACATCACCACCCTATCCTCGGACTATCTAATCCGTAATATCGAGCTGGCGTTTCAGGCGTGGCCCAAGCCCTGGAATAAATCGGTAAGTTTCGAGAATTTTTGCAGGTATATACTTCCCTACCGGGGGTTATACGAACCGCCCTCCGGTTTACGTGAGGAGCTGATGCGGACGTACCTCCCTTTGCTGGATAGTTCGCATATTGATAACACGTACGATGCGGCCGTGAGGTTACAAAAGATACTACGAACCCGAGTCACCTATCAAACGGAGATACCCATCCACTATCCAACCGCAGAGGAGATCCACCGGACAGGGGTTGGACGTTGTGATGGGGTAGTCTTGTATGGTATCCAGCTGATGCGTGCGGCCGGTATTCCCACTGTAGCAGAACATACGATCTGGACTCGTAGGAACGGGGAACATTATTGGTGCGCATTCTTAAACGAGGATGGGCGATTCCTACCTTTCGCTCCGGAGTACGAAGGCCCGGATTCCTTGATCTACAACCTAACCAAGCCGTTCTTGACCCCGGCCAAGGTTTACAGATACGGATTCGCCCCCTTACATCCGGTAACGACCGAGTCGACCGATGAATACCGTACGTTCTTAAAAAATCCGTTATTGACCGCTGTCACGGAGCAATACCTACCACCTGTCGCAGATATCCATACGACTTGCGACCTCCCGGTGAGATCAAAAAGAGCACCTATTTACCTCTGTACCTATAATCATGGTAACTGGAGGCCTTTCGCCATGAGCGAACGGATCGGCAACCGCTGTACCTTCCCGAAGATCGTAGGCGATGATGTGTTTATCATCGCCGAATATGACAAAGAGGCTTATGGCTCACTACGCTTCATCACATCCCCTTTCCATGTGAGCAATACGGGGATCATCACGAAAATTAAGCCCGATCCGGCCCGAACCGATTCCATCTTTATCGCCTCGGACAACCCGTATCAACAGCAAGTGCCGTATACACTCGCTTATTGGGAACAGGAACAGCAGTGTTTTAAAAACGGATATTTCCCGACAGACACGATACCCGGTGGCATCCTCATTCGCAAGATACCTAAAGGGAGCCTGTTGAAAGCGATGATCTCGCGACCGGAAAAGGCTGCGGAAGATCGTATCTTTTTGGTGGAAAACGGTACGGTAAAAAGATATTAACCATGAAAGAACTGTTGAAACTCGGCGTATATACCCTACTTGGGACACTTTTGCTAAGCGCCCCTTTCGCAGGATTGGGAATGCTATCCACACACTTGGTGACAGAGAAAACCTTTTGGATTCAACTAATCACCCTGTTCTTATCCGCCGTGTCCCTACAAGGTTTGTGGTTGAATCCAAGCAAGGAGCTGTGCCCATGGACTTACGTGGATATCCTCCCCCTTTCCCTCTTGGGGCTTATCCTCCTCTCTTATCCCTACTCCATACACCCGGAGCCGGAAAAGCTCCTGTTTATCGGACAAATGGTTGTCTTGTGGTATCTGCTTCGGCAGGTACTCCATGAATGTCCGGTGCTCATAGGATATTTTTCAATGTTCTTTATCGCGACAGGCCTTATAGAAGCCATCTGGGGCTTCCGTCAATTACAGGGATGGGCCTATTCGAACCATTCCCTGTTTCGGCTGACCGGCTCTTTTTTCAATCCGGGGCCTTATTCCGGATATTTGGCGATCACATTACCGGTGGCTCTTGGCATCTTGCTGGAACAGTCCAAACGAAATATGCCCTATTACCTGTCCATGGGATGTATAGGCACAGCGATCGTTGTACTTCCTGCGGGAATGAGCCGATCGGCATGGATAGCGGTGGTCGTTTCTTGCGCCTGGGTATATGCCCTGTACCGCCTTGACAGGAAACAGGCAGCGACCAGACTGAGACAACACAAAAGGTGGTATATCATAGGCGGTATCCTAGGCGGCATATTGCTTCTTGGCGGGAGCGCATCACTCTATACATTAAAGAAAGATTCGGCAGACGGAAGGTTTCTGATGTGGAAGATCACGACGAAAGCGATACAAAAACAACCGATTACAGGTACCAGCCTAGGTGGGTTCCCTGCCGCTTACGCTGAAACACAAGCGGAATACATGGCTTCGGGAAAAGCGACTGAACAGGAAAAGTTGGTTGCCGGATGCCCGGAGTACGCATTTAATGAATACTTGCAGATTGGATTAGAACAGGGGTTAGTAGGATTAGCCCTATTTATAGGCTGGCTGGGGCTTCTATTTTATAAAGGAATAAAGAACAAAAGGTATGCTTGTTGCGGGGGATTGATGTCTCTGGCTATATTCGCCTTCTCTTCTTATCCATTACAATTGCCGGAGTTTTGGGTAGTATTGATATTCCTAGGGGTGATGAGCGTAACACCGGACAAGGATGAGATCCGTGAGAACCAAGCCGAATCAAATGGCCATAGATGGGGCAAACAGATATTTTTTATGGGAATCGCTATCCTTGGAATTGGTTTGTTCTGGATGCAAAAAGATCATTATAAGGCTTATCAACAATGGAACAAGGCGCAAATGTATTACAAAAATAAAGCTTACGAAGCGGCCTTGGAGGTATATGAACCTTTGTATCCATTATTGAAGCATAAACCGGAATTCCTTTTCGAGGTCGCTCAATGCCTAAGCAAGACCGGACGATACGAGAAAGCGAATGGATATCTGGAAAGAGCTGTCTTATTAAGCTCCGATCCCATGCTTTATTACGTAATGGCTAAAAATGAGCAGTGTTTAGGTGAATACCGACAAGCGGAAAAGCACCTGTTACATGCCATTGATATTTTACCGGAACGTATCTATCCGTATTATCTGTTAATGAATCTTTATACGGAACCATCTTATTTTCAACCTGCAAAATTGAAAATGGCGATTGATTCCGTATTAACTAAGAAACCCAAAGTGGAAAGTTCCGCTATTAAAGAAATGAAAGAGAAAGCACGAAGTATGTTAAACAACACATCAATATGAATACAATATCCTTATTTTTATAGCAATTACGACTACATCGTAACAATAAATACTTATATTTGCGAATGACAAATTGTACAAACCGATCAATCATACGAGTATGAAATACTATAAATTGTTGACCTTTACGCTTTTATTCTGTTTAAGCGCATGCGGCGGAGAAAAGAAAGATACAGATACCACACAGGATTCCGTAGAAACCGTATTGCCGGATGAGGCGAACGAAGTCACGATCATGACTTTGAAGCAAACGGAATTTAATCATGAGTTGATAAGCAATGGTAAACTGTCCGCTCGCAAGTTGGTGGACTTACAATTTGAGTCGGCAGAACCCATCGCCCGTATCTACGTGAAGAACGGAGACCGGGTAAACAAAGGACAGAAAATAGCGGAACTCGCTACTTTCCGGCTCACGAACAAAACAGCGCAAGCCAAGGATGCCCTAGAGAAAGCGAGGCTTGAATTAAAAGACGTATTGATCGGTCAAGGATATATGCTGGAAGACTCAGCGAAAGTCCCGCCCGCGACGCTCAACCTAGCACGGGTAAAAAGTGGATATGATCTGGCGCTCGCCCAATATCAACTTGCCCAATATGAGGAACAGAATGCGACGCTAATCGCGCCTTTCGACGGTATTATCGCAAACCTTTTCGCTAAACAAGAGAACGTGGCGTCTACGACGGACGCATTCTGTACCGTTATCGATCCTCATAGTCTGGAAGCCTCTTTCACCGTATTGGAAAGTGAGTTGCCGCTTATCCAAAACGGAGATAAAGTGGAAGTTACCCCTTTCGCCACCACCAGCTTAAAGACTGAAGGACGTATATCCGAGATCAACCCGCTAGTGGATGAGAACGGGATGGTACAAGTGAAAGCAGCGGTAAACGACAAAGGTAAATTATTCGAAGGCATGAATGTACGGGTTAGCGTACAACGCTCGCTTGGGAAGCAATTGGTCGTACCTAAAACGGCTGTGGTATTACGTTCCGGAAAACAAGTCGTATTTACTTTAGTTGATGGGCACGCTTATTGGAACTACGTGCGCACCGGACTGGAAAACGCGGATAGTTATACCCTTTTGGAAGGATTGAAAGAAGCGGATGTCGTGATTACAAGCGGCAATATTAATCTGGCGCATGAGTCACCGGTCAAGGTAATTAAAAATTGAGAATTGAGAATTGAAAATTAGTTGCGTATGATTCGCTTCCTGCTACAACGTCCGATAGCGGTATTGATGGCTTTTACGGCCTGCTTTATCGTGGGGTTGGTGACTTATTTCACCATACCGGTGTCCTTATTGCCTGATATCGCCATACCTGAGATTACCGTTCAGATATCCGGGCAAAATACATCCGCACGGGAATTGGAAAATACTGTCGTAAAGCCGGTCCGTTTGCAATTGATGCAAGTGGCAGGATTACGGGATATCCATAGCGAGACTCGTGATGGAGCGGGTATTATCCGCCTTAGCTTCGACTTTGGCACGAATACGGATCTTGCCTTTATAGAGGTCAATGAGAAAATAGACGCCGCCATGAATTACCTGCCCCGTGAGGTAGAACGTCCACGGGTAGTCAAGGCGAGCGCTACAGACATTCCAGTGTTTTGCCTCAACCTCACACTCAAGACAATTGAAAATGATGCCGCTTTCCTCGATCTTTGCCAATTCGCAGAAACAGTAATCAAACGAAGGATCGAACAGTTGCCGGAAGTGGCGATGGTGGATATCACGGGCATATTAGGACGGCAATTACAGATCGTACCGGATATGAAGCTCTTGGATATGGCTGATATTACATTAAATGATTTGGAATCTGCCTTATCCGCCAACAATATAGAGCCGGGAAGCATGACCGTACGGGATGGTTATTATGAGTACAATATCAAATTTTCCACCTTATTACGTACACCGGAAGACGTACAAAATATCTATATCCGTAAGAATGACCGGATCTTCCAGATAAAAGATCTGGCAAAAGTAGCTGTCGTACCGGAAAAAGAAACCGGCTTATCGCTAGCCAACGGGGAAAGGGCCGTCACGTTAGCCGTTATCAAGCAAGCGGATGAGAATATGGACAATATGAAAGAGGCGCTTGCCGAGGTTACCGATTATTTCAAATCTATTTACCCGGATATTGAATTTACGATCACAAGAAACCAGACCGAGTTATTGGATTATACGATCTCCAACCTCAAACAGAATCTATCGTTAGGTTTCTTATTTATCTGCATTGTGGCGATCCTTTTCCTTGGGGACGTAAAAAGCCCGGCGGTAATCGGATTGAGTATGGTAGTCAGTATCGTCATCAGTTTCTCGTTTTTCTACCTTTTCAATATGTCTCTGAATATCATTTCTCTATCCGGTCTGATCCTTGCTTTGGGTATGATGATAGACAGTTCCATCATCGTGACGGAGAATATAGCGCAATACCGGGCAAAAGGAGATAATCTGGAAGAAGCGTGTATAAAAGGGACCACAGAAGTAATCACCCCCATGCTTAGTTCCACATTTACCACGATCGCCGTATTCGTTCCGCTGGTATTTATGAGTGGTATAGCGGGAGCGATTTTCTTCGATCAGGCGTTTGCTGTTACGGTTGGTTTAATGGTCTCTTATTTCACCGGAATCATGTTACTGCCTGTACTTTACAAATTAGTTTACAGCATACCGGAGATCAAGCATTCCTTTTTCAACCTGAAAATAAACAATTTGATCAAGGAGCATACGCTGGACCGGTTCTATGACGGAGGGGTTGATTTCATATTCAGGCATAAGACCGCTAGCCTACTATTTGTAGGTGTCACCATCCCCCTTTGCGCAATCCTATTCTATATGATCCCCAAAAGCCGGATGCCGGAAATCGATCAGAATGAGTTAATCGCACATGTTGAATGGAATGAGAATATTCATATTGATGAGAATAGAAAGAGAGTCACCGAATTATTTGGTGAGGCCGATCGGTTAGGCGCACAACACACGGCCTATATCGGACAGCAACAATTCCTGCTTAACCGAGACCGGGAATTATCCATCTCGGAAGTAGAACTTTATTTCAAGACGGAAGAGACCGACGCTATCGCTCCTTTACAACAAGAAATCTCCGCTTGGGTAAAGCGAAATTACCCGACAGCCGTATTATCGTTCTCTCCGCCCGAGACCGTGTTTGAGAAACTGTTCGTAACCGGTGAGGCCGATATCGTAGCCGAGTTCTATGCCCGTAACAAAGAGCAAGCTCCGGATGCCCCTACTTTGCAAAAACTAGAGAAAACACTAGAGAGTAAGACCGGTCTCGCTCCCGTTGGCGTAGCTTTCGAGAATCAATTAAACATATCCATAGACCATCAGAAACTATTACTTTATAATATCTCCTATGAAGAGGTCTACCGGGTACTTAAGACGGCCTTCAAGGAAAATGAAGTCGCTACCTTACGCTCTTATCAACAGTATTTACCGATCACGCTAGCCGGAAACGAGCAAACGGTCGATCATATCCTACATAATACGTTAATCCGTACGCAACCGGACGAAAACCAAAAGACGAATCATGTCCCTCTTAGCGCAGTAACAAAGATTACTCCCGGAGAAGACTTGAAGACACTCACCGCTGGAAAGAACGGGGAATATATTCCTTTTAGCTTCTATCAAGTAGAGAACGCGGAACAGTTAATGGAAAATATTCGGGAGCTCGTCCGCAGCGAATCCAAAGATAAGACGAATTGGGACATCGATTTCTCGGGAAGCTTCTTCTCGAACCAGCAAATGCTGAATGAATTGGTAGTCATCTTGTTCATATCCATCCTCTTGATGTACTTTATCTTAGCGGCGCAATTCGAGAGCTTCTTGCAGCCCTTGATCGTCCTGCTGGAAATACCTATAGACGTAGCCGCCTCCTTACTGGTATTATGGATATGCGGGCATACCTTAAACCTGATGAGTGCTATCGGTATCGTGGTAACTTGCGGTATCATCATAAACGACTCTATCTTGAAACTGGACGCGATCAATGAGCTTCGGAAAGAAGGTGTACCCTTGATGGAAGCGATCCATGAGGCGGGTCGTCGCCGTCTGCGCCCGATTATCATGACCTCATTGACAACTATATTCGGTATGGTACCGCTACTATTCACGTTCGATATGGGAAGTGAGTTGCAAAAGCCACTCTCCATTGCCATGATCTCGGCGATGCTGATCGGTACGGCTGTCAGTTTATTTATTATCCCTTTGGTTTATTGGTTTATCTATAGGAGACATGCATTATGAAAAAAAGATACAAGAGGACATTCCTAGTTTTATATGCGTTCTGTTCGCTATTAGTCGGAGGAGTATCGGCCCAATCGCTCGTCCTTTCCCTTGAGAAGACGATCTCATTGGCCGCCGATAGCTCGCTGGAGGCTTTTCGTACGAAAAACCTATTCTTGTCCGGCTACTGGGAGTTTCGTAATTACAAAGCGGAGCGACTGCCTAGTCTTACATTGAATATTACACCCGCCGAATATTACCGGGATATCACGAAACGATACGATTCAGAAAAAGACATCGACGAATACCGTAAGCAACAGTCCTTTTATGCGGGAGGAAACTTAAAGATCAAACAGAACTTCGATATGCTGGGTGGTAGTTTCTTCGTGGACACGGATCTGGGGTATATGCGCTATTTCGGCTCGAATACTTATAATCAGTTCACCTCCGTTCCAATCCGTATCGGATACAGCCAAGATTTAAGATCGGAAGAGCGTCGTGTAGGGAAAGAGTGTAGAT
>OOAG01002143.1_pt1 | contig 13378 bp, 13 predicted proteins | sample 1671461 | NCBI WGS metagenome assembly OOAG01 (sample SAMN06348159, study PRJEB24527) | human gut metagenome | biome: human gut; feature: ankylosing spondylitis patient; material: feces | host: Homo sapiens | place: China | collected 2015-10 | reverse complement strand
GTTGTCTGATTGCCAGCGTTAAGGACAAAGAAACACAGCATCTTTTCGAAACAGGCGAACATCGTAAGCTAGGTGATGCGGTACGTTCGGCGGTACGGAAATTGAGGATTCTACATGCGACAACCAAGCTGGAATCTTTGCGAATACCCGCCGGGAACAGGCTTGAAGCCCTGCGCGGAGATCGGGCGGGGCAGTTCAGTATCCGCGTCAATGACCGCTGGCGTATCTGCTTCACATGGGAAGACGGAAACGCGTATGATGTCGAAGTAGTAGATTATCATTAGGAGGAAATATGCTTGCTATCCATCCCGGAGAAATTCTCCGCGAAGAATACATGGCCCCGCTCGGCTTGAGCGCGAATGCCCTTGCCATCGCCCTCGGCATCCCCGCCACACGGATTCATGAAATCCTGCACGAAAAGCGCGGCGTCAGTACGGATACAGCCATGCGTCTGGCCCGGTATTTCGGGACTGACATGGAGATGTGGATCAACTTGCAGGCGCAGTATGAAGCCTGCCTTCTGAAAAGGGGCAGGAGTTCATGCGGATCATCCAGCATCGGGCTGTACAGGCTTCCCTTCAGTAGCTATGGAAAAGTATATCTATCGCGTCATTTGGTCGGAAGAGGATCAGGAGTTTGTGGGGCTGTGCGCCGAGTTTCCCAGCTTGTCATGGCTGGAAGAGGAACAGGACGCGGCCTTGCATGGAATCGTCCGGCTTGTCTCGGACACGTTGAAGGACATGGAAGCGAACAAGGAGCCGATCCCTGAGCCGCTTTCCCTTCGCAAGTTTTCCGGGAACTTTGTCGTCCGCACGACGCCTGAGATGCACCGTCAGCTTGCGATCCTCTCCGCAGAGGCGGGAGTCAGCCTGAACCGATTGTAACTATACGATTTCCTAGTTAATTTTCCCAATAGGCAGTAAGTTGGGTACCTTTATTGGGCTTGCTCCGTATTATAAATGTTCCTCCGCTTAGCTCCACCCGTTCCCGCATACTTTTTAGGCCACGTCCCGTTTCCTGCATTCCCATAGCCGCTGTAATGTCGAAGCCTACGCCGTTATCCGTAACGCTGACTTTCAGTGTGTTCCCTTGTTTTTGCAGACGGATCTTGACGGATGTTGCCCCGCTGTGTTTGGCGATATTGTTCAGGCTTTCCTGAATAACCCGGAAAAGCACGATACGCAGCGTCATGGGAATGTCGTTTTCGTCCACATCGGCGGCGAGATCCAGCCGCAAGTGGGAATACGCTCCTTGGTAGTCTTTGCAGAACCATTCCAGCGAAGTAAGCAGACCTACATCGATATGGGCCGGGCGTAATTCATTTTGGATGCGCCGGAGCTGGCGCGCCAGCCCCTTGACCAGATCGACGGCCTCGTTAAGCGGTTCTTGCACTTTGATGGCGTCTGGCCTGTCGAGCATCAAAAGTGCCCGTTCAATACCGAACTTGATCACGCCCATTGTTGCTCCAATGTCGTCGTGCAGTTCCGCCGCTAGTTTGAACCGTTCCTCCTCTTGCGCCTGAAGCAAGCGGTTGGACAGGCGTTTCAGTTCTGCCGTCCTGGTTGCTACTTGCTCTTCCAGCCCTGCGTGGGATTCTCGTAATTCGTGCTCTCTGTGTTCTATCTCGGATACGAAATAGAATACGGATCGGGCCATCTCACGGATTTCCCATGCTCCGTCATATGGGATGTTGGCAGAAAATCCCTGTGTTCGCAGACGCATACAGTTGTTGAGCCTAATGACGGGCCGGATGACGTGACGTGCGAGGTATAGATAGGTCGCCGCGATGACCGCCAGCACCAGCACGACGAAGCCGTACAGTAACCCTGAAAGCCCGGACACCCGCTCGGAAAAGCCGTCCCGTGCGTGCTCGGCGTCGGTTTTGGCCTGTGCCATAAGTTGTCCCGCTACGATCATGATAGATTCGGACAGTGCATCCATACGGATGGTCAAAGCGGCGAATTGCTGTGAGACGGCGTGCTGGCGCTTGAATGACGGGATAATGCCGTTTTCGCCCTGTGCGCACAGGATGAGTTTGTCATACAGGTGATTGGCTGCTTCCACCATCCCCGAGATATGCGGAGTAGACGGGACACGCGACAGATCGGCCCTGACGTTGCGTACCCATTCGTACATCTCGGAGGTCACACGTAGGCCGTAGGGCACATCTAGGTCCGTGCTCAATACGAGAAGTAGTGAGAGGATTCTGTAGGCTCCTTGCTTCCACGCTTCCAGCTGCTCTACCCCGGAAACGTCCAGTGCGATGAGTTCCTCCGAAAGCGATCGCAGGCTCTTGACCTGATTCTGGCGCTGTTCCCGCAATATGATCCATCTGGTAATCAGAGTGTTCACGTCGTCGGCGATTCCATCAAGCGACGAGAGCTGTTCCTTCAAGCTTTCCACCTTATCCTTGTACAGCCCGATGGCTTCCAGCCGGGATGCCATTTCCCCTGCATCATCAATACGTTCCTTTAGGGTAATGATAATGGCTTCGCGCACCAGTTCGCTGTCCGTCTGCATCAAGCGGAACATCATGCCGCGGAGCCATTCACATTCGCGGACAAGCGCGGTCGTCTGGGTCAGGACGGGGATTTTCTGTTCAGCGGCTTGTTCCAACATGGCGTTGATGTCACGGAAGGCGAATAGCAACACACCAGCCAGCAGTACGAACGCCGTCGCAAACAGGAGCAGGGGGAGACTGGCCATGCTGGCAAGACCCAACGGGTGGCGGAGCAGATTCATGGATTTCCTCCCAGAAAAAGGGAAGGCACCTTCTCGATCCCATCTAGCGGGGACATAAGCCCGAGCCCAAGTTGCTCCAGATGGCGCAGGGACGGTTGCGCAACCAGCGCGTACGGGCTAGTCGTCAACCACAGTAGGGCATTGTCTTCGACAAGTTCGCGCTGCAACCGATCGTATAAGGTTTGCCGTCTGCGGGGGATGGCCTCCTCAGTGGCCTGTTGCATCAGTGCCTCAACCGTATCGTTGGCGTATCCCCCGGAATTCGTCCACACGATCCCCCGGTCACTGTTGTTCTTGCTGTAGAGGCGGTGAATCCCAATCACTGGATCATACCAAGCGAATAATTCGTCCAGCACTACCTGATAGTCTCCGGTCACGACATGGCGCATCCAATCGGAAACGCTTTCCGAGTCGCGTGTGCAGACTTCGATGCCAAGCCGTGCGGCGAGTTCGTACTGAAGCAGGCGCAAAAGTTCGCGGGGCAGGGGGGAATCCGGCGAATAGTCCACAATAATGGAGAAACGTTTACCATCTTTGCCGCGCGGGTAGCCTGCCTCGTCGAGCAGACGGTTGGCTTCCGCAATATCGTGCGGCGCGGGGAGCGGTGTATAGAAAAGTGCCCCCGGAGGGAAGGGACCTGACAAAGGCTTCACCATGCCATGCAGGAGGCGATCCGCAAGGAAGTTTCTGTCGATGGCGAGCGCGAAGGCCCGCCGCACCTTGCGATCGGAGAAAGGCTTCTGACGCAGGTTGTAGGAAAGTACTGTGTACGGATGGAGGTTGCCCAGCGGCAGGACGGTAAACGGCGCGAATTTGTAGCCGTCGAGGAAACGCCGCAACTGAATGCACGAGGCGAAGAGGTATACGTCCACCTCTCCGGAGGCAAGGGCGAGAGGGATTTCTCCTTGATCCCAGAAAATGCGGAACGTCAGTCTGTCCGCAATCGGTCTATCTGGCAGAAAAAAGCGAGGGTTCCGCACAAGCCGGATGGAGCGATCCGGGGTAAAGGATTCCAGCATGAACGGGCCTGATCCGACGGCTTTCTTGTTGGCGGGATGAGTGGGTAAAGGGTGCCCGTTATCGAATACGTGCCGAGGAAGAATAGGCACCAGCGCCGGCACGAGCACTTTCGGCAGCAGGGGAAACGGACGGGAGAGCCGGACTATGACGGTGTGCGGGGATGGCGTATCCACACGCGTCACGGATTCGAGCATCGGTCGGAAAGGATGGTACTCGCGGCTCATAAGGATGGAATAGGCGACGTCGCCCGACGTGATAGGGTGGCCATCATGAAAGAACGCGTTTTCCCTCAGCTCGAAACGGACGCTGCGTCCGTCCGGGCTGGCTTTCCATGATTTCGCGAGGTAGGGCATGGCGTTTCCCGCCGCGTCCACCCTTGTCAGGCCAGCATAGAGCTGGGCCCCCACGGTTGCTACCGTACTCCCCGACAACAGCGCGGGATTGAAATGGGGGGGGGTGGATTCGATGGCAACGACGATTTCCTTTATGCCAGCGGCGGAGGCGGGGCAGGAAAACGCCCAGAGGAATGCAGCGCAGCACAGCGCCCAGAGCATACTGCGCATTGTTCACCGCCTCTTCATATCGATAAGGCCGCATTCCAGAGCAAACATCGTGACTTCACGGACATTGCGCAGCCCCAGCTTACGCATGAAATTCGTCCTGTGGGTGACGACTGTTTTCTCGGCGACGCTTAGACGGGCGGCGATTTCCTTGTTGGAACAGCCTTCGGCCACGAGCTTGAGAATTTCGCGTTCCCGCTGGGTGAGCTGATCCAACGGAGATGCTATCTCTTCCGTTTGTTCTCCTACGCACCAGTCGATCATGGTACCAGTCAGTTCCGTGCTGACATACCGATTGCCCCGGAGCACGGACTGGATGGCAAAGAGGAATTCCTGGCGGTCTGCCGTTTTGAGGAGATAGCCGTGCGCGCCAGCCTTGAAAGCCGCGCGGATGTGCATGGAAGTGGCGTGCATGGAAATGATAAGGATGCGGGTGTCGGGGCATTCTTTGCGGATATGCGCGATGACCTCCAGACCGTCCCTGCCCGGCATGGACAGATCGAGCAGCAACAGATCCGGCCTGCCTGCCACGGTCACGGTCACGGCCTCAAAACCGTCTCCAGCTTCACCGATGACTTCCAGCCCTTCTCCCAGCAGAAGAAGCTGTTTCAGGCCGCTGCGGAACAGGGCGTGATCCTCCGCGATAACGATGGATACGGACATGGAGCACCTCCGTCGGTTCCCCTCTTAGATAAGCCGAAATCTTTTCCGAAACAATACGGTGTTTATCCTTCATCTCTAAGGTGCGGGCCGGATTGTCCGGGAGAACTGTCGTCCGTAGTGTGTTCCATGACCGAACTCCCCTGTACCGTTTTCCACAAGGAGGATCGTTATGGCAATACGAGAAGGCACAGGCGCGGTTCCGCAGATTGCGGATACAGTTTACGGCAATGGAACCATTCTGACGATGAATCCCGCACAGCCTGAGGCTGAAGCCGTGGCCGTGGCTGGGGGCGTCATCATCGGTGTGGGCGCTCTGTCCGACATGAAGGCGCTGTGTGGCGCGGAATCCCGCTTCGTCGATCTGCGCGGCAGGACCATGCTACCCGGCTTCATCGACGCGCACAGCCATTTCATCGACAACGCGGCCCGGACTCCATGGGTCAATATCAACAGCAAGCCTCTTGGGCTTGTGGAATCCATTGAAGATATGCTCCGGTTGCTTGGCGAGCGTGCAGGGAGGACCCCCGAAGGGGGATGGATCGTCGGTTGGGGGTATGACGACACCATGATCAAGGAAATGCGCCACCCGACACGGGCAGATCTGGATACCGTCAGCACCAAGCATCCCATCGTCATCCAGCATATTTCTGGCTGGGTCACAGCGGCGAACTCGGCGGCGCTGCGCTTGGCGGGGATTACGCGCGACACGCCTGATCCCGAGAACGTCGTGATCCGGCGTTCCGCCTCAGGAGAGCCCTCCGGCGTAATCGAGGCAAGCCACTGTCCCGTGCTGGCGTTAGTGCCTCAGCTGGATCAGGATCAGTTTCTCGACACCTTGTCGGCGGGCTCCGACATGTACCTTGCCAAGGGATGCACCACGGCACAAGAGGGGTGGGTGGCTGATCCAAACTGGTTTCCGCTCATGGGCGAAGCCTTGAAGAGGCGTACCCTCAAACTCCGCCTTGTCCTCTACCCGCTCGGGCAGGACATCAGCCTTGAAGAGTATGGGCGCGTGTTTCCGGATGTTCCTTCCGGCACACCGTTGGACGAAGAAGGTAAGCTCGTCATGGGGGCCACAAAGCTATCAGCAGATGGCTCCATTCAGGCGTATACAGGCTTTTTGAGCCAACCCTACCATAAGACACCGGAAGGCAAACCCGGATATGTGGGATATCCGTCCAACGACTTGGAGTGGCTTCGGCAGCGCATCATCGATTTGCACAGTAATGGACGCCAGATCGCAGTCCACTGCAACGGTGACGCTGCCATCGATGTAGCCCTCGACGCCTATGAAGAAGCGCAGCGCCAGTCTCCTCGCGACGATACCCGGTTCATCGTCATCCATAGCCAGATGGCACGGTCCGATCAGATTGAACGCATGTCCCGCCTCGAGGCGATACCGTCATTCTTCATTACCCATACCTATTTCTGGGGGGATCGGCATTACGCTATCTTTATGGGGCCGGAACGCGCCGTACGCATGAGCCCGACGGGCGACGCCCTGCGCTGCAACCTTCCCTTTACCCTCCATAACGACACCTTCGTCACTCCCATCGATCCCCTCCTTCTAGTCTGGTCGGCTGTCAACCGCCTCAGTTATGGGGGACGGGATCTCGGCAAGGCCGAGCAGGGCATCCCTGTTTTGGAAGCGCTCAAGGGCATCACCATCAATGCCGCTCGGCAGGGTTTTGAAGAGGGAGTCAAAGGCAGCATCGAACCGGGTAAGTTCGCGGATTTTGTCGTTCTCGACGAAAACCCGCTTGCTGTCGATCCCATGCATCTTAAGGACATTGAAATAGCGGCTACTATCGTGGGGGATGTGCTCGCCTACGGTGCCCTCTAACGGCGGCCTCGGCCGAAAGGACTGTCATGACGAACTTTACCAAATACATGCGCCTATTGGCTCTGGGAATCACCTTTTCCGCATCAATGGCGCTCCCCTATGTGCATATTAAATTTTATGATGTCATTCGTGAAGCTACACAGGCCACCAACAATGAGCTTGGCCTGCTCATGACAATTTTCACTGGCGTGGGGATGCTGTTGTACATACCCGGCGGAGTGTTGGCCGACCGCGGATCGCCGAAGAAGCTTCTGATCATCTCGCTGGCGATGATGGCCGCTCTCAATACGATTTTCGCCGTACACACATCGTATGTGATGGCGTTGCTCATCTGGGCGCTGCTCGCCGTTTCCGCCAACATGATCCAGTGGCCGACGCTCATCAAGGCCGTCCGTGACACGGGAAGCAAAGAGGAGCAGGGGCGCATGTTCGGTACCTTCTATGGGGCTACTGGCATCTTCTCTTCCCTTATCGGCTTTGCGGGGGCGGCACTTTATTCCAGCGTCGACGACCGGATTCAGGGGTTCCACTATATGCTGTACGGACAGGCCGTCATCGCGGTGCTCGCGTTGATCGCCGTGGCCATGTTTGTCGACGACAAGACTGAGTACAACCAGAGCGTCAGCGTCCCGGAGGAGAATCCCTTCAAGAGCGCGCTTACGGTTATGAAGCTCCCCGCCGTATGGATGATGGTCATTCTGATCTTCTGCGGCTACGGCATGTACATCGGTATCGCCTATATGACGCCTTATACGACGAACGTACTCGGCGTATCCATCACCTTCGGGGCCATACTCGGCACTATCCGGGCTTTCGGCCTCCGCATTCTGACCGGGCCCTTTAGCGGCTATATTTCAGACAAGATAGGATCCACCGCCAAGATCCTCATGGTGTGCTTCCTTCTCCTCATAGGGATGCTGTTCGTGCTTCTCCGCCTGCCTGCGGGCACCTCCAGCACTATGATCATCCTACTCACCATGATGTTCAGCTTCTTTGGGCTGGTGGTGTACACTATCATGTTCTCCTGTATGGAAGAAGTACGCATTCCACCGCAGTACACCGGCATCTCGGTCAGCGTGATCAGTTTGCTCGGTTACCTGCCCGACGGCATTTTCTCGCCCCTGTTCGGACACTGGCTCGATGTCTACGGTAACGAAGGGTACAGGATTATCTTTTATTTCCTCGCAATGATCAGCCTCATCGGCTCGATTGTAAGCCTGCTTATCTATCGGCGTGGCAAGGCCATGAGAAACGCTTAATCAAGGAAAGTAACATGAAGCGACTTATAGCACTTTTCCTCGCCGCCGGGCTTATTCTGAGTACCGCGACGGCAGCGCAAGCCGTGGACTTCAAAGTCAAAGGCCTGTCCCAGCACCGTCTTTCTTGGGCTGACCGCAATTTCACCAAAGGAAATGGCGATGACAACTTCAAAGCCGCCAGCCGGCTGCGCACCACTATTGAAGCGGTTGTCTCGGAATCCCTCAAGGGCGTGGTTTTTCTTGAAGTCGGACACCAGAACTGGGGTGTCTCCAGGGATGGCGCATCCCTCGGTACGGACGGAAAGCAGGTCAAGGTGAGCTGGAGCTATGTTGATTGGAGTGTCCCCAAAACCGAGACGAGGGTTCGTATGGGGCTTCAGCCGTATACTCTCCCGACGTTTACAGGCACGGGATCGCCTATACTTGATGGTGATGGGGCGGGCATATCCATTTCCAACCGCTTTTCTGAAAACGTGGAAGGCACATTGTTCTGGATCCGTCCGGGCAACGACAACGCATCCGAGGAAACGGGGAAGAGGGACCCCCATGATGCGATGGATTTCATCGGCGTCACGCTACCTCTGTCGCTTGAAGGACTTAAGGTTATCCCTTGGGGGATGTACGGCATCATCGGTCGCGATAGCCTGCACGGCAGCGCGGGTGACTTAGAAGTGGCAGCGGCGGGCCTCCTGCCCCAGCTTGCTACGCCCTCCATCGTGTCCCTGTCTGACGATGCCCACGGGGACGCATGGTTTGGCGGCGTCGCTTCCGAACTGACTGTACTGGATCCCTTCCGTTTCGCTTTCGACGCGGCTTATGGCAGTGTGGATATCGGCTCTGCACCCGTAAACGGAAGGAAGCTCGATGTGAAGCGTTCCGGCTGGTATGCGGCTTTTCTCGCTGAATACAAGATGGAGAACGTCACGCCGGGTCTGTTGTTTTGGTATGCTTCCGGGGACGACGCCAACCCGTGGAACGGATCGGAACGCATGCCGTCTCTCGATCCTGATGTGTACGTGACCTCCTACGGATTTGACGGAACCTACTATGGCGGCGCGGCCCAGACTATGGGGTACGGGTTGTCTGGCACATGGGCGGTCATGGCGCAACTTTCCGATATTTCCTTCTTGGAGGACCTCAAGCATACAGTTCGGGTAGTATACTATCAAGGTACCAACAATACGCAAATGGTTCGGGAAAAGTCCGTCACCAACCCACAGGACACTATGTACAGTATGCTTTATCTGACTACAGAGGATAAAGCGTTCGAGGTCAATGTGGACTCGTCATACAAGATTTACGAAAACCTCTCCTTATACTGGGAACTGGGATATATTCGGCTGGATATGGATGAAGCTCTATGGAAAAACAGCGTGGGCTACGAAGCGAACAAGAATAATTTCAAGTGTACGTTGTCTATGATTTATACTTTTTAAAAGCTTCGTGTATTTCATGACAGAAAAAGGAGGCGCCGAGTTTTCGCCGAACCCCAGATAATGTCACAATGTATAAAATCCCCCGTTTCAGGCGATGAAAGCCCCGGCCAGCCTAGACTGCCGGGGCTTTCGCGTCACCCTTGGCCTTCCTTCGCGGGCGTCTGCCCCTTGATCTTCACCGTCGCCTCGCCCACATCATACGACTCGTTGTATTTCGCCTCGCTCCCGTCCTCTTTCGCTCCAAGCCACCGGGCGGCGAGCTTCCAGCAGAGGGCTTCCGCGCGCTGCCGCTGCGCCGGGCGAAGCTGGCAAGCTGCGTTTTGTCGATGGCCTTGGACTCGGCGGACTCTCCCACGGCGGATTGCGGACGGACCATACGAAGGGAGATTTCCCGCACGCTGGCCTCGTCGCGGGCAAGGGCTTCGGCCTGCGCCTGAAACGCGGTGCCTGACGGGCTCCACGTACTGCGCGGTGATGCCGCCCGGTTCCGTGCTCATGAGGGCGTTGGAGCTGGCGACCACGAACGTGTCCCAATGCTCTTGGCTTACGCCGCCCACATTAAGCAGAGGGACGGCCCGGTCGAACAGCATCTTGTCGAGTTCCGAGTCCCGTCTGTAGATGCGCAGGATCAGGGACAGCACATCGTCCGTGGCGGGGAGCCCGGTCATGGGGGAGGTCGTCTCGAACAGGAACGGCACCAGCGGCACGGCGCCGAGCCCGTGCCTGCGCTCCCTGTCCTCGGCAATGGCGTACCGGGAACGGCAGCACAAGATCGAAGCGCAGGACAAGGAATGCGCCGCGTAACAACAGCCCCGCCCTGATAATCAGGCGGGGCTTTTCTTTCCCTCAGCAGGAGATTGTATGAGCAGCCTCAACAAGGTGATGATCATCGGAGGGCTCGGGCGCGATCCCGAGATGCGCTACACCCAGGCCGGAAAGCCCGTATGCAGCCTGAACGTGGCTACGGATGAGGGCTACACCAACGACCGGGGCGAAAAGGTCGACAAGACGGAATGGCACAAGGTCGTCTTCTGGGACCGGCAGGCCGAAACCTGTTCGCAGTACCTTGCCAAGGGGAGCCTCGTGTTCATCGAGGGCAGGCTCTCCACCCGCAAATATCAGGATCAGCAAGGGCAGGACCGCTACGTCACCGAGATTCAGGGGCAGCGCGTCCAGTTCCTCGACCGCAAGGCGGACGGCGACGGGCAGCAGGGCCGACAGGGAGGCGGACGCCAGACACAGGGGCGGCACTCCGCGGACTATGAAGACCTCGGCCCCGCCTTCCCTTCCGAAGCCTCCGGCCTCGATGACGTGCCTTTTTAGGCAAAACCAATAGGATAGGAATATGGCACAGACCGCAGAAATTCTGGAAGCCCTCCCGCCCGCACAGGCGCAGCTCGGCGGCCTTGCCCTGCTTGACCTGAACGTCACCGCGACGCCGCTGGTCATCACATGGGACAAGGACGCCGTGTCCACGCTGTTGGATACCGTCCTAGCCCAGTATGCGGGGCTGGAGGTACAGGAAGCCGACGTGCCCGCCCTCAAAAACGAAATGGCGGGGCTGAACAGGCTCAAGGAACGGATGGACAACGCCCGGAAGGACATTAAGCGGCGGATTGCCGGGCCGCTGGACGGGTTCGACGCCGAGGTCAAGGCGCTGATCGTCCGCATCGTGGATGCCCGCGCTGCGCTGGACACGCAGGTCAAGGACTTCGAGCGGCGCGACCGTGAAGGCCGGCGCGCAGCCGTCCAGTTTACCGTCGACAACATCAAGAGCTGTGAAGGCGTACCGGAACTGGACATCCCCATCAACCCTTCATGGCTGAACAAATCCACGAGGCAAGCCGAGATCCACGAGGATATCAAACGGATCATCGCCGCATACAAGCGGGAGTGCGAAGAAACCCGCCGGATGGAACAGGCCAAAGCCGACCGCATCGCGCTGGTGGAGGCCACGGCAAAGGCTCAGGCGGAACAACACGGTTTCGCGCTTCCCCTGTCGAAGTTTGCGGCCTGCCTGACGCCGGACATTTCCGGGGAGGACGCCGCGGGCATCATCAGGCAGGTATATGCGGCGGAAGCCAAGGCCCGCGAAGAGAGCAGGCCCACCCCCGTCGTCAAACCTGCGGAGCAGCGCCCCGATTCGTTCATTGAGCAGGAGGAGGGCTTTCCCTTCGCCCCGCCCGTGAACGTGGCTTGTACCCTGACCCTCAGCGTCAAGTACGCGCCGAAGTACGAGGATACCGTACAGGAGGCCCTTGCCCTGCTCCGCACGGTCGGCCTGGTCACAGTTTTCTAACCCTCCGGCGCCCACCTCCCGCGCCGTCCCCATAGAGCCCGCCGGGGCATGTACCCCGGCAAAGGACTTTTCATGAGTCAGGAACAACAGGACGCCACGGATTACGTCCGCGTCACCCTCACCATCCATGAGTTCTCCGAAGACGGCGAATGCTGCATCGTCTCGGACAAACACGGCCACGGTACGGAACTCTCTACCGACGCCTTCCTGCATGACGCCGAGGACATAGACGTCGGCGACACCATCGCCTGCGACATCCTGCGCGAGGCGTGGGAAGACACCGGGCTCATCCCGGACGCTGCGGGGCCGCATGACGTCCGCGCCTGCGGGCGGGAAAACATCGAGGTGCTGGTGGATCTCACCGATGAACAGCTCCTTGATCTGGGCTCCGAAATGGCGGACGCCCTGCGCGAACGCGACAAGCTGGAAACGGAACTGCTCGCCGTGAAGAAGGACTACAAGGCACGCATCGACCTTTCCGTCTCCAAGGCTGCGGAAGCGGCAGCGGAATACCGTTCCGGCAAACGGTTTGAAACCGTCTCCTGCGACCGCTTTGAAGATCGGACGACGATGGAGGTCGTATGGTGCGATTCCGTGACGGGCAAGGAAATCAGCCGCCGCCCGATGACCGCCGAGGAGCGGCAGCACCGCCTTGAACTCGTCACCCCGGACAAGCCCGCGGACAACGGCGAAGGCCGGGCCGAAGTGCTCGCCTTGCCCGCCCCGCCCGTCGCCAACGCCCGCACCTGCCTGTCGTGCCGACACCTTTCAGCTGACGGCACGGAAAAGGCCGAGCCCTGCATGGCCTGCGCACAGGCAAACGGCGGCGACACCGACAGCTGGGAACCGCGCCGCGAGTGCAAGACCTGCGCCCACGTCACCAGCACCGTGGACGGCTTCCCCTGCGGCGGGTGCATCCTGAAACCCGATCCCGGACACGTCGGCGACGAGGACCGCTGGACATGGAAGGATGCCCCGAAGACGGGAATGCCGTGCTGACCAGACGCATGGCGAAAAGACAGCATTGCCCGCTGATGCCGACGGCCAAAATCTATGAGCACCATGTCAACGGTGTCCAGATCAACTGCGAGGTCATCGAATACGAAAAGTGTACGGGCGAAGAATGCCGCAAATGGCGGGACGGAAAAGTGGACGGGGGAAGGTGTTCCTATAATGGGGATTGTAGGAAAGCAGTATGCAACTGTGCTTCCTGCCCCGACCGCTACGGCTACTGTGGAGGCTGACCATGCCCGGTTATGACGACCCGAACCGCCCGGAATGGACGGGCAAGCGCAAGGCAAAGAACTTCGCCCGCATCAACGCCGCCTGCAAGGGTCTGAAAACATCCGGCGGCAAACCGCCGACGGACTGCCCCAAGTGCGGCACAAGCCATAAGTTCGCGGCCTGCCCCGTGTGCGGATGCCCACGAACCTCACGGCAAAAAACGAAACCTCCTTTGCTTGATTGACGAATAGGGAGATAACCCAGATCGGAAGAGCGTCGTGTAGGGAAAGAGTGTAGATCTCGGTGGTCGCCGTATCATTAAAAAAAAAAAA
>OOAG01002142.1_pt1 | contig 13387 bp, 10 predicted proteins | sample 1671461 | NCBI WGS metagenome assembly OOAG01 (sample SAMN06348159, study PRJEB24527) | human gut metagenome | biome: human gut; feature: ankylosing spondylitis patient; material: feces | host: Homo sapiens | place: China | collected 2015-10 | reverse complement strand
CGTCGCGAGGCTGCCGCGGCTCCGGAATGCCCGCGTTGTTTCCGGCGGCCGGCGCGGTTCCCCGCCCCTGCTGCGGGGCCTGCGGCGCCGTATTCACGAACGGAGCCGCAGGACGGGCCGGGGAACCGGCGGGCACGCCGGAGGACGCCCCTGCCGATTTGTTATAATCGTACACGACTCGCCCGCCCGCGGGCTTGCGCGGCTGCCTGGGCACATCCGCATCGTATGTTTACACGGGCCGCTCCGGCGCCTGGCGGCGCGCCTTCGGCTCGCTTGTCGCACAAACGGGTTTCTGCGGCGGCGTGCTGCGTGCCAAAACGCGCCACTCCTTTCTCGTCAACGTCTTTGCGGCCCGGCGCCGCATGCAGCGGGAGCTCTTTTTGTTTCACCTGCCCCTGCCGCCGCACGGCCGTGCGGATGCGGACCGGCCGGCCCTTCTCCCCCGGCCCGGAGTTTTCTATTATGATAGCACGGTCCCGGCATTCCGGCAACCGCGCCCGCACGGTTCACCCCAGCTGCGCGTGATGCGCGCCCCCAGCGGTGCAAGCAGCGCCGCAATGTCCTCGTAGCCGCGGCTGATATGCTCCGCGCCCATGACGCGGGTGCTGCCCTGTGCCTGCAGCGCGGCGATGACCAGCGCCGCCCCGCCGCGCAGGTCGGGCGCTTCCACGTCCGCTCCGTTCAGCAGGTCCATGCCGTGGACATGCAGCGTCCGGCCGCAAACATTCACGCTGGCACCCAGCCGCAAAAAGCCTTCGGCGCAGGCAAAACGGTTTTCAAAAATCGTGTCCGTCACACGGCTTTCCCCCTGCGCCCGCAGCAGCGCCGCCGCCATCAGGGGTGCCGCGTCCGTTGGGAACGATGGATACACGCCCGTATCCCACCCTCCCGCGGCGCGCAGAGCGCCCGAGCTTGCCAGCGCCACAGAGCTGTCCCCCGAGGCCGACACCATGCATCCGGCCCTGCGCAGGATGCGCAGCACCTCGGCCAGATGGGCGTTGCAGGTATTGGTGAGCAGCACCTCGCCGCCGCAGCCCGCCACAGCGCACAGCACGGTGGCCGCGGTAATGCGGTCCGGGCAGACGGCATGCTGCGTGCCCATCAGCAGCTCCCGGCCGCGGATGTGCAGCACCCGCGTGCCGACGCCTGTGATATCCGCGCCCGCGCCCTGCAAAAAGCGCGCCAGATCCGTCACCTCCGGCTCCACGGCCGCGCCGCGCAGCACCGTCTCTCCTCTGGCTGCGGCCGCCGCCATGAGAAGCGTCTCGGTGGCGCCCACACTGGGGAAGCGCAGGCAGATATCCGCGCCCGCAAGGCCGTCCGGCGCAGTGACCTCCAGCGCGCCGCCGTCCTTCTCCGTGATATGCGCCCCCATCTTCTCAAGGCCGGAAAGATGCATATCAATGGGCCGCGCGCCCAGGCGGCAGCCGCCGGGCGTATAGATGTCCGCGCGGCCCGTGCGGGCCAGCAGCGGCGCCAGATAGAACAGCGAGGAGCGCATCGCGCGCATCAGCGGCTCCGGCACTGCGCTGCCCGGAAATTCCGGCGGCGTAATGACGGCGCGCCCATTCTCCAGCAGGACCTTGCAGCCCACGCTTTGCAGGATGCGCGCCGAAGCCTCCACGTCGGACAGATGCGGCACGTCCGTGAGCGTCACCGTGCCGCGGCACAGCACCGACGCCGCCATGATGGGCAGCACACTGTTCTTTGCGCCGGGTATCCGCACCTCTCCAAAAAGGCCGCTGCCTCCGCTGATCGTCAAAATTTCCATATCCCGCACCCCGTTTCGTAGAATGGAGCCCAGTGTCCCAGACTGTAACCCATCCTATGCAAACAGGGCCGTTTGTGTTAAAAGCGCGCCGTTTACGCTGTGGTTTTCATCAATCGGTCCAGATTTTCGCAGATCTTATCCAGCGAATCCGGCTGGGCCAGCGCACGCGCTTTCGCCCCCATGAGCATCAATTCCGCAGGGTCCTTCGTCAGCTTGTCGACGATGCCGATGAGCTTCTCGCCCGTCAGCTCCTTTTCCTCAACCACAACGGCCGCGCCCAGCTTCTGCAGCTGCATGGCGTTGTGGTACTGGTGGTTTTCCGCCACGTTGGGCGACGGGATGAGCACCGAGGCGCGCCCCACGGCCGCGATCTCCGCCAGCGTCAGCGCGCCCGCCCGGCTGATGACCAGGTCCGCCGCGGCCAGCATCTCCGGCATGTTGTCGATGTACTCCCGGATGATGAACTTCGGGCTGTGGTCGATGCCCAGCCGCGCGGCAAGGGCTGCAAAATCCGCTTTTTCAATGCTGCCCGTCGCATGCACATGAAGGAAATCACGCTGCGCGATCTCCCATTTTGCCAAATCGGCCACGCGTTCGCCCAGCACCTGCGCGCCCAGGCTGCCACCGAAGGAGATGATGACGGCCTGCCCCTCCTTCGCGCCCAGCGCGCGGCGTGCGGCGGGACGGTCCTGCCGGAACATCTCCTCCCGCACCGGGTTGCCCGTAACGACCGTCTTGTCCGGCGCGCCCAGACGCTGCACGGCGTCGGGCATGGCCGCGAACACCAGGTCCACCTGCTTTGCCAGGATCTTGTTGGTCACGCCGGGGAAAGCGTTCTGCTCGTGAATGGCCGTGCGGATGCCCCTGCGGGCCGCGGCCTGCACCACCGGCCCGCTGACGTACCCGCCCGCGCCGATGACAAGGTCCGGCTTTACCTCCCGCAGGATGGCGCCGGCGCGCGGGCCGCTCAGCGCCAGGTGCCAAAGGGCAACCAGGTTCCGCGCGATGTTCTTCGGCGTCAGGCGGCGCTGGATGCCGTTCACCTCGATGGGATGGAACGCATAACCCGCCTTGGAGACAAGGCCGTACTCCATTCCCTTCTGCCGTCCGGCGAAGTGTATCTCCGCGTCCGGATGGCGTTTTTTCAGCGCGCCCGCAATGGCGAGCGCCGGGTTGATGTGTCCGGCTGTGCCGCCGGCGGCGATCAATACACGCATAGGTACCTCCTGCTTTCGCGCAATACCGCACGGTTCCAGGCGCCGGGCCGCGCCGGAAAACTTTTCACCGGCGGCCTGCCCCCGCTCAAAAAATAAAAATGCAGACGCGCGGCCCTGCCGCGCGCCGCTATACCTTCTCCGCGCCGCCCTGGCGGGAGACCGAAAGCACAACGCCCATCTCGCCCAGCAGCATCAGCAGGGACGTGCCTCCGTAGGAAAAAAACGGCAGGCTGATGCCCGTGTTCGGAATGGTCTTCGTCACCACGGCGATATTCAGCACCGCCTGCAGCGTCACCTGCACGATAACGCCCACCACCAGCATGGAGCCGAATTTGTCTTTTGCGTGCCACGCCACATAAATGCCCCGCAGCAAAAGCGCCACAAAAAGGAAAATCACCAGCAGCGCGCCGATAAAGCCCAGCTCTTCACAGATGACGGAGAAAATAAAGTCGTTCTGCGGCTCGGGCAGGTACAGATGTTTCTGCTTGGAGTTGCCGATGCCAAGGCCCGTCAGCCCGCCCGAGCCGATGGCGTACATGCTCTGGATGATCTGGTGGCCGTCGCCCTGGGCGTCCAGCCACGGGTTCTGCCAGCTTTCGATGCGGCTCATGGCGTAGGGCACAAGGTCCGGCACCAGCACAACGGCGCCCGCCACGCCCGCCACAACGCCCGCGATGGCAAGGCCGAACCATACAAGCCCCGTGCCGCCCACAAACATCATCAGTCCCCCGATGCCCAAAATGAGCACCGTGCCCGAAAGATGCGGCTCCAGCAGCATCAGCCCCGCGATCACGCCGAGGATGACGACGAAGGGCAGCACGCCGTAGGCAAAGGTCTTCATGCGCTTATGGTTGATGGAAATGATGTGCGCGAACAGCACGATGACCGCGAACTTCGCCACCTCCGAGGGCTGCAGATTGCCGCCGATGGGCAGGAATATCCACCGCTTCGCGCCGTTCAGCTCCGGCATGAAGAGCACGACGATGAGCAGTACGACCGTGACGGCCATGATGGGCCACGCAAATTTGTGGAAGATGTGGTAATCCACGTGGGACGCGACGAACATCACGACCACGCCCACCGCGGCGAACAGCGCCTGCTGGCGGATGAAGTGGAAGCTGTCGCCCTTGAAGCGGTAATACGCCGTGGCATAGCTGGCGCTGAACAGCATCACCAGCCCGAACACCACCAGCGTCAGCACGATGATGGCCAGCGGCCAGTCCAGCGGCGGCTGGCTGAGCAGCCGGATGCGGGCCTCGGACTTGCGTTTTAACTTTTTGGCTGCTTCTGGCATCGGGAACCTCCGAAGATACAAAATTGCCCGCGCCGGCCGCATCGGCACAGGCTGCTTATTGGGGAATCAGGATACGTAGACAAAAATACCGCCCAGCACCACGCCCACCAGCGTGATGAAGCTGAACACGGAGACGATCTTCACCTCGCTCCACCCGCACATTTCAAAGTGGTGGTGGATGGGGCTCATTTTAAAAATACGCTTGCCGTGGGTCAGCTTGAAATATGTTACCTGCAGCATCACGCTGAACGCCTCGATCAGGTAGATAACACCCATGAAAAGGAGCAGCTCCGGCCGGCCGATGCCGTAAGCCACGGCCACCACCGCGCCCCCCAGGAACATACTGCCCGTATCGCCCATAAACGTTTTGGCCGGGTAAAAGTTCCACGCAAGGAAGCCCGCGCAGCCGCCCGCCACGGCCGCGGCAAACAGCGCCATGGTAGTGTTTCCCAAAAGGCTGGCGATAAACATGAAGCCCATCATTACAACAAAGGTGACGCTGGACGCCAGCCCGTCGATGCCGTCCGTCAGGTTGACGGCGTTCACCATGCCGATGATGAGGAGGAACGAGAGGACGTAAAAGAACCAGCCGAAGTCCACCGCGCCCAGCAGCGGCAGCGTCACGATGGTGGACAGCGTTCCGTTGAGATACAGCGAGGAAAGGTACGCCCCGGTGATGAGCACCTGCGCCACGATCTTATAGCGCGCCATCAGGCCCAGGTTGCGCTTTTTCACCACCTTGATATAGTCGTCCACAAAGCCCACCAGGCCGAAGGCGTAAGCCGTCAGCACGCCGATGAACAGCGAGACGCTGGTGCCGGAAAGCCAGCCCCCCAGCAGGCTGGGCACGCTGAGCGCCAGAACCGTATAGCCCAGCACCACGCCCACAAGGACACCCAGGTAAAACGTCAAACCGCCCATGGTAGGCGTGCCGTTTTTGCCCTGGTGCCAGGTGGGGCCGATCTCCTTGATGGTCTGGCCGAAGTGAAGCCTGCGCAGCGCGGGGATGATCAGCAGGCCGGAGGCCGCTGTGATCGCCAGCGCGCCGAAGGCCGCCGCCATAAGGGCATATTTTTCCATAATTTACACGCTCCCGGTAATTTTTGCGCGGCCGCGCCGCGTCCCGGCCCGATGCGCACGGTCTTTCCGCTGGGCACCCGGCTTTCTTTTATTTTCAGGCAATGCCGCACAATCCCAGGTGTTGAATCGCGCCGGCAGATTTTTTTGGCAGTTTAAACAAAAAACGCAGCGAATACTTTGCGCATTTGCGAGGCTTTTTGTGACAACTGCCGGAAAATATGCAAGCGGGGCGACACTTAAGGCGTCAGCCATGAATTGTGCGGTGCTGCCTTTAATCCCTGGGCACGGCTTTGTAAAACCCGTCCAGAATCGTCTCGAACGCCATGCCGTGGCTGGCCTTCACCAAAACCGCGTCGCCCGGGCGGCAGTACGCCGTAAGACGGGCCAGCGCTTCGTCCTTGTCCCTGCAATGCACCGCGTTCGCGCCCAGTGCGGCGGCGCTGTCGCGGCCGGTCCGCATGGCCCCGCCCACGGTCAGCAGCAGGTCCACACCGCAGCGCGCCGCCAGCGCGCCCACCTCGGCGTGAGCCTGCCGGGTGATGGCGCCCAGCTCGAACATATCGCCCAGCACCGCGACCCTCCGTCCCCGGACAGGATATTCCTTCAGCGTCAGCAGCGCGGCGCGCATGCTGTCGGGGTTCGCGTTGTAGCAGTCCTCGATGACCGTCACGCCGCCGTGCTCCACCACATGCTGGCGGTGGCCCGTCGTTTGATAATTCGCCAGCGCCGCAGCCGCAGCGGCCGGTGCAAGGCCCAGGCGCGTGGCCAGCGCATAAGCCGAAAGCGCGTTGCGCACATTGTGCAGGCCCATGGCCGGGATATACGCGGGCAGGCTTCCGTGCGCCTTGTCCGCGATGGTGAACCGCGTGCCCTCCGCCCCGGAAACGATATCCAGCGCCCGCACGTCCGCGTCCGGGTTTTCAACGGCAAACAGCACCTTCTCAAGGTCCGGCCGGACGGCCGCGCCGGGCAGATAATCGTCGTCGCCGTTCACCACCAGCGGCGCGCCCTGCGGCAGCCCCTCGCAGATCTCCAGCTTTGCTCTGAGGATATTTTCCCGCGTGCCCAGCTGCTCCAGATGGGAGCGCCCGATGCAGGTGATGACAGCGCCCGCAGGCTTTGCCGCCAGCGTCAGCTTCCGGATCTCGCCCAGGCCCTGCATTCCCATCTCCACCACGGCGTACTCCACGCTTTTGTCCAGGCGGAACAGCGTGTTCGGCATGCCGATCTCGTTGTTCTGGTTCCCCTGTGTCCTGAGCGTTTTGCCGAAAGCCGAAAATACCGCGTAACAGAACTCTTTTGTCGTCGTTTTGCCCACGCTGCCCGTCACGCCCGCCAGCAGCGGGCTGTACAGCGCGCGGTAGTTCGCGCCCAGCCGGATCATCGCATCCAGCGCGTCCGGCACCTGCACGCATTTCTCCGGCGGCACGCCCGGCACCGGGCGCTGCACCACAACGCCCGCCGCTCCGGCCTCCAGCGCCCGGAGCGCGTAATCGTGGCCGTCCACGCGCTCGCCCCGGATGCACACGAACAGGCTCCCCGGCCCGGCCTCCCGGCTGTCCGTCACCACCGACGCGATCTCCGGGTCCCCTGCCAGGGCGCCCAGCCCCCGCAGCAGCACACTCGACAAAACAGGCTGCATATACAATCCTCCATGCTCTGAATACTCGCCGGGCGGCGTCAGGCTTTGTCCAGCCCTTTGCGCTCCAGCCACTCGCGGACGATCCTGTGTTCGTCCAGGTAAAGGGTCACCCCGTCGATGACCTGGTAATCCTCGTGGCCCTTTCCGCACAGCGCCAGCACATCGCCCGGGCGCAGCATATCCAGCGCCCGGTTCACAGCCGTGCGCCGCTCCACCTCCACGATGTACGGCTTGCCCGAAGCGGCCAGCACCGGCTCGGCGTCCTTTATTATAGCACAAGGATCTTCCTTGCGGGGATTATCCGACGTTAAAACTGCAAAATCAGCATATTTCACCACGGCTTCGCTCATCAGCGGGCGTTTTTTTGCATCGCGCTCGCCCGCGCAGCCATACAGCACCACCAGCCGCCCCTCCACGAAAGGCGCAACGCCCGCGAGCACCTTTTCAATGGCGTCGCCCGTGTGGGCATAGTCGCACAGGATGGTGAACGCGCCGTGATACAGCACCTCGCACCGGCCGCGCACCCCGCGGGAGGCCGAAAGCGCGGCCGCGGCGTCCCGCGCGGGGATGCCCAGCGCAATGGCCGCGGCGGCCGCCGCCAGCGCGTTGTGCACCGAGTAATCCCCGGGCATGGGGAAATCGATGCGCTGGATGAAGCCGCGGCCCACCATCTCGAACTTCACGCCCGAGGCCGAGAGCCGGATGTTGCGGGCGGTGTAATCCGCCGCGTCGTCGCCTGCGGAAAAGGTGATGCGCTCCGGCCCATGCACCTCGTCCAGCAGGCGGCGGCCGTAGCTGTCGTCCAGGTTCACCACCATGTGCTTCACCTGGCTGAACAGGCTTTTCTTCGCGGCGAAATAGTTTTCAAAGGTCTTGTGATAATCCAGATGATCCTGCGTCAGGTTCGTGAACACGCCCACCTCAAAGGTAAGGCCCCACAGCCGCAGCTGGTCCAGCGCCTGGCTGCTGGCTTCCATTACCGCGAACGTGCAGCCCGCCAGCACCATGCGGCTGAACAGCGCGTTCAGGTCCCACGGCTCGGGCGTGGTATATTTTGCGGGCACGTCCATGGCGTCGATCTCGGTGTGGATGGTGCCAATGAGCCCCGCTTTGCAGCCCGCCTGCTCCAGCGTCTGCTTGATGAGCGTGGTGACGGTGGTTTTTCCGTTGGTGCCCGTGACGGCCACCAGCCGCAGCTTTTCGGCGGGACGGCCGAAAAAATTCTGGCACAGCTGCGCGTATGCCTTGCGGCCGGAGGCCACCTGCACCTCGCCGGGCAGGCCCAGCGGACGCTCGGTGACGATGCACACGGCGCCCGCCTCCAGCGCCTTGCGCGCGTGGTCGTGCCCGTCGGTCGTCATGCCCCTGGCGCACACGAACACCGCGCCCGGGCAGGCCCGGCGGGAATCCTGCGTAACGAGCACCGCCTCGCCCTGCGGCAGCGTGCCGGTATACGGCACGCCGCTGAACAATACCTGTAACTCCATGGATGCACTCCCCTTTCGTGCCGCGCCGCGCGGCCCGCCGCCCTGACGCGGCCTGTTAATCCAGAACGGTGGTATCGTGGAACGTCACCTCGATGACGGACCCGATCTCCACCTGCGTATCGGCCGCAATGTCCTGCTCTGTGACCACGATGGTGCTGCCGCCGCCCGTCACGCCCTTTTCGCTGACGTTCAGACCCAGCGATTTCAGCGTGGCGCACGCCGCGTCGTAGCTCATATCCGTCAGGTTCGGCACCGTGACAAGGTCGCCGCCGCTCTCGGAGCGGTCCTCCGAATACAGAATGATCGTGGACTGGCGCGGCACGATGGTGCCCGCCGCCGGGTACTGATACAGAACGGTATCGCCTGTGGCGCGCTCGATGTCCACATTGAAGCCGGATTCGCGCAGCTTGCCGGCGGCGGTGTTCACACTGGAGCCCACCACGTTGGGCACCGCCGTCTCCACCTTTGCCAGCTCCGCCTCGGTGTACTCCTTGGGCACCCCCAGCGTCTGGAGCGCCTCGTCCAGCACACTTTGCACCACGGGCGCGGCCAGACGGCCGCCGTAATAGGTTCCCTGTTCGTCGTGCGGCGTGTCCAGCATCACCAGCACCGCGATCTGCGGGTCGCCCCCGGGCGCGAAGCCCCAGTAAGAGGAATAATAGGTCTGCTCTTCGTCCGACAGCGCCTGCTTGCGCTGGCTGGTGCCGGATTTGCCGCCCGCCTTATAGCCGGCCACATAGCCCGTCTTGTTGCCGCCGGTCAGCGTCTTGCCGTCCGCAGCCGTCATATTTACGCTTCTCGTCAGCAGCTCGCGCATGGTGGCGCTGGTCTCGGCCGAGAGCACCTGCCGCTTCACTTCCGGCTCCACGTTTTCAATGATATTCCCGTCCGCGTCCAGCACCTGCTTCACCACGTGAGGCTGTACCAGATATCCGCCGTTGATGACGGCGCAGGCCGCAGTGATCATCTGGATGGGCGTGGTGGACGTCGTCTGCCCGAAGGCGGAGGAGGCCAGCTCCACGGGCCCCATTTTTTCCAGCGGGACGTACTGTGTCGTCCCCTCGTCGTCCATGTCGATGCCCGTTTTCTCGTAGAAGCCGAAGGCCTGCATATAATTGCAGAACGTCTCCGCCCCCATCATCTGCCCCAGCGTGACATAGTAGGGGTTGCACGAGCCGTCCAGGCCGCCGAAGAAGTCCAGCGTGCCGTGGTTGGTGTGCGCGCACCGCATGGTGCGGCCCGCCACGGTGATGGAGCCCTTGCAGGTATACGATGTGTTCAGGTTCGCCGCGCCGGAGTCCAGCGCGGCCGAAGCCGTGATGACCTTGAACACCGAGCCGGGGTAGTACAGGTCGGCCACCGCCTTGTTGCGCCATTGCGCCCACTGCGCGGTATATTTCGCGTCCGCCCGTTCGTTTTCATCCGCAATGGCCGCGATCTGTGCCGCCAGCGCCTCGTCCGCAATGGTGTAAGGGTCCTGCAGGTTGTAGTCCGGCATCGTCGCCATGGCCAGGATCGCCCCCGTGTTCACGTCCATCACGATGCCCACCGCACGGTTTTCCACATGATACTGGTCCACGGCGTTCTGCAGGTATTTTTCCAATGTGCTCTGGATGCTGGCGTTCAGCGTCAGCACCAGGCCGTTGCCGTCCTCGGCGTCATAGGCCGCCTCGTAGGTGCCGTTTGGCAAATCGTACCCCCAGGCGTTCTTCATGCCCACCACGCGCCCGGCGGTGCCCTTGAGCGTATCGTTGTAATAGCTCTCGATGCCCAGCACGCCGTCGCCGTCCGCGTTCACAAAGCCGATGATCGTGGAGGCCAGCGTCTGGTAGGGATAATAACGCTTCGCGTCCTGCACCAGGCTGATGCCCGCGACAGGAGTATCTTTTCCCTTGTCCGATGCGTTATACTCGGTGATCCAGGCCGTGATGGCGTCCGCCACCGGCTTTTCGATCTGCCGCTTGATGAGCTGATAGTTGCTTTCGCTCTTCTGAAGCTTTTCCAAAATACTCTGGGCGTCCAGCTCCAGCAGCTCGGCCAGCTTTACGGCAACGTCGTTGATATTCGTGCCGCTTTTGGCCATGTCCCGGGGCGAGGCGACCACCGTCCACACCTTGTTGCTGCGGGCCAGCACCTTCATATCGGAATCGTAGATAACGCCGCGGTTGGGCGTGATGGTCTCGTCCGCAAGCTGCTGGTTTTCGGCGCGGGCGGCCAGTTCGTCGTGCTGCACGATTTGAAGCTGGTACAGGTTGTATACAACGGCCCCAAAGCCCACCAGCACGAACAGCGCAGCCAGCACGATGGCGCGCGTGCGCATGCTGCGGGACACCGCGCTCTTGGGCGCCTTCGCCGTGTCCTGCGGCGGTACGTTCTTTCGATTGTGTTCCGGCTGTTTTTTCATCTCTGCCTCCCGGGATATCGCTGTTGTCAAAGGGCGCGGGCCAGCCGCGCAAACGGTCGAACGCGGGCATAAAAAGAATTATCACCGGCTTTTCCCGCACGAACGGCTCGGCAGAGGAAGAAAGGCGGTGATAATACTTATTGATTCAGGGCGTGAGGTATTCCATAAAGCTGGCCACCGTCTGCGATATCTCGCCCGCCAGGCGGGCCAGCCCGGTGTCCGAGCGCTCCACCTTGTTCTCCTGCCCGGTGGTCACATACGTCACCTGTGAGCGGTCCATCTTTACCATTTTCAGCGTATTCGTTGCATATTCCTGCACCGCCGAAAGGTTTGTTTTCATTTCCATCTCATTGGACAGGTATGTATATTCGCTCTGAAGGTCGGCCAGGGTGTCCTCCTGCGTGCGGATCTGGGCCGAAAGCTCGGTGGACTGCACCTGCGAGTACAGCACGCTGCAAACCAGCGCCAGAAACACGGAAGCGAACGCCACGGCTTTGATCCATTTTAAATTGTACCGCGCCAGCCCCCGCTTTGGCTTTGGCTGCCCGGCCACGCGCAGACGCGGCTTTTGCTCCCGCGGAGCGAACCGCTCAAGGTCGTACGCTGCATTCGTCTGCATGGCGTCCTCTCTCCTTTCTTTTTTGTTTCAAGGCAATACCGTACAATTCTAAGCGTCGAATCGCGCCGGCCGGTTTTTTGGCAGGTTAAACAAAAAGCGCAGCGAATACTTTGTGTATTCGCGAGCATTTTTGTGACGGCTGCCGAAAAATCTGCAAGCGAGGCGGCGCTTAAGGCTTCAGCCGTGAATTGTGCGGCGTTGCCTCAAATATGCAATGCGGCCTCGGCCGCGTTACAGCTTTTCCAGTATGCGCAGCTTTGCGCTGCGCGCACGGCGGTTTTCCGCCTGTTCCCCGGCGGCTGCCTCAACGGGCTTTTTGGTAATGAGCTTTGCCCTGGCCTTCCCGCCGCATACGCACACCGGGAACTCCGGCGGGCAGGTGCAGGCCGTGGCCCACTGGCGGAACCGCTGCTTGACGAGCCTGTCCTCCAGGGAATGGAACGTGATGACGCACATGCGCCCGCCCGGCTTCAGTGCGGCAAACAGCACGTCCAGCCCTTCACTCAGTGCGTCCAGCTCACCGTTCACGGCGATGCGCAGCGCCTGGAAGGTGCGGCGCGCGGGGTTTTTGTCCTTGCGGCGCACCGCGGGCGGCAGCGCCGAGGCGACGGCCTGCACCAGCTGCGCCGTCGTTTCAATGGGCGCGGCGGCGCGGGCGCTTTCGATCTTCCCGGCGATCTGCCAGGCATACGGCTCCTCGCCGTATTCCTTGAGGATACGGCACAATTCCGCGCGGGAGGCGGTGTTCACAAGGTCGGCGGCCGTGGGGCCGCTCTGGCTCATGCGCATGTCCAGCGGCGCGTCGCCCTGATACGAAAAGCCGCGGGAGACCTCGTCCAGCTGGTGTGAGGAAACCCCCAGGTCCAGCAGCACGCCGTCCAGCCCGTCCACGCCAAGCTGGGCCAGCGCCCTGTCCGCATAGCGGAAATTGCTCTGCACCACCGTGGCGGGCAGCCCTTCCAGGCGCTGCGACGCGGCGGCCACGGCGTCGGGGTCCTGGTCCAGCGCGATGAGGCGGCCGGTCGTGAGGCGCGCGGCGATCTCTTTTGAATGCCCTGCCCCGCCCGCGGTGCCGTCGAGATAAATGCCGTCCGGCCGGATGGCAAGGCCGTCGATGCATTCCGCGAGGAGGACAGGGATGTGATGAAAACTCATGGCTTAAAACTCCAATTCTTCCATGGCGGCGGCGATGGGCCCGCTGCGCAGGCGCTCGTTCATCTGCTGCCAGGCCTGCGTGTTCCATATCTCGGCATGGCGGCCCACGCCGATGACCGTAACGTCCTTTTCCAGCTTCGCATGCTGGCGCAGGTTGGCGGGCAGCAGGATGCGCCCCTGCTTGTCCGGCGACGCCTCCACGGCGATGGCGTACAGAAAGCGCTGCACGTCACGGGATTTCACCATGCTTTTTTCGGACAGAAGTGCGGAAATGCGCTCCCATTCGTCTTCCGGAAACGCCACCAGACAGTCGTCCAGCGAGCGGGTGACGATGAAAGTGCCGCCCATGGCCTCGCGGAATTTGGGCGGGAAATTGAGCCTCCCCTTGTCGTCGATGGCATAGCTGTACTCGCCGATCAGCATTTCCAGCCACCACCTTCCCGGCACATGGGGGAGTTCCCCCACTTTTACCCACTTTGCCCCACTTCTGTTTCAATTATAAGGGGCGTCCCTGTAAAAATCAACCCTTTTTCTGTGAAAGTTTTCTACGCCGAACCGTTTTTGGCCGTGTCGAAACACGTCTCCGGGCGTATCTTCTTTGGGAACCGCAGCGTTTCTCCGCACGGGCGCGCGAAAGACACGTTGGCAGATCGGAAGAGCACACGTCTGAACTCCAGTCACGATCAGATCTCGTATGCCGTCTTCTGCTTGAAAAAAA
>OOAG01002128.1_pt1 | contig 13456 bp, 18 predicted proteins | sample 1671461 | NCBI WGS metagenome assembly OOAG01 (sample SAMN06348159, study PRJEB24527) | human gut metagenome | biome: human gut; feature: ankylosing spondylitis patient; material: feces | host: Homo sapiens | place: China | collected 2015-10 | reverse complement strand
TCCGCTGTGCAGGGCCGCAAGGTGTACGGCATCAAGGTGTCCAAGCCCAAGACCCTGTACATCAAGCGCATCGAAGCGTAAGGAGGGCCCCGCCCATGAACTACTGCACCTACCCGGAGTATCAGGAGGCGGGCGGCACGGTGAGTGAGCAGGCGTTCGGTGTGCTGTGCAGCAGGGCGTCCCGGCTCATCGACAGCGCGACCTTCGGCAAGGCGGAGCCCCATGCCGCCGTGTGCGAGAGCTGCCGTCAGATGCTGGCGGATGCCTGCTGCCAGATCGTAGACCTGTTCGCTGCACAGACCGCCGTGGGTGCGGCTCCGGGCGCTGCCAGCGTGTCCAACGACGGGTACAGTGTGAGCTTTACCGCAGGCACCAACCTGTCCGAGGCCGTGCGGCAGCAGGCTTACAGTGCCCTGTGCGCCGCGCTGGGCAGTGACCCGCATGATCTGCTGTACAGGGGGTGCTTCTAATGCAGAGCACTGTGACAGTGGTCAACCTCATCCACGACACCAAGACCGAGACCGACACGCCGGTGTGCTGGCCCTTCCCGGGGTGCAGCTGGCGGGAGTGCCGCTCCACGTCCGGCTCCGGCACCGCCAAGGATCCGGAACGCACCACCCATGTGCGCATCCCGGCGGGGCTGTGCACGCAGGGGTATCTGCCCTATGCACAGTGGGCGGCTCTCTCCGCTGCGGAAAAGCAAAAGCACTGGACGCTGAAACGCGGCTGGAAGCTGGTGCAGGGCGCTGTGCGCACCATGACCGCCGAAGAGTATGCGCACCTCGAAAAAACGCACCTGTGCTGCACCGTGTCGGCCATCTCGGACAACCGGGAACCGCTGCTTCCGCACTGGCATGTGGAAGGGAGATGACCCCATGGCCACCATCTGGGACAAGAGCCACGCGGGTCGCCTGACCGTCACAACGCCCATGGGCACCCTGTTCACAGTGCAGCACCGCAGCGGCAAGTGCAAGGCACATATCCGCTGGAACAAGGACGTGGGGGCCAACCTGACCCGGGCCGTGGTCACGGGCCGAGGCAAGCTCATGCAGCGCATCATCCGGGACACCCACCCGCTGGTGCCCTTTGACACCGGTATGCTGGACAATTCCGCCCAGCTGGCCACCGACTACGAGACCGGTGAGATCATCTGGTCAACGCCCTATGCAAGACCTCAGTATTATCTGCACCCCCAGGGCGAGGGCCTGCACGGTGACACCGGCCTGCGCGGCAGCTACTGGGCCGAGCGCAGCAAGGACGCCAACAAAGTCTCATGGAACCAGTTCTGGAAAGCAGTGATGAAGGAGGAAACCAGATGACCCCTGCCATTCAGGCCATGCGCGACTGGCTGCGCACCTGCCCGCTGGTGGCCTCCGCACAGGAGGACGGCGTGGCGTTCCGGGTGGGCGGCCTGACCGGCGATGCCGAGGAATACACCATTTTGGACATGCCCGGTGCCCCGGAGCTCAAGCGCTATTTCAGCGGATCCCTCCGGCTGAAAAACTACGTTTTGGCCTCCCACACCATCTACACCCCGGACAACATCTCCCAGCAGGCGGCAGCGTCCGGCTTCTGGGATGATCTGACCGAGTGGGTGGCCAGCCAGAGCCGGGCAAGAAATTTCCCGCAGCTTGGCAGCGGGCGCACCGTCCGGGAGGTGTCCGTCACCTCCAGCGGCTACATCCTCGAGGCAGAGGGCGGTGCCTGCCGCGCGCAGATCCAGCTGCAGCTTATTTACTATCAACCGAAAGGAGCAACCACATGACCGTTAAAGAAGTGATGACCGGCATCACCCCCAGTGCGGACTATGCCGGCCTGGAAATGGCGGACGACTTCGTGCTGGCATTCAAGACGGCGGACACGCAGAAGAGCGTAGGTGATTACATCGTCTGCCAGGAGTGCATCACCGAACATTCCGCTGCCGTGAACCCCGGCACCCAGGACAAACAGTATATCCGCAAGGGCAACGCCACCGTCAAGACCAGCGCCCAGCGCACCTTTTCCATCTCCGGTGACCGCACCCACGGAGACGCCTGGCAGGATTGGGTGACCAGCCTTGCCGTGATGTTCGGCACCGGCAGCACCGTGATCGTGCCGTATGTCTATTTCTCCATGCTCACCGGCAAGGGTGAAACCGGCAAGGCCTCTGTCATCGTCAACGGCGACGCCTCCAATGGCGCAGGCAATAACGCCGGCATCTCTGTCACCGTCTCCGGTGTGGAGAAGCCCACGGAGTACACCTACAGCGTCAACCCGCAGTCCGCCAAGACGGAAAAGGCCGTCAAGGCGTAAGTTCTCAACATGTCCCCGTCCACCTCCCCGGACGGGGATTTTTTATGCCCTGAACCAGCCAGATCAAGCCGGGGCAGCACCGGCGCAGGGCCCAACGAAAGGAGCTTTTTATGATTCTTCGCAACGTGAAATTCGATTTTAAGGTGACCAAAGGCAAGGACTACAAGCGGTACATCCAGGGCTACAAGGCAGCCATGGCGGCGCTGAACGTGCTGGACAAGGAAGATGACGAGTATCTCATCAAGTTCAACGAGATCCTGGATGACTTCTTTGCGGATCTGCTGGGCGAGGATTACGACCAGCGCCTGGGCATCGACGTGGATGACCTGGAAGATCTGATGCAGCTGCTGGCGGACTTCAACGCTGCCGCTGACCCGGAGGCACTGGAACGCATGGCCGCCCTGCAGCCCATCGACCGGGAAGCCATGAAGGACGCCAAGAGTTCCATCCCGGCACCCATCCCCATGCCCATGAACCGGGAGCAGCGCCGGGCAGCACGCCGGGCCAAGGCATGACCCGCCCGGACTGCTACCTGACCGACAGCCTGCCGCAGGGCTTTGAGACGGACTTCCGGGCGTGGGTCACCTACGACAACATGGCCGCCCGGGCCCACACACCCGAGCAGGAAGCCGCCCTGCAGGACTACGCCCAGCGGGTGCTCATACATGGCCCGCTCACAAAGGACAACCTCGACGCCTTTCTGGACTTTTACCGCTGCGGCGCCGAGGAATCCGAGCGGGAGAAGCGCAGCGCGGAGGCGTTCCGGGAAATGCCCCGGGGCTTTGATTTTGCGGTAGACGGCCCCCTGATCTGGGCGGCCTTTCTGCAGACCTACGGCATCGACCTGCGCACGGCGCAGCTGCACTGGTGGGACTTCATGGCCCTGTTCCGGAGCCTGCCGGACGAGTGCCGCATCTGCAAGATCATCAGCTATCGCACCGAAGATCTGACCGACATGCCCAAGGGAATGCGGGAGCAATACGAGAAGCTGCGCCGGGTGTACGCCCTGCCTGCGGAGGCCGGCGGCACGGCCCGGCGCTATGTGTCCATGGCAGACCGCAAGGCGTCCATTCTTGCCAGGCAGGCCGAATACCAGAAAGAGCATTCCGGGAGGTGATGCACCATCGCACGCGAACATGACGGCGAGGTCGTTTTCGGCGTCGTGACCGATCCCAGCGGGGCCCAGGAGGGCCTTGACCAGGTAGAACAGGCAGCGGAACAGGCGGCCCAGAAAACCGCCTCTGCCGCCGCCAAGGCCGCCGACAGCGTGGTGTCCGAAACGGAAGAAGCGGCCCAAAAGGCCGCCGCTGCCGTCAAGAGCGCTGCCGGGAAGGGCGAGAAGGAAGCCGCCGACGCCGGGGCAAAGGTTCGAAAGACCAGCAAAGAGACCTCCGACAAAGTGGGCACGGACGCCGATTCTGCCGGCCAGAAAACACAGCGCTCCGCCAAGGAAACGAAAGAAAAAGTCGTCTCCCAGTTTACCGCGGGGCAGGTGGCCATCGGCAACATCATCTCCAAGTGCGTGGACAAGGTGGTGGACGCCGGCAAGACCCTGATCTCCACCGGCGTGTCCTACAACGCAGAGATCGAGAAATACAGGACCGCCCTCACCAACCTGCTGGGCGACGCGGAAAAGGCCAACGCTGCTTTGGCTGCCATGCAGGCAGACGCAGCCCGTACGCCCTTTGACACGGCTACGCTGGTCAAGTCCAACGAATACCTCATTTCTGCCGGTGAGAACGCCGAGTACAGCCGCAAGACCATCCTTGCCCTGGGCGACGCGGTGGCAGCCACCGGCGGCGGGTCTGCCGAGCTGGAACGCATGGCCCAGAACCTGCAGCAGGTAGCCAACCAGGGCAAAGCCACCAGCGTGGACATCAAGCAGTTCGCCATGGCGGGCATCAACATCTATCAGGTGCTGGCCGACTACACGGGCAAGTCCGTGCAGGACGTGCAGAGCATGACCATCACCTACGATGTCCTGACCCAGGCGCTGCAGGCCGCTGCCGAAGAAGGTGGCCGCTACTATGACAGCATGGCCACCCAGAGCCAGACGCTCAATGGCCGCCTGTCCACCCTGAAGGACAACGCCACCCAGCTGGCGGGCGTGGTCATGGAAGATCTGACCACTGCCTTTGGCGAGGCGGTAACCAAGTGCAACGATCTGGCCATTGCCTGCAAAGAGGGCTGGCAGACCAACGGCATCGACGGCATGCTGGATGCCGTGCGGCAGACCACCCCGGAACTGTCCATCCTCGTTGGCGTCGTGCAGGGCTGCATCGACAATGCAAACGTCCTGCTGCCGCTGCTGGGCAGCATCGGCGGGGCGTTTGTCACCTATAAGACCACAGCCACCGTGGCAGCCGGGGCACAGGCAGCTTTGAACGCTGTCATGAACGCCAACCCCATCGGCATCGTGGTCACCCTGCTGGGTGCTCTGGCCGGGGCCTTTGGCACGGCCTATGCGTCCAGCGAGACGTTCCGCACCGGCGTGAACTCTGCGTTCACAGCCGTGGCCAACACGGCACAGAATGCCCTGTCCACGGTCATCGGCTGGCTGGACAGATTGAGCTTCAAGCTCAACAAGGCCCTGAACAAGGACGGCTATTCTACCTTTGACACCTACGAGGGCTGGAAAGCATCCCAGTCCAAGAGCACCGTCACGGATGCCGACCGCCAGCGCCGCCAACAGCTGCACGACAGCCGGGTGCAGCAGGCGCAGACGGAGAAAGAGCTGGCCGACCTGACCGGCGGCGGGGTCATCGTCAGCGACATCCCGTCCGGTTCTGGCGGCACCGGCACCAAATCCTCCGCAAAAAAGGCCACCGAAACGGTCCTGCGCTCCACCACCGACAACTACACCACCTACTCCCAGAATGCCCTGGGGCAGGTGGAGACCACGGTGGAATCGGTCAATGAGCACATCCGGGACAGCACCGGCAAGGAGTTTGACCGCCTGACCGAGAAAGTGACCGAATCCGGCAAGGAAATGGTCAACGGCGTCGAGCGGGAATACACCACCGTGATCACCAAAGTGGACGGCGTGACCCAGAAGGTCACAAAGGCCTACGCCGACATGTCCAAGGTGCTGACCGACACGGCCAAGAAAACGGCCACCAGCTACAAGGACGGGGCCACCGTCACCACTGCCGAGGTGACCAAGATCTATGCCGACGGGTCCCGCCATGTGGAGCAGACCGTCACCGAGGCCGGGGAGCGCATCGGTGCCAGCGGCCGCGAGACCTACGAGAAGATCATCACCTATGTGGACGGCGTGCAGGACAAGGTGGAGGAATCCGCCCAGCAGATCGACACCTCCGTCACTGCCACCCAGAAGCGCATTGACGAGGCCCTGTCCGGGGCAAAGTCCGAGCTGGGCAGCGGCATCTTTGGCATCATCAAGGACGGCATTTCCGCCGTCAAAAACAAAGACTGGGCCGGCATTGCCGAGACAGTGGCCAAGCTCATCTGGGGCCAGGTGACCCAGAGCCAGCGGGAGACCGTCTCCGCCTGGGCCAAGAAAGCGCTGGCCGCCATTAACGAGGCCTACGCCGGAGGCGGGCTGCAGCAGGCCTTTGAGGCCGTGTCCGGCATCCTGGGCAGCGGCATCAAAAACGGTGCCGGAGCCACCATCCAGGGCATTGGTGAGATTGCCAGCGGGCTGTCCGGCTCCGGCGGCATGGGCAAGCTGGTGGGCGCCGCCGTGTCCGGCATTGGCACCATCGGCAAGGCCGTGGCGGGCCTTGTGGGCAAGGTGGGCGGCCTGATTGCAGCCCACCCGGAGGTATTTGCAATCATCGCACTGGTGGCCGGCATTGCCGGGCTGGGGCTGTTCCTGTGGAAGAAGTATGGCCGCAAAGGCGGCTCTGCCGATGACGGCAGCGCCTCCGACGAGACACCGGCCCTGCCGCACCCGGACAGCAGCGGCTACACCCAGAGCGACACGATCACCGCTGCCGAGCTCACCCGCCGCACGCAGGCCGCTTCCGCTGCAAACCAGCAAAGCATTTCCCGCACCCAGAACAGCACCGGTTCCAGTGCAGCGCAGCAGCTCACAGCCAGCTACACCGGCAGCCTGACGGCGGTGTTCAACGTGGACGGCAGAGAAATGGCCCGCACCACCGCGTCCTACATGGACGAGGAGCTGGGCTTCCGGAGGTGATGAACCATGAATGATGATTTTTACGTCAATGACCACGGGGCCAGCGAGTTCGGGGCCCTGCTGCTGTCCAGCTGGAATGTCAGCGGCAGCGCCCTCACTCAGAACTACCTTACCAGCTACACCGGCGGGCGGATCACCTTCTGCTCCACCCAGTACGGCCTGCGCTCCATCTCTCTGCCGGTGGACATCTACGGCACGAGCCCCGCCGACGCAGCAGCTAAGCGCAGCGCCCTGACGGCGGCTTTTCTGGGCGGCACGGTGGAGCTGGCCCTGCCGGACGGCGGCACCTACACGGCTCTGCTGCTGGACAGCGGCAAGGCACAGGAGCAGGACACCGACGGCTGCATCCTCAGCTGCACCTACACGCTGGCAGGCTACCGGCACGGGGCGCTGGAAACGTTGGTGCTTCCTGCGGATGTCCAGACCTTTTTTGCAGCGGGCACCGCCCCGCAGATGGAGTGCCGCATCACAGAGACGGTAACGGAGGCCGGCAGCCACACCGTGCACTACCCCAACGGCGGCATCTGCGTGCTCAAAGATCTGCAGGCCGGTGACACCGTGTGCGTAGACGGCATCACCCGGCAGGTGCTGTGCAACGGCCAGAACCTGTTTCAGGCCGTCACCGGCATTTCCGGCTGGCCCACCGTCCGTGCCGGAGAAAACAGCCTTGCCCACACCGGGCAGAGCTACGTCGAGTATTACCCCATTTTTGTGTAAAGGAGGCGTTGCCCGTGCTTGCCATCGTGTCCGCAGACGGTCATCACATCCCGCTGGACTGTGATGATTACTGCATCGTGCACAACTGGAACGGCTGGGAGGATGAGATCAAATTCAGCCTGCCACGGGGCCACCCGCAGGCCCGCCTGCTCACCGAGCGGGTGCGGCTGGTGGAAAAGACCGAAGATCAGACCTATGCACTGTCCAGCATCAACGTGGGGCGCAGCTCCACCGACTACGAGGCCGTGCTGGATCTGGACAGCCTGTGCGGCACCCTGCTGAAGAACTGGAACAACTATGTGTCCACCGGCCTGTTCTCCAAGGGCCCACAGACCATGGCCGACACCCTCCGGCGGGCCATTTCCGGCCTGTCGGACTGGAGCCTGACCGTCCCGGACAAAGCCACCGAGAAGCTGGCCATTGAAAAGTTCACCGGCAACCCGCTGGAGTTGGTGCAGAAAGCGGTGGACGTGTGGAAGAACTACCCTGTGCGGTTCCTCGTGCCCGGCACGACTTCCGCCCGCCAGATGATCATTGTGGACCCCGGCGCCCGGACCCCGAACGGCACCTACTTCACCGACGAGCTGAACCTGACCGAACAGCCCTATTATAAAGGAAAAGCGGAGACCGGCGACAGCTACTATACAGCCCTACTGCTGTACGGCAAAGGCGATATCAGCGTGGAAGCACAGTGCCACAACTACGACAGCCGGGTCATCTGGCACAGCGAGACGGACAGCTCCATCTCGGACAAGTCCGCCCTGAAGATCAAGGCCGACGCCATGGTCAAGGCGGCAGCGTTCCCCAAGTGCTCCTACAGCTGCCAGATCGCCGACCTTGCCCGGCTGGCCCCGGATCAGTATGCGTATCTGTCCTTTGGCCTGTATGACAAGGTAGTGCTCATGGACCGTGACCGGCACACCAACACCACCATGCAGGTGGCCCAGTACACCGTTTATCCCTACCATGCAGAGAAGAACGCCGTGCAGCTCAACAGCGTGGCGGGCACCATCTCTTCCGGCAGCAAATCTTATTCCGGTGACGTGATCGAGTACACTGACCCGGACACTTCGGAGGTCTCGAATGCAGATCCTTAAAATTGACTTTCAGTCCCAAAGCGCGCCGCCCGTCGTCCCGGTGATGCAGTCGGACGCGCAGAGCCGGTTCATCGGCATGGCCCTCTACAACGGCGGCACCCCGTACAAGGCCCCGGAAGGTGCGGTGTACACCGTGCAGTACCGGGGCGAGGGGGCCAACAACTTCGGCTGGTATGACCAGATCCTCACTACCAGCGGCAAGCACGCCGCAGTGACTGTGGACGCCGACAACGCCCACATCATCACACTGGAGCTGGCCGAGCAGGCCTTGCGCCGCCCCGGCGACGTACACGTCAACCTGTGTGTGATGGGCCCCGATACCGGCTACGAGCTGCGCACCTTTGACATCATTGTCCGGGTGGGCGGGGCCGCTTACCCGGATGATGTGGCCGTGCAGAGCTATTTCTTCGTCACCGGCGTCTCTTCGTCCTCCTGGCTGTCTTATGTGTCTACCTGCCTGGAGGCACAGCAGGCGGCGGAAAAGGCGGTGACGCTTGCGGAAAATTCTGCAACCACTGCCAAGAAGGCAGCTGCGTCTGCATCTGCGGATGCGAAAAACGCACAGGATAACGCCAGCTCCGCCAAAGAAGCAGCGGACCAGATCACGTTCATCGCTAACGGCTGCAAGGGCTACTACAGCACCGCTCAGGACCTGCGTGACGCTTACCCCACAGCGGCCGCTGGTTCCTGGGCGATCGTTGCGGAAAACAGCACCATCTGGGTGTGGAACCCCGCTACCTCGGCCTGGAAAGACGCGTCCGTCAATGTGGACTTTTCCGACTACTACAAAAAGTCCGAGGCGGACGCCAAGTTCGGCACACCCTACACCCTGACTCCCGCCACGGCGGACCAGCTGGGCGGCGTGAAAGTGGGCGAAGCGCTGGACATCGCCCCGGACGGCACCCTCAGCGCCAAAACGCTCAATGACAAGATCGCTGCCGCCGTGGCGGTCAAGTCGGAGGCGCGACTGGTGTGGAACACCCATGTGACGTCTCCTAACAAATTCACAACTTGGGATGTTCAGATTCCAGGCAATGTTGATAAGATATGCATTACCAAAGGCAAGTACAACAGCTACGGTAATAACACTGAAAAAAGCATTGCACGCGGTGGCACGACAACTTATGACTGTGACATCAATTTTACAATCACATTCCAAACAAACGGCATCCTTCATGTTGTTTATCCATACAAAACAGTGTTCCCTTTGGAACTCTGGATTGACGGCTACCACTACCCCACCCTTGCCGACCTGCTGACGCAGGTGACCGCCGTGGAGAGCAGTGTCACCGATCTTCAGGTGGCCCTGTGCGAGCTGTACGAAGAAAAGGAGGAAAATTGATGGCGAAAATTTATGCAGCCCTGATCCGCAAGGGTATCAAGACGCTGGACGAGGTGCCCGCCCGTCTGCGCAGCACCGTGGAAGCCCTGCTGGCCGAAAAGGAGTGACTGCCATGATCAACTATCCTGTGACCCTGACGCCCAGCGGCGGCGTGGTGCTGCCGGGGCACGCATTTGCGCTGGCCCTCGGCTACACCAAGAACCGGGGCGTCTACCGCCTGCGCATCACCGCCACCGGCGAGTGGGAGGGCCTGACCATCCGGGCTTTCTGGCACGTCCCGGACGGCAAAGACCCGGCCTCCTCCCTGGTGGTGGACGGCTCTGTGGCCGTGCCTGCCAGCGTGACCGCACAGCCCGGCACCGGGTGTGTGACATTTGAGGGCACCGACGGCACCAAGACCGTCACCAGCGCAGACCTGCGGTATCGTGTCAGCGCCAACAGCGGCACGGAGGACGGCACCACGCCGGAACCGGGCACTCCTGCATGGCAGCAGCTGGTGGATGCCGTGCACACCGATGCCACCGCCGCAGAGCAGGCCAAGACCGATGCACAGACGGCAGCAGAGCAGGCCGGGGCATCTGCCAAAAAGGCCGGGCAGAGCGCCAAGCAGGCCGCTGACAGCCTGAAAGCGCTCAAAGACGGCATCGCCAACGGCAACTTTAAGGGCGACAAAGGAGACAAAGGCGATCCTGGCCCCATCGGCCCGGCTGGTCCGCAAGGTGAGCGCGGCGAAGTCGGCCCTACCGGTGCGACTGGTGCCACCGGCCCGCAGGGCGAAACCGGTCCCCAAGGGGAACAGGGGCCCCAGGGCATACAGGGCGAGCGTGGCTCGCAGGGTGAGCAGGGCCCGAAAGGAGACACCGGCGACACTGGACCACAGGGGCCACAGGGCCCAGTCGGCCCGGCAGGTGCAGACGGCAAAGATGGCACACAAATCGACGATACCGCCATAACGGAGAGTGCCCCATGGAGCAGCAAGCACATCGTGGATATGCTCTGCCCACCGATGGAGGAGACCGGAAACCCCGTGACGTGCTACCCGGTAGCGGGTTATCCGCTGGGCTGTAAGGTGAGCTGGGAGCCGACGCAGGAAGGTACAGGCGACCCTAGCCCGGAGAATGTGCGGCCCATCAAGGGCAGGGACAGCGTGACAGTGGAGCGGTGCGGGGCGAACCTGCTGCACATTGCTCCATTTTCTACAGAGACGAAAAATGGCGTTACCTTTGAGTATGTGCCGGACGGCGTTCGGATTCAGGGCACGGCATCGGCCAACACAGATTCACCAACGTTCCCCGTTGGGCATCTGCCGCCTGGAAAATACTACGGGCTGGATATGGGCACGGGAATAGCCGCGAGTATTGTTGTGGAGCGGGCCGGAAAGAATTTATGGCTAAACGCAAAAGGCACGTTCGAAATCATCCAGGGCGACATTGTTAAGTATTGGTACATGATTGCCAATAACGGCAATACGGCAAACACAACCGTATACCCGTACATTGTCCCCGGCACCACCGCCCCGACCGCCTACTCTCCCTACACCGGCCAAACCGCAACCCTCACCCTGCCACACACCATCTACGGCGGCACGGTGGACGCAGTGACGGGAGAGGGGCAGGAGACGTGGAAAATAGCAACCATTGATGCTAAAAAAATCAAATTCTCATCTTATAGTAATGATAGATTTTGGAATTTGCCGTACCACACAACAGATGGTGCAACTGTCGCATCTAAAATTATATGCAGCCATTTCATTTCCTCTACATTCTCAGTAAATGAACCATATGCGTTCTTTTTCACGCAGCCAAAACGTTTGCAGAACTTGTTCTCAAGTGTAGATGAGCTGAATGATTATTGTGCTGCACAATATGCCGCAGGAACGCCTGTGCAGATTGTGTATCAGTCGCTGAAAGAGCCTGTGCCTTTTACCGCCACAGGCGCACAGCCTATCCCCGCCCTCCCCGGCGTGAACACCATCATGACCGACGCGGACAGCGTGACGGTGACCGGCAGAGCAGACCCCATCAAGCGCATCACTGACCTTGAGGATGCTGTGGCATCAATGACCAACACATAAGGAGGTACATATGTCAATTAAAAGTAAAGCCAGGCACGACCTGACCCTGCGCTCCATCAAGAGGGAAATCGCCTCTGGCCGCGATGTGGCTTACTGGCTGGATAAGTCGTACACACATCTGGACAGCGGCCTTTTAACCGAGGACGACATCGCAGAGGTGGAAACTCTTGCAAGGGCGTACTATGACGCTCTGGACGCAGAGGACAAGGCGATTGATGCACCGGACGATGTGACGCAGGAAGGGTAACGCCAAGAAAGAAAGGACGTGAGAACATGGCAATCAAACAGTACAGCCTGAAAGCGGACAGAAAAAAGAAACTGTCCCCGAATTTTACGGTCTACGAGTTCCGCTGCCGCGACGGCAGCGACGTCGTGATGATCGACGAAAGCCTTGTGGTGCTTTTGCAGTGCATCCGGGAGCACTTCGGCAGGCCCATCACGATCACCAGCGGGTACCGCACGGCGGCCCACAACACCGCCGTGGGTGGAGCCAAGAGCAGCCAGCACCTGCTGGGCCGGGCCGCAGACATTCAGGTGCAGGACACCGACCCGCTGGCCGTTGCCGCCTACGCTGAAAGCCTGATGCCCGGCTGGGGCGGCGTGGGCCGTTATCCGGTCAAGGCCGGACGCGCCAAAGGCTGGGTGCATGTGGACACCCGGCCCAACAAAAGCAGATGGACGCAGTAAGGAGGTGAGACCGATGGCAAGTGTTCTGATGTCGGATGCACCGTATGCATCCTGGCTTTCTGACGTTTTAGCTACACTCGAAGAGCACAAGATCGACCGCATTGCAGTTGCAGCGCCCTTACCGAATGGCGAGGTATTCACAGGCTACTTCCGCTTGGACACGATGGACAAGGCCCTTCTGGCGGCCAACATGCAGGCCGACGCTGTGCTGGACGCAGTGTGCCACAATGGACAGCGCATCCAGCAGGCATGGAGCGATGACATAGATGAGGAGGTGTAACCAACGGACGACGCAATCATCGCCGCCCTGCTGAGCGGTGCCGTGACCCTGATCGGGGTGCTGATCGCCAACAGCCGCAGTCAGGCCGTGACCGACACCAAGCTGGAAGAGCTGACCCGCGAGGTGCGCGAGCACAACAATTTCGCCCGCCGCGTGCCCATTCTGGAAGAGCAGATGAAGGTGGCAAACCACCGCATCGCAGATTTAGAAGCCAACGAACACGAGAGAGAAAGGAACTGACTATGAACGCACATATCACCAACACCAACACCAACCGCAACGTCTCCGCCGGCACCGTGGCCCGCACCGCCGTGCTCCTGCTGGCCCTTGCCAATCAGATTCTCAGCGCCTGCGGCAAGCCCATCCTGCCCATTGACAGCGCCCAGCTGGAGCAGGCTATCACTGCTGGTTGCACCACCGTGGCAGCACTCGTCAACTGGTGGTACAACAACAGCTTCACCCAGGCCGCCCTCGCTGCCGATGAGGTCTACGAGCAGAAGAAGAACAGCGTGCACTGAGCGCACCGCTGTAAGTCCATAGCATAGCAACAGCCCCGGGAGCCGTCTGGCCCTCGGGGCTGTTTTTGTTTGCGTGTGCTGCCATGTGTCGGAAAGTGTTGCATTTTCCCGCATTGGTAGTTATAATGGTTTGGTAGTAAAATATGGTAGTAGTTTGGAAGTTCTTCTATTTTATCCGTTTTCTTTCGCACGGGGTCATTCTGTACAAATGGAAAATCCCCCGCAGTTTTCACGAAACTACGAGGGATTTTCTTGGCGGAGTAGGAGGGATTTGAACCCTCGCGCCG
>OOAG01002127.1_pt1 | contig 13461 bp, 9 predicted proteins | sample 1671461 | NCBI WGS metagenome assembly OOAG01 (sample SAMN06348159, study PRJEB24527) | human gut metagenome | biome: human gut; feature: ankylosing spondylitis patient; material: feces | host: Homo sapiens | place: China | collected 2015-10 | reverse complement strand
GAGATCTACACTCTTTCCCTACACGACGCTCTTCCGATCTTACCCCTTATAATTCTATTATATTTCCAAATATAAGAGAAAATATTTATATTTAATATACATTTATTAAGAAAAGAGAGTTGATATGAAGTTAAAAAAATTCGAACAACAGCCAAAACATGTTGACAACATCCCAATAGAGGCTATTAATCTTGATTCTGAACAGGAACAGCCACCAAAACCTGACAAAGCTGTTGGCAAGAATGTATTCCAGCCTAACAGCAAATACTTTACAATTGTTATATATGGTCTGCTTTTTGTGCTAGGTGCAATTCTTATATATAAGTTCATTGGTAACTGGCCTGCAACAGTCAAGTCGTTGGGCAATATATTCCATATACTGTCACCATTTCTTATTGGTGCCATGATTGCACTTGTTCTTTATCCGTTTATCAAGACCCTTTATAACAGGTTCTTCATGGGGGTATGCCATATCAAGTCCAAGAAAGCTGCCAAAATGCTTTCAATTCTTGTTGCTTACCTGATTGCTGTTGGCGCATTTGCAGTATTAATAGGCTTTGTTGTGCCTCAGATATACAAAAGCATTACAGAGATTGCCAATCAGGCTCCTGTATGGTACGAGAATATCCGCAACTGGTTCACTGAGTTTGAGGTTAGGCACGCCAATTCTTCTATTGATTACAATTTCATTAATCAGAAGATTGAAGATGCTCTTCCTAAACTTGTTGACTACCTGACTGGTACACTTACCAATATGGTTCCTTACATACTCAATACATCCATGGCCATTCTTTCAGGTGTGTTAAACCTTATTATTGCAATTATTGTATCCATCTACATGATTTCTGATAATAAGAACATCTTTTATCATTTTAAGAGATTTTTATATGCTGTGCTTCCTAAGAAAACAGCAGACAATACACGCATCATCTGTAAGAATTGTGCAAGCATTTTTATTAATTATATTATTGGCAAATCATTTGACTCAATTATTGTCATGATTATCTGCTTTATTATCATGCTGATTCTCAAACTGCCATATGCTGTTCTTATAAGCGTGATTGTCGGCATAACGAACATGATTCCGTATTTCGGACCATACATCGGTGGCGTGATTGGCGGTGTGATTATTGTTATCGCAAGCCCTATCAAACTTATAATATTTGTAATCATGATTGTCTGCATCCAGCAGGTTGACGGTCTGCTTATTGGACCTCGTATCATCGGCAGTACTACAGGTCTTAAGCCTGTATGGGTTGTGTTCTCAATAACCGTAGGTGGGGCGCTGTTTGGCGTAATTGGAATGTTCCTTGGAGTTCCCGTATTTGCCGTATTAAGCTACCTGTTAAACATTACAGTGCAGCATTTTCTGGACAAAAGAAAAGTCACCGTGCAGCCTTATGACTCGCCCGATGACCTTTAGTAAGTATTAGTACATTATTTCTTGGTATTAAGGATTCTCACGACATCGTCGAGGGAATTCTTAAACCTTACTACTCTGTAATTCGCTCCTTTATGCACATACATCACTTCTGATACTTTCCTTGCAAATGCTTTATTCTTCACAACAATTCTCCAAAAGCCTTTATATAGTATATGCATTTATTATTAATGATTTCTTACTGCGATAAGTTTACAGATAGGATTGCCCATCTGTGAAAATCTTGTCTCATACTCTGTCATTACATTACCCTCGTTAAGTACAGAGTCATTATGTAAGTCAAATGTGACAACAGGAAGCTCCCAGCCGGCCTCTTTAATCTCTTCTAACGAAAAATCGAATAAATCTTTATTATCTGTTTTAAATTCCACCTGTCCGTCCGGCTTTAATATCACATCATATCTTGCCATGAACTGTCTTGAGGTAAGTCTTCTCTTCGCATGTCTGTCTTTTGGCCATGGATCTGAAAAATTAAGGTATATTCTGTCTACCTCTCCCTCTCCAAACACCTCACATATTGCCTCTGCATCCATTCTGATGAATCTTAAATTAGGAAGCTGAAGCTCATCCTGTTTCTCTACAGCTCTTAAAAGTACGCTTGAATACTTCTCTATACCCACATAATTAATATCAGGATTATTTGCTGCCAGTGTTGTTATAAATGTGCCTTTACCCATACCAATCTCAATACGGATTGGATTATCGTTACCGAAAACCTGTGACCATGTGCCTTTCATCCCCTCTGGCTCTGTAAACACATATTCATTCTCTATCATTACTTCCCTTGCTCCGGGTACATTTCTAAGTCTCATAACCCACTCCATTCCTATTTCTAATAAATATTTAGCATTTTTCTATGCCTTCATGTTTCTTTGTAATATATTTACCATAAATATCACTTTTTGCCAAGCGGGGTTTACTTATGTACAATCCTGGGCTACAATGTATTTGTATATTTTATTAATCGGAGGAATTATCTCTATAATGAAAAAGCAATTTTTAAAAGGATTACTTATAAAGATAGCCAGCGCGACATCTGCCACTGTTTTGGTGTTCTCAGCTTTTGCAGCAGATACCCAGGCCGCAGCATACAGCAAAGTCTACAGCGAGACAGACACAACCAGCACAGAGGCTGTATGGCCGGATGCACCTGATGTCAACTCAAACAGCTGCATTCTTATTGATGCTGATACAGGTTCCATTCTTTTCGAGAGGAACTCTCATGAAAAATGTTATCCAGCCAGCACAACTAAGATTTTAACAGGACTCCTTACTATTGAGAACTGTAATATGGACGATGTTGTAACATTCTCACAATCAGCTGCCAACTCAATTAATGTATATGAGGATGCCAACTTAAGTTCTAAAGCGGGTGAACAATTTACTGTCAACCAGCTTCTTCACGGACTTCTGCTATATTCTGCCAACGAAATGGCTTATGCCCTCGGTGAACATGTGGCTGGCTCAATAGATGCATTTGTCGATATGATGAATGCCAAGGCAAAAGAACTTGGTGCTTTGAATACACATTTTGCCAATGCAAGCGGATTATATAATACCGACCACTACACAACGGCATATGATATGGCAATGATTGCAAGAGGGTGCTATAACAATGCTTCTTTTGTCAGCATTGATTCAACTGCCGATGCATATGTAATTCCTGCAACTAACATGTCTGCACAGCGTACAATAAGACACCGACACAAGATGTTAAAGGGTCGTGCCTACTATTATGAATACTGCAAGGGTGGCAAAACAGGATATACTGATGAATCACAGAATACACTTGTTACATTTGCAGAAAAAGACGGTATGCGTCTTATATGCGTTGTATTTAAGGAAGCCACAGATGAGATAAGATATGTTGATACAAGAACCCTTTTTGACTGGGGATTTGCCAATTTCCAGAAATCAACAACAACCGGAAGCCAGCTCGGAGCAATGTTCTCTAATGACAACTATTACAACTCAGCTGTTTTCTCAACTCTTTCGCTAAACTTTGGACTAAATGCTTCATTTATCACAATACCTAATAAAAGTTCATTGTCAAATGTATCAATGACGGTTGATGATAATTATGACATGACCAATGAGAATGGTGTTATGACAACACATCTTAAGTTCTTATACAATGATAATACTGTCGGCACAACTACACTTAATATATCTGCTGCCGGAACAGATACCGGAAGCCTGCTGCCATACATTAATAATGATGTTTCATCATCTTATAAACCAAAAACATGTATCAGAATTAATATATGGATACTTGTTGGAATTGGTGCCGTTATTCTTTTTATCATCTACATTATTGAAGAACGGACAAGAAGAAAAAGACAGAGAAGACACTATAACAGAAGAAGACGCAGATTATAATAAACAGAGGATTCGGAGCTAAACCCTGAATCCTCTGTTTTCTATATTATCAGTCTGTGTTTCATTACTAATTCCACCTTTTGAATATGTAAGGCCTGAATATACAGCCTGTGTATTCTTCATAAGCGGCTCAGAATCATCCTGTTTACTAACCTCATAAAAGGATGCCCTGAGTTTCTTTAAAAGCCCTGTAATTCTGTTAATCTCATTATTATCAAGACTTACAGATGCTGAAATAAGTGACCTCTTCATATGATTATATATTACGAAAAGATTAGCTGATATCTCATACTGCATATCAAGTCCGCATATAAGCTGGTCTATAACCTTCTGTGCCATATATATATTATTATGCGCATGCTCTGTACTATCACTCTCACATGCATCATTAAGATATTCTATAGCCATATCATACAGAATCACAACAAGCTGTGATGCTGTTGCCTGTGTAATTCTATACTGAAATGTCTTAATTGTTTCTTTAGTCATAGCATCCCTTTCCTATATAACCATTGAATCTTAAACTACTGTAATAACTGTAATACCTGTGAAGGTCTTTCATTAGCCTGTGCAAGTATTGACGTAGCTGCCTGTGTAAGAACTGTTTCAGAAGTATAAGTAGTCATCTCTTCTGACATATCAGTATCTATCATTGTTGATAATGACTTGGTAAGGTTCTCACTTGAAACCTCAAGGTTATTAGTTGTATGATCAAATCTGTTCTCGTATGCACCGATTCTTGAACGTATTTTATTAGTCTTATTAATAGCTTCATCTACAGTAGATATCGCCCTTGATGCTGTATACTGAGTCATGACATTCATATGCTCCGTGCCAAGTGAATACGTTGTTATTGCCGGAATATCAATAACAATAACCTGATCCTGATTAGCACCTACATGTATGCTCATAGTTCCAACGTCTGTGACTTCCTGACTTATAGTTCTCGCTGTACCTGCACCTGCAGCTGACTGTCCATCATTGTTACTATCGTCAAATACAGTACCTGCCGCATTACCCGGAACATCCATTGAAAACTCTTTGTTATTAACATCTGTTACTGTAATTACAGTACCCTTTGTTGAAAGAATTGCCGAATCAGCAAACCCAATTCGCTTCCCATCATCTCCTGTAGCAATCTCTGCCTTAACATCGCTTCCTTCTACATATATACCATCTTGTGTTGCTGCCTGTGGCATTCCCAAAATATCTGCAAGCTCTGCATTATCACATGTTATATTCATCTTCTGGTCACTTCCATACTGGTTAGTCATAATAACAAGTGTTGAACCAGCATAATCGGCTGTTGGCACATAACCTGCATAATCAGTACCATTAGCTGCTGTATCATTATTAAGGTCTTTAACTGTAAATGCAGAACCACCTGTGATGTTAACTCCGTCAATAATCTTTCCCATCACCTTATCAAGTGTATCACCCTCGGAAATGCTTATCTTGTAACCGTTAATGCTTATTGTTCCTTCCTGTTCTTTTGTTATAGAAGCTGTTGATGACATAGTAATACTTCCTGCTCCTACCGCTATAGCCTGTCTTGCATCCTCAGTAACAGTTATTCCATATACACCTGCTGTATAGCTGTCAGATACAGAAAGCTGATTAACTCCCTGAAGATCTGAATATACTCTTCTTGAAAGATTACCGTTAATAAGAGACTGTGTATTGAATTCTGTCTGATCAGATATTCTGTCAATCTCGTTATTAATCTGTTCTATCTCTTTCTGTATAGCTTCTCTTTCATCATCTGAATTAACATCATTAGCAGCCTGAACGCTAAGTTCCTTTAATCTTGTGAGCATACTCTGGATTTCTGTAATTGCACCTTCTGCTGTATTTAAAACAGAAACTCCATCAGCTGTATTATTCTGGGCCTGACTAAGACCTCTTATCTGTGCTCTCATCTTTTCAGAAATAGCACATCCTGCAGCATCGTCCTTAGAGCCATTTATCTTGTATCCTGATGATAATCTTTCAATTGATGTTGACAGATTATTCTGTGATTTCTGTAATGCATTGTTGGCAACAATCGCTGCCACATTAGTTCCTATTCTCATATCTTAACCTTTCTGTCTGTCCAATTTACCTGTTCATGCTCTATATATCGGACTTTCTGTGCAAATATTTAACCTGCAAGCAGTTTTACAATCTGTGCTGCAATTTCATACAGCTTATCTGTTGCCACACTGTCAGCCGCTGCTTCATAAGTCACATATGGCACGTCTGACGATTTTGTAATGTTGACGGTCACATTTGTAAATCCAAATCCTTCTTTTAAATTTTCTTCCATATCCTCAAGAAGCTGGCTTCCTTCATCTGAAACTGCTGTGTCACTGACAATGTACATACCAAGACTTTCTCTGTCAGCCTTAGCCTCAACAGAAACTTTTCCTAATACGCTGCTTAGCATGTTTACAGATATACGACCTTTATTGTCGTCATCCTGAACCAATGTAAGTTTCAGCATACCTGTACTTCCTGAGTCTGTTATATACGGTATTCTGTAATCATGCCTTAATGCCAGATTCTTAATATATCCGATTGTTCTGTCCTTAAGTCTTAAATCCAGAAATCCCTCGTAATTGACATCTATCTGTGTATCAAGGTCTCCTGCTTTGGAAAGAACCTCCTGAAGTTCTTCCTCTGTCTCATCTTTCATTTCTTCATACATAAGTGACAGTTTTTCTTTATGTCCGATTTTTTCAATCGAATCCCTTGCATAATCACGTGTTGTCTTAACACCTCTGATATCCGGGAACTGTCCGGATTCTAAAAATGCTTTAACAGCCTGTATGTTACCACTGTTTATTTCTGTATCTGCATTTCTTATCTGCCTCAATATATCAGCTCCTGCCTGCACTGCTGCCTGCTGTTCCTTAAGATATTCCTCATAATATCGTTCCTCGGCTGCCGCATCATAGTTATCCTCTAACTGTTCAATAAACATTTCAACGGACTGTTCTCCGATTCCGGATGAGTTATCCACATTCTTTAATGTATTCGGGGTAACTAATCCACCATTTGCCATAAATAATGCACTGTAATAGTTAGCAATTCCGCTTACCTCTGCCATTCCTGTATTCTCATCAATAACAGCGTCCATGTCATAATGCTTTCTTGAATTATATGCAGTCATAAGATTATTCATAGTGACCTCAGCTCCCTGCTTAATCAACGCACCTGCTGCCACTCCGGCATCTCTGGTGAATATATTCATCATCTGGTATATTCCTATAAACTGCTTTCTCTGCTCTTTAGTAATACCATTGGTACGGTCAAGCTTATAAAGAAACTTTGAAAACTTCTCCTCATTATCCTTAGATGCTTTATCATTAGCCTCTGTAAGATATTCGTTGACTTCCTCAATTGAAGCATTCATTGGATTTACTCCGTCTTTTATCATATTAAGAACTGTCTCTGGTTTCATATTCTTAATAAGATTATTAATCATTGCATTAACAGATTTGACTATCTCTACATTTTCCTTTGTCATATCCATGTTATTAGCAGCCAGTACCTTTATTGCTTCCTTGTCCTCATCAGTTCCCTCAAGTCCAAGCTCCCTAATAATATCATCCGCACTTCCCTGTACTGCCTTCTTTAATGAATCACCTAAATCGCCTCTTATCTGAGTTCCGACTGCCTCATAAGTTTCATTCATCTTGTCAAACATACTGGCAAATACACGCGCAGGATTTCTTACTATCTCATTCAATGTCTTTCTTGCTTCAAGAACATCTGTATATGCAATCTGCGCTTCTTCATACATTTCATCCGCCTGTTCATATTCCATAAGCATTGAATTAAGCTCATCTATCGGAGTTGTAAGAATAGAAATGTTATTCTTAACGAGATATATGGACGCATTCGCACTCATAAGAACTCTTGCTGTTACAAGCGTGTCATACGCCTTATCTGCTGCCTGCTGTACATCAGATGCCTGATTTCTAACTTCACTATTTCCTGTGCTTACTGTTGCTGCACTGTATTCAATTCTGAAGCTTCTTGCATCCATCTCCAGCTTAAGGCTTGCTATTGTAAATGTTTCCCCTTTTGATACCACATTTGCAACATCTGAATACTCTGCCCTGTTAATAGTATCAAGAGCTGTCCTTATATCATCAATTGGCGAACCTGTAACAAGCGTATTCTCTGCCTTGCCTCCAAGCTTCATGTTATCAAGTATCTTATTAAGCATTTCATCAGGGTCAGCCTGAATCTTTTCAATATCTATCGCATCAAGCTGTGCCTTATATTCAAGATTTTCTTTAGTAACAGGAATCTGTGCATTAATAAATGCTCTTGCATCCGCAAGTGTATTATCATTAACCTCAAGACCTGACGAAGCAATTATCTTCTCAATTCCCGGCCTTAAAGCTTCAAAATCAGCGTCAGATATTGCATCTGCGCACTTTCCTATTGTAACGCCATCCGCACTGATACTTGATGAGGTTGCCGCCTGTGCCTGATATATTCCAGCAATTGAAGGCTCTATGCGATTAGCAACCATGTAATTCTTTGTGTTCTCTGATAATGGCTTTAACTCTTTACTCTTTTCAAGTGTGCCTTTAACCTCAGCAACACTTTCATCATTGACAGCTATATCTGCTCCCTGCATACGGCTCTCGACACTTGCCGCTGTTGCTGCACTTCCAGTCACACTCTCAATCTTATCCTTGGAAACTGCTGTGCCATAATTAACATAATCATCAGAGTGCATCGCAAGTTCAATCTTAATTTTCTCAATAATATTAACCATATCATCTGGTGTAGCATCTGTAAGATTAAAGCCGTCCTCATCTAGCTTTACCGCATCAGCACCTGATAACTTCATCATCAATGCCTTAAGGCTTATCTTTGCACTGGAAGCACTCGCCATAATCTGGCTCTTTACATCATCTGCCTCCTTAAGAAGTCCCTCATATGTATTGTCATTTGCAGCTGTCACACTGCCAGAGATTACCACTCCTGCAAATGAGCCTGCCACACCTTCACTTTTAACCGCCTTATTTTCTTTATAATTAATAGATGTTCCCTGTGCCGCAACATCTTTATTAAAATTCGCGCCTGAAACTGTATATGTCATATTCTGCTGCCTTTCTTATTTACTATCTGAAACAATCACTCATTGTCATATAATAAATATTTCGGCAGATATGGTGGGATAATTGAGAGATATATTATAGCAAATAAAAAGGAAGCTGATTCAGAATTAATAAAAATCCAAACCAGCTCCCTTTCTCTATATTATTGTCCTATATCTTCGTAGCATGAACCTTAGAAACATCACCGTTAAACTCATACACAGCTATTCCATACTTATGTAAGTCAATAAGCAATGACTGCGGATATCCATCACAATCTCCCTTAACGGCTGTAAGAGTCTTCTTCTGGTCAGCTTCATTATCTCCAAGAACCAGCTTATACTTAGTCTTGAACGGAACTCCTATTCTGAAGCTGTCTCTTTCAACTGGTGTAAAATTAAGTACAAAGAGAAGATTCTTCTTTCCATCCGGACTGATTCTCATAAATGATAAAACGCTATTATCTTTATCATTGGCATTAATCCATCTGAATCCTTCACTGCTGTAATCAGTAGCATACAGACATGGATAATTCTTATTAAGCTTCAGACACTTCTTCGTAAAATCCTTAAGTTCTGTATGACTTTCATCCTCTAACAGATACCAGTCAAGAGCACGCTTCTCACTCCACTCATTCCACTGACCAAATTCCTGTCCCATGAATAAAAGCTTCTTGCCAGGATGTCCACACATATATGCATATGCCAGCTTAAGATTCTTGAACTTGTCCTCCCTGTCACCAGGCATTTTACCAAGCATAGAACACTTAAGATGTACAACCTCATCATGTGAAAGCACAAGAATGAAATTCTCGCTGTAAGCATACATCAATGAAAATGTCATCTTGCTATGATTAAACTTTCTGAAATATGGATCAAGCTTCATATATTCAAGGAAATCATGCATCCAGCCCATATTCCACTTAAATGTAAAGCCAAGACATTCCCCATTGTCAGGATCACCACTTACCATAGGCCATGCTGTTGACTCCTCAGCTATAGTTATTGCCTGTGGGAATCTCTTCTTTAACATGCTGTTAAAATGCTTTAAAAAGCTGATTGCTTCGAGATTACCGTTGTCACCATATTTGTTAGGAACCCAGTTTCCTTCTGTCCTTCCGTAATCCAGATACAGCATTGAAGCAACAGCATCAACTCTTAAACCATCAATATGGAACTTGTCCACCCAGAACATTCCATTAGCAATAAGGAAGTTAGCCACTTCATTCTTGGAATAATCAAATACCTTAGTTCCCCAGTCAGGATGCTCTCCCTTTCTAGGGTCTGCATACTCATATACACAGCTTCCATCAAAATTAGCAAGTCCATGCGCATCCTTTGGAAAATGTGCCGGTACCCAGTCAAGAATTACACCAATTCCTTTTTCATGCATATAATCTACAAAATACATAAAATCCTTAGGTGTTCCGTATCTTGCTGTAGGTGCATAATAACCAGTCACCTGATATCCCCATGATCCATCATATGGATACTCTGCAATTCCCATAAGTTCAATATGTGTATATCCCATATCTGAAACATATTTTGCAAGCTCAGGTGCCAATTCTCTATATGTATAGAATCCGTCCTCTGTTCCATCATCTTTCTTCTTCCATGAGCCAAGATGACATTCATATATAGAAAGAGGTGCTTTAAGATGATTCTCTGTCTTCTTCTTCTCAACCCATTCAGAATCTTTCCATTCATAACCTGAAAGATCAGCAACTATTGATGCTGTCTCTGGTCTTAACTGTGCCTGATTAGCATATGGATCTGCCTTGTAAAGAGCCTCTCCACTCTGGGAAATAATAAGGAACTTATACATATCCCCTGCTTTAGCTCCCGGTATGAACAAATCATATATTCCACCATCTGAAATCTTCTTCATATCATAACCATATGCATTCCAGTTATTAAACTCACCTATAACATAGACTTCTCTTGCAGCAGGTGCCCACACAGCAAAATACACACCTTCTTTTCCGTCTTTTACTCCAACATGCGCACCCATTTTGTTATATATCTCATAATGAGTTCCCTGTCCAAAAAGATATGCATCCAGTTCTGTGATTGCCAGCTGCTCGTATTTTTGCATATTCTTCATAAAATCCTCCATTATATTATTATTATCCTACACGACACTTATGGGTCCCCTCAGATATCCCACTAATTAATAGTATATTACCACATTAGCAAATTAATTACTACATTTCATTAGCAAAAAAAATGTTCATTTCACATATATTATGTTATACTGTAAATCGCATTGAAATAAATGCTTTATATAAGTTAGAAAGATGAAAAGGAGTATTAAATTCTTATGATATACTATATTGTTAACGAAAGTTTCACTAACATAATAGCATTTGTCAGCATCCTGTTTGCTTTCGCATTTACAATAGCTGCAATTGCTCTTGGCAAGAATCTTCTTCCAAGAGATGCCGGAAGAGCTTATGCCATTAACGGAAGTAAATCAGTTGGAAAGCCAAGAGGCGCCGGCATGATTTTCATTCTTACATTCACAGTCACATGTGCATTATTCGTAAACTTAAGTGCCGAGCTTATCATTTATCTTATACTTGTGCTTGCCGCCATGCTCAGCGGATACCTTGATGACAGTGCTTCATCACCATGGGGTAATTTAAAGAAAGGTCTTATTGACCTTGCAATATCGGTTATGGCGGCAGTTACTTACCTGCATTACAACCCTAACACATTTGACCTTGCATTCTTTGGAAAGACAGTAACTCTTAATCCAATCATCTATGCAATACTTATTATTATACTTATATGGGTAAGTATCAATGTTACTAACTGTTCAGATGGTGTTGACGGCTTATGCGGTACACTCTCTGTTGTAACACTTGCCTCAGTGTATGTTCTTTTTAAGTCATTTAATATTGAATCAGCTTACAGACACACCGTTCTTATTATGATTGTGTGTATCCTCGGCTACCTGTGGTTCAATGCATCACCAAGCAAGCTTCTTATGGGTGACGCCGGTTCGAGAGCAATAGGAATATTTATAGCATTTACATTCCTCAAGCTTCATGCACCGCTGCTTTATATTCCAATGGCACTTATAATTATTCTTGATGGCGGACTTGGTCTTATCAAGGTTTCATTCATGAGATTTCTTCACATCAACCTAATGAAGAACCTTCGTACACCAATCCACGACCATATGAGAAAGAATAAAGACTGGTCAGATACACAGGTTGTTTTCAGATTCACAATTATCCAGGTAATTCTTGGTCTTGCAGTAATATATGGATTAATGTTCTGATATTAAATATATTAAAATGGCATGTCAGTTGAATTTCTGACATGCCATTATTTCTGTTCTGAGAGTTTCTCAGCCTGACGCCGCCTGCGTCTGTGCTCTCTCTCTTTTATCTGCTTTTCATATATCTTAAGTGCACCCTTTTCATCAGTGTGCTTCATAATTCTGACTGCATAATATCTGCCTTCTTCGGTCTGTTTAACTCTGAAACGCCCCTTTATAAGTCCATGTTCATCACACGTAAACAAGCCGTAATAGCATTTCGAATTAGTAGCAAACCACTTAACCGTTCTTGTCATAGTCCTGCCACATAAAAAACATTTGCAGGAACGTACATTTCTGTCGCTTGCAGCCTTGTCCCTTGTCGCAAATCCCTTTGAAATATACTTCTCATAAGTTCCAAAGTTAAGATATACCTCGTCCTTTCTTGACTCTGGAATTGTAAATGTGTCTATACTACAGAACTTCTTAACTCTGTCAAAATCCAGCTTCTTCATTATCTTGGCTGTGTACCTTGCATCACTCATTGCTGAATGATAATGCTCATCACCCTTGATTCCCTGCTCATCGATTGCAGATTTAAGATTCATGCGTGTCTTGCCATCTGAAAAATTAATACTGTAAAGTTTCTGAAGATCAAGATACAGAAGCGGCTTTGGGAAATTCTCCGGAACATCATAAAACTTCATATTTCGTCTTAATTCAGTAATATCCATGCTTCCCCATGTAACAAATGTATAATCTTCCCCGCACCATTCAAGAAATTCAGTTACACCCGATACGAAATCCGTTCCGTTAGCAAGGTCATTTTCTGTTATCCCTAATATCTTCTTGACTGTATTCTGAAGCTTTGTATACACCTGTGGCTTAATGGTACACTGCCACTCATCCACAATATCAAGCTTCTCATTAACCTTCGCCGCACCTATCTGTATAATCTCAAAAGGAAAATGATCCTCAGAAAATTGTTTTCCCTTGGCACTCTGATTCCACTCAAGATCCATAACAATATAATTCATAAACATTTTCCTCTGTTACTTATTCTAATCTCGTGATATCTACATATTAAAGCAAACATATTATAGCGTGTATATGGGCGTATGTCGATAATATTTTATGAAGATATTGCAATAAGCTACGCTCTTGCATCAAATGTATTATCTGCTCCTGCTAGGTTTTTGCTGCTAAGGTAGGTATTTTTACGAATTAATGCCCATAAGGGAGACAAGGAACGTACTTATTTTGTAGTTTTGCGGTGTT
>OOAG01002108.1_pt1 | contig 13531 bp, 8 predicted proteins | sample 1671461 | NCBI WGS metagenome assembly OOAG01 (sample SAMN06348159, study PRJEB24527) | human gut metagenome | biome: human gut; feature: ankylosing spondylitis patient; material: feces | host: Homo sapiens | place: China | collected 2015-10 | reverse complement strand
CGAAACCAATGTTCTTCGCCAGATATTTCTGCCCGAGCACGACCATTGAGCTGAAGGGCGCGTACAAGGAAAAGCCGAGGGGCAGCAGGAGCGCGAAAGCGGCATAGAGATTGTCCACCAGGCCGAAGAGGACGATGGAGGGGATCAGGACCACGTAGGAGAGCCGGATGATCCGCAGGTAGCCGAAACGGTCCGAGAGCATCCCGCCGATGAAGTTGCTGATGACGCCGAACGTGCAGAAGCAGGTCAGAGCCGCGGCCCCGGCAGCTTTGGACTGGCCGAAGTTATGAATCCAGTAGAGCGGGATGAAGGTGTTACAGCCCACAAACAGGACGGACCGGGAAATGATCGCCAGCGTCAGCTTGGAGAATTCCTTCCAATTGTTTTTCACCTCTTCGGTTTCCCCGGCAGCTTTCGCGCTTTCGGTTTCGGTCTTCTTCATGCCCGAGAGGTGCGAGATCTGGTAGAGCAGGATGACCGACATGACGAGGGCTATGAGGCCGAAAACGGACGTGCCGGGCATACCGAACGCGCCGATGGCCGCTACCGCGAGCATGGGGCCGAATACGAAACCGCTGTTGCCGCCTATGGAAAAGAGGCTCAAGCCTGTGCCCTTGGAAGCGCCGGAAACCTTATTGGCGAAACGCGCGCCCTCGGGATGGAACAGGGCCGCGCCCACGCCGCTGAGGGCAATGGCCGCGAAAATGGCCCAGTAGCTGTGCAGGAAACCGATGGAAGCCAGCCCGCCCCCGGCCAGCAGGACGCCCACGGGAATGAACCACGGCTTGGAAAGCTTGTCGGACAGATAGCCGAAAGCCGGTTGAATAATCGAGGAGAGGCAGGAGAAGGCGAACATCAACCCGGCGGCGGCCTGATAGTCGAAACCGTACGCGGTGATCAAAAAGGGCAGGATGGCGGGCAACGCGCCGCCGTTTATGTCGCACGACAGATGCCCGAGCGACACAAGGAAAATTTTCTTTTTGTCCATGACGATGACCTTTGTCCGCAGGCGGGGACGGATGAGGGGAAGCGGGCGTTCCCGGCGGCGCGAAGGGCCGACGCGGCAGCCACGGCACAGTGGATAGTGGGAAATCTCAGACGAAAAAGCAAGGCTCTTTCTGGTAAAAAACAAAGGTGCGCCGGGGGATTATGGAAGGGCGAAAGGGGTGATAGCGTCTATTGTGCCGGAGTGACGCCTTGTTGCGTGCTCTTCTGGACGTTCTGGCCCCACGAAAAGAGTAGGGGATAGGGAAGGCGCGGGGGCCTGAGAAGGCTAGTCAGGGTGCGAAGCTCACCGCTCCCGCGCGTTGTGGGGCGGCCATGAAGGGGGAGGCTAGTCCGCGTCCTTTCCTTCTTCATCAGTGAAAACCGCCTCCCGGATAAATCCTGGAGGCGGTTTTCGTGCCGGGCCGCGTGGAGGCCCGTTTATGGAAGGAAGATTACGGCCTGCTCATGTCGAGCCGTTCAAAGGTATGGGAACCATCCGTACCAACGCGGATCTGCATGTCGAGGATGAGCGGCAACGCCGGATCGGACGTGATGTCCACAAGGACGGAGCCGTCCTGCTGTTCCTTGGCGGAAACGGAGAAATTGCCGTGCTCGCTGAACTCCACGCCGGGGAAACATGTACTGAGGACACGGGGCATGATCAGCGGCGCTTGCGAGAAACACTGCATGACCCGGGCAAGCTGCCCTTCGGACTGGGTCATGCCGCGCACCCGGCCGATGATCTCCGTGAAATGCGGGTTTTCCGATGTATTTTCCTCATCGGAGATGCTGAACGGGCTGGTGGCGAAGCCGTTCCCGTTGCGATCCTCGAATTGCATGACTGTATTCTTGCCCCGGCGACGGAAGTCCGTCACGAGGCCATACGCCGTTTCCTCATCAATGCCGCTCAGGGATCCCATACCCGTAGCCACGGAGATGTCTTTCAGAGAGATATGCGCATGGGGGCGGGTCAAGGCGATGAGCTTTTTGGGGCTCAGGCCGAAACTGCTGCTGTTCATAAGTGCGGCGTCCATTACCGGCTGAGGCATATCCGGTGCCGCGGCCTGGAGCAGGCCCACATACATTTTGGAAACGGACTTGATGAGATCCGCGCCGAAGTGTTCGGCGCGGATGCCCCTGAGCATGGGGCCGCCGACCATGGCATCCCAGATCTGCCGGTTGGAAAGCGGCTTGCCGCGGTTGGCCTCCAGAGCGGCGAGCAGGTCGGAAACCGAGGATTCCACCCAGTACGGAAGCAGGAAATCCTGCGCGCCCTGAGCTGTCTGGGCAAGCTGCGTATGGATGCCGCGAAGCTGTTCCCACTGCTGCGGCGTGAGCCGTTCGGCATGGCGATTCATCTGGACGTCGAAATCGGTGATGACGCCGGGGGCAAACCGGCCGAGACGGCTGAGAGGGGATTCCGCGTCGCCGGGCATCTCGCACAGATGATTGATTTCGTCGTTAAAATACATGGGATCGACCTGCGGATTGTGCCCGAGCCGGTATTCGGCGTTCTGGCGCAGGTTGTTCATGATCTGCGTCGCGCCCATCAGCGGGGCGGTATCACGCGGGGCTCTCGGGTGCCCCACAATATGGAGGCAGGCCCCGGCGAGCTTGTGCGCCATGTCGGACTGCATGTTGGCGGAGACATTGGCGAGTTCGTCCGGCGTCATGCCTTCGAGGATGAAGTCGCACATCATGGGGAGCAGATCTTCGGATCCGGGCAGTTGCGCATAGCGCTCATGAAACGCGCAGAACCGTTCGGATACGTCCATGACGGCCTGCGTGAAGCGCCCCGGAGTTTGATCGAGCCGCGCCAGATTGACGAGCCCGGTCGGCACGGGCAGTTCCTTCGCCGCCGTGAAGGCCTCGGCTATGGCTCCGGCATCGCGCACGCCGTAGCGCTGGGCGATCTCCTTCATGACATCCTTGTCCGCATCGCTGAACCGTTCGGCGGGCAGCGCGCCGATGTCGTCCAACGTGTCCTTGAGGCCCAAGAGTTCGGCTCCGATGACGTCTCCGGCGAGCTGGCGCAGTTGTGCCGCGTCGACGGCGTTCCCTTCCTCATTGGCCGCGTTGAGCAGGGGTGTAAGGGCCTGGCTGACGCCCTGATAGAACGGCCTCGGATTGATGGCGTCGGGCCTCAGGCCCGCGAGCGCGCCATCTTCGTTGATCGAATCGAAAACGGCCCGGAAGGCGTCCGTGTTGGCCTCGACGACGTGTCCCTGCTCGGGGATGAGCTCGTCCAGGACGGCGTTGAAGGTTTCCCGGTTGGCGCCGGACAGGGCGCTGTGCTGCGTAGTGCTGAGCCGGGGGATGTCAAGGCCGTGCGAGCGGGCGAACTCCCGCAGCATAACGGGGATTTGTTCCGTATCTCCAAATACCTCGAACTTTGATTCGAGGAATTCGCTCAAGAGCTCCCCATCCTGCCGTTGGATTTCTTCGGACTGCGGATCGACGTCACCGGGCGTTGCGATCCCCATGTCGACTTTCTGTTCGCGGGACATGAGGCTGATGAGCGCTCTGGCGTGTCCTTCGAGGCTGCGGAACTGGGTCATGCCTTCCTTGAGGAATTCCAAGCCCCGCATCCCGCCGAGGCCGCGTTGGATGGCCCCGTTGAGCGTGGCGAACTGGTTGGCGAGAGGTCCGAACTTGTCCACCGCGTTTTTCATGAGATCGGGGAGCATGTCCTGTGTGACCCCGCGCCGGGCCAACAGCATGGAGACGGAGTTGCGGAGCACGGCGGCGATGTCGTCCGCGCCGTAATCGCCCTTGAAGCTGTGAGCCGCCGAGTTAAGCGCGTCGGCATGGTCGGCGATGCGTTCGAGGAAGGCGGCATCCATAGGCACGCTGTCGTTGAGGAGCTGCTCCACCATCACGTCGCCCGCGAGCATGGCGTTGATGTAACGGGGCATGGTTTCCGCAGTGACCGGCGGATTCAGGTCGCCCGGCGGGTCCTGCGCCATGAGCGCGAACTCGCGGAGCAGGGGCAGGTTGTCTTCCACAAAGACTTGTACGGCGATGTCCATCGCCTCGGCCACACGCTCTTGAGACGGATAGACGCCGGGTCCGGGATTGTCGTTGAGCAGCGCCGTGCAATGTTTGATCACGGCAGGGTTGTTGGCGAGGGCGGAGCTGAAGTTCTGGGGCAATCCGGCGAGGGTCATGGCTTGGCGTATGCCCTCCGCCTTCCCGGCTGTCCGCATCATGAAGCCGCGCACGGCATCCTGCCGTTCGGCGGGCGTCGCAAGCGCGGGCATGTTTGTGGCGAAGCTCATGGCCAGCCCCTGCATGTTGTCCCGCCCGAGCGTGGGAAGAGCCTCTTTGAGCGTGGCGATCATGTCCTTGCCGTTGGGAAGCTGCGGCAACAAGCCGAGCATATCGTCTTTCAGCGATGACAGGATATCGATGTCCGCCGCATTGGCGTCGCGGAAGGCCGTCTGGAGCCGGGTAAAGGCGCCTTCGGTCCCGTGGGCTTCCATGTCGGCCCGCAACTGGTGGGCAAAGAAGCCGTTGGCCCCCGTGAACGGCTGGTTGAGCCGGGCGAGGGCCGTGGTCATGGCCGCGCCGCGCGTTCCAAGGCCGGGAAGCTGCGTGAGGACACCGACATTTTGTGGGATGACCTTCTCGCAAAGATACGTCCGTACGGCGTCACGTTGGCCCTGCGGACTGCCGAGATCCAGATTGCGGACCAGCGCGAACTGGGCGAAGGAGGTGGCGTGCCCGGCAGGAAGCGCGTTGCCGTCGGCGAGCTGGCGGCCTGCGGCAAGAGCTTCGTCATACAGGACTGAATCGCGCACGAGTTTGACGTCTTCCGCAGTGAGGGGCTTGCCCCCTTCAAGCTTCGCGTTGAGCATTCCCCGTATATCGGCGTTGATGTTGCGGAACTGAGGGGATTGATCAAGGGCGTTCAAGAATGCCGTGACCGTGGCACGGTTTTCTTCGGCCTTGGCGCTGCGGGAAAGCTTATGGATTCCGTGCAGCGAGGAAGTATCGCCGACGGATTCACCACCGTTTTGAAGAAAAAGAGACGCGGAATCGCCAACCGTGTTGGCACTATTGAAGAACTGCTGAAGGGAAACAGGCATACGGCCTCCTATAGCTGAAACAAGATGCGGTGTCCGGTACGAAGCCGAGAGCGGTTACCTTTGAAATGCGCGCCGTTTTATGGCTTTCCTGCATCAATATCGTTTTCGGCTGAATGCACGCCATATTGCGGCGCACCGGAGATTCCGGCGTTGGGGTACTTCTGAAACGCTCTAGACGCGGAGGAATTGCCCGGCGGTGAAAGACGGCTCCGGGGCTTCCCCTCCTTCGAGGACGGCTTGCTGCGCCTGTTCCGTAAGGGCTTCCTGTTCTTTGTTCATGGCGTCGAGGCGGGCTTTCCATGTTTCCGAGAACAGGACGATGTTGTTGACGGTTTTGAGGAAATCCCCGGTGTCGAGCCCATAGGCCGGGATCGGGAAGTTCAGCCCCACCATGCCGGTGGCGTCGTTATAGCTGAGCGCGCCGCCTTGCGTGTCCGCGAGGAGGAAGTTCGAGGCCAGCAGCAGACGGCAGATTTCGCCGTTGCGCCAGCCGCCGAGAGCGCCGACTTCAACATATACGATGAAGGAGTGCGTCGCTTCGATCCATTGGATCAGCAGGTTCCGCCCTCCGAGCGAAAGGGCGGCGGCCCCGGATGCGGACAAGGTGATGTCCATGCCTGTTTCTTTGCCCAATGCCTCAATGTACGGCGTCGCGTTCATGGTTTCTCCTAAACGGTGAGAGTACGGCATTCTGGGATGCCAATAATGTTGATGAACGTATCCTTTGAAAGGGAATTAGCAAAAAGCGATCCAGAAAATCGGAGGAAGCCGCTGCAGCGCAGAAATTTTGCTTGAGGGGATACCGGTTCCGGGCTGCGTAGAAGTGTTCACGGATCGCTACGTGATTATGCCTGTTTTTGGGATGGACGTGAAGGGCCGGGGAGTGGCGGCGGCTTTATCGGAGGAGAGGGCCTCCGCCGCATCGGGACAGGCTTCTGGCCTCTTGCCGCGGCTGCCGGCCCTGTGGAGGCCCGTCGCGGGAAGATTACGGAAACGGCCCGCCACCACGGAACGGGCCGATGCAGGTTGGGCTCCGGATCAGGAGCCGATGACATACCTTGAGCGGCGGCCGAGCAGTTTTTTGATGCCCATGATCAGGAGGAGGCAGAGGGCCACTTCGCAGAAAAACGTGAACAGGGACACGAAGAACAGGCTTTCCGGCAGGAGGATGCCGAAAAAGGTGAACAACAGGTTCTGGAACGTAAACAGGATGAAGTCGTGCAGGAAGTACAGGGCGAAACTGTACGTGGCGATGAGATCGAGGAGCGTGATCCGGATGTGTTTGATCTTTTCGAGAAAGTGGACCACGCACGCGCCGATGGCTATTTTCTGCATGTAATAGGCGGCCTCGATGTTCGGCAGGATTTCCTCATAGGCATTGATGCCGAGGAGTGCGGTGAAGACGAGCGAGAAGGCGACGAGGATTTTGATATGCTTGGCGATGAACGCGAGGATCAGGTCCCGGTTCATGGAGTAGAACATGCCGAGCAGGTATGCGGGAAAGAAGAATGCGTAGTTGTGGAAGAAACTTGTCAATTCCGTCCGGGGGATGAGCAGGGGGATCCAGACGGTGAACAGCGTGAGCAGGGCGAACCGTTCCTCACTGAGGCGCAACAGAAGCGGGCTCACGAGGAATATCGTGGCGATGAACGGGATGTACCAATAGGTCAGGACCACGTCGCCGTACAGCAGCGCTTGGAAAAATTCCCGGCATCCCGTCGCCAGCTTGGTGAAACGGGGCACCTCTCCCGTATAGGAATACCAAAAGAAGGCGTATCCTGTGAAAAAAACGGACAGGATCACATACGGAACAATGACGTTGAGCAGTTTTTTTCTGTAGTATGTCCGTAAGTCGAATTTCCTTTGAGCCAAAAAATGAAACAAATAACCTGAAATGAAGACAAAATACAACGTGCTCGAATGAAACAGGACGCCACGGAGCATATCCAGAAAACGGCTCATGGATTCGTGGCCTTCAAGAGGCGGCACGATCCACATATGAACGCTTATAACGGAAAAGATGGCGAACGCCCTGAAATAGTGCATCGCCAGATCGAAGCCTTGTTTTTCCATAAAGAGCTCTCCTGTATACCGTGAAGCCCTTTGTTGCACAGGGCTTTGATTGGTACACCATATACTGGAGAGGGTCCCCGTGTAAACAAGGGAAACGGTCGGGTTTCACGGCGGATTTTCGGGGAAAAAAGCGCATCGGCCAGAGGCTGAATGCCCGGCGGTACGTGTGGTCAGAGAGGGGGAAAGGTGCGAGCCGTGGAGAGCCCCGTTCCATCCTTTTTGATGCGTATCGGAACGCCCCGGAGTCAGTTCCCCCCCATTCGGAACAAGTTGGAAAAGAGGGAGGCGGGGGGAAGGGTTACCCTGGGGGGGTGTTCCCCGCTCCCAGAGTTCCCCTTCCCCCGGCCCGCCGCATCTTCAATACTGTGCGGAGCAGGAAGGATCAGCCGGAAATCCCGAGCAGCTCGGCGGCGTTGTCGTACAGGGAGCGCTGGAGGGATTCGGGTTCGAGCCCGGCGTTTTTCCAGTCTTCAATGGCCTGCGCGAATCCCCGGATGGGATAGCTGGTGGAGAAGAGGAAGCGGTATTTGAGGAACGAATTCGCAGCATTGGCGTATTCGTGGCGCATGGGCATGTTGCGCAGGAAGAAATAGCAGTCCGGGGCAAGGTAGAGGTTCGGACAGAGCAGGGCCGCGCCCACGGCCTCCTGCACCTTGGGCCAGCAGCCGTGCGGGATGACCACGTTCACCTTGGGGAACTTGCGGAGCATGGGCACAAGCGGCGTGGGATCGCAATAGCTGAGATCCGGGCCGCCGTAGGCGCTCATGGTAATGCTGACGAACACGCCGAGCTGCTGGCAGAGGTCAAGGATGGGCTCGATCTTGGGATCGGTGGCGTACATGGCGGGGCTGCACCAGCCGGGATCAAGGGCCACGCCCTTAAAGCCCCAGTCGCGGACACAATGCTCGATCTCCTCAAGGGCGTCCGGCGCGTTGGGGGAGATGCCCGCGAGGGCTACGAACAGGCCCGGATAGCGGAGCAGCAGCTCGTTGACCTCGGCGTTGCTCACGTCGCCGTAACGGGCGTTGCCGGTGTGCCGCCCGTGCAGCACGCCTTTGGTGATCCCGGCGGCCTTCATTTCGTCGACCAGCATGCCCACGGAGGCGTGCTCCATCGAAGGGACGGGGAGGCGTTCAAACCCGGTGGGGCGCATCTTGCGGGGATCGTCGGGCACGGACTGCCAGTTCCTGACGATGCCGAGGTTCATGAAGCCTTTGTACGGAGGGCGGATACGGAAATCGATGACCATGATGTCGTCCTTTTGCGGTGGTAGGCCCGGCGGAAAGCCGCTGGACACGGGAGCGTTGCCGGATGCTTTCGGGAGCGTTTCCCGATCAAGCGGGTTCGGATGTGCGCCGGGTTTTCGTTGATTCGGGAAGAGATTCCCGACCCGTGGGAACAACGGGCCGGGAAAGGGGATCGGGCGAGGGGGCTACTTGATGATGCCGGCCTCACGGTAATACTTCTCCGCGCCGGGATGCAGGGGCAGGGCGAGGTTATCCGCCATGTGTTCGGGGACCAGCGTCTTCCACGTGGGCTGGACGGCGTGCAGTTCCTCAAAACCTTCCACGATGGCCTTGGTGATCTTGTAGACATCGGCGTCCGGCATATTCTTGCGGACGAGCATGACCGTGGAGTCGGTAATGCAGGGAATGTCCCTGCCCACCGCGCCGCCGTAGAAGTCGGCGGGGATGACGCCGATGGACTGCCCGGTCTTGGCGGTGACGCTCTTGAGCACCTTGTCGGATACGGGGAGCCACTTCACCTTGGCGTTGAGCACGAGTTCCTGAATGTGGGACTGCTGGCCGGGGCCGAGGGTCAGGTAGGCGTTCAGGGTGCCGTCCTGGAACATACCCACGCGGTCGTTGGCGGAAACGGCGGTGTGTGCGCCGCCCCATTTCGTGATGTCGTCGTAGGTGTACCCGTATTCGGCCAGCAGCATGGCGCCGACCACGTTGTGCAGGGTGCCCTTGGCCCCGCGATCGAGGCGGACGGGCAGTTTCTTTTCCATGAGTTCGTCGAACGTGTTCACCGGAAGATCGGCGGAGACGATGATGGACAGGCGCGAAGTGTCGTTCATGTTGGCGAGCGAGGCCACATTTTTGAGGGGCTTCTTGTACGGGGCCTTGCCGTCGCGGGCCGCCACGGTGTTGAAGGTCTGGGTCAGGGTGACGTCGGCGGCGTTCTGTTCAAGGCGGAGGGGGTTGCTGACCGAAGCGCCCTGCAGCACGTTGATGGCGCTGCCGGGATAGCGGTCGTTGACCAGCTTGCCGACCCCGGTGAGGCCGACATTCCATGTGCCGCCGAGCACCGCGCCGCCCACGGCCCGGAAGTTGATGGGTTTGGCGTCTTCAGCCGCGGCTGGGGCGGCGAAGGCGAGCGTGAGGCCGATGGCGCAAGCGCCGGAAAGCGTTATGGCCTTGTGCAGGAGGGACATGATGGACTCCTCTGGGTATGTGGGCCGTGGCCCGGTGGAAGGTTTGCGGGCAAGAGCCCGGAAGCTGGGGCGGATCAGGCGGCGCAGAGCCGCTTCTTGCGTGCGATCTGGATGAAAAAGACGAGGCTGGCCGTGCCGAAGCCGATGAGGTCGGTGAGGAGGCCGGGGTACACGAGCACGATCCCGGCCACGAACATCATGACCCGCTCGGCGGGCGAGGATTCGGTGAACAGCCATCCCTGCATACTGGAGGCGAGGCAGACGACGCCGAGCACGGCGGTGAACACGGCCTGCAGGATGGTGGCCCAGTCGCCCATGAGCAGGAGCGCGGGCTCGAAGATGAAGATGAAGGGGACGATGAAGGCGGCGATGCCGAGCTTGAAGGCGGTGAAGCCCGTCTTCATGGGCGGTGCGTCGGCAATGGCGGCCCCGGCGTAAGCCACGAGGCATACGGGCGGGGTGATGCCGGACGAGATGGCGAAGTACATGACGAACAGGTGGGCGGCGAGCACCGGGACCCCGGCCTGCACCAGCGCGGGCGCTCCGAAGGTGGCGACGAGGATGTAAGCGGGCAGGGAGGGCAGGCCCATGCCGAAGATCACGCACGTCCCGGCGAGCACCAGCAGGAAGATCCCGATATGCACCTGCGCGAGCGAGCCCATGAGGTTGACGAAACTGAAGCCGAACCCGGTCATGGTCACGACGCCGATGACGATGCCCACGCAGGCGCAGCACGCCGCGATCATGAGCAGGTTCGCCGCCGCGTTTTCCATGGCGGCGAGGAAACGGGCCGGGGTGAGGCGTGTTTCAGGGCTCAGGAAAGACAGGGCAACCACGGCGGCGCAGGCGAGCAGGGCCGAGAAGATGATGCTCCTTCCGGCGATCATGAGGACGATGAGCAGGGCCAGCGGCGCGAGGTAGTAGAGCTTGCGCTTGATGGAGCGCAGTTCGGGGATGAGATCGGACGGCGTGCCGCCGAGCCCGTGCCGGAGCGCCTCAAAGTGGATCATGGTGAACAGGGATAGGTAATAGAGCACGGCGGGCAGGAGCGCGGCCTTGCAGATGCTCAGGTAGCTGATGCCGGTGTATTCGGCCATGACGAAGGCGATGCTGCCCATGACCGGGGGCATGATCAGGCCGCCGGAGGAGGCGACCGCCTCGACCGCGCCCGAGAATTCGGGCCGGTAGCCCACGCGCTTCATGAGCGGGATGGTGAAGGTGCCGGTGGCGTAGACGTTGGCCGCCGCGCTGCCGGAAACGCTGCCGAAGAGGGCGCTGCCGAAGATGGCCGCCTTGGCCGGGCCGCCCTTGGCGTTGCGGGTGACGAGGCAGGCGAGTTCGAGGAACACGCTGGCCATATTGGTCTTTTCGAGCAGTGCGCCGAACAGGATGAACACGTAGATGATCGTGGCCGAAGCGCCGATGGAGGACCCCCAGATGCCGTCGTTGAGCAGGTACAGCGATTCGATGATCTGGTTGGGGGCGAGGTAGAGGTGCCCCATGTTGCCGGGCAGGAGGTGCCCGAAGAAGGCGTACAGCAGCGCGATGCCGGACACGATCACAAGGGCGAGGCCCGCCACGCGCCGGGTGGCCTCAAGGATGGCGATGATGAGCCCGGCACCCCAGAACAGATCCCATGCCGTCAGCTCGTCGATGTGCGGCATCCTGTCCTGAATGTAGGAGAAGTTTGTGATGATGTACGCCGCAGCCCCGGCGCTCATGGCGATCATGAGGATGTCGAACAGGAACGACCATGCCGGTTCGGGCCGGGGGTTCTTGCGCAAGGCCCGGTTGGACGAGCGCCACAGGAACAGCATGGAGAGCACAAGCCCCACATGCGTTGCCCGGACGATCAGCGGATCGAGCAGCCACATGCCCGTGCAGGTCGTGAGCTGGAACGCGCAGAGGGCTATGGCGAGGGCGAGGATGAGCGGGCGCAGTTTCCTGCGGTCGAAAACGGGAACCATGATGACCTCCTCCGGTCCGCGGAGCGGCTACAGGTTATAGGCTGCGGTGTAGGCCTCGTGCATGGCGTCGAGCACCTTGCCCACGCGGCGGCAGTCGCCGATGGCGGTGAAAGGCACGCCCGCCAGCGAAAGCTCCGCGCACAGGGCGTTCGACGGGCGGTAGCCGAGGGCGAGGACGAGGGTGTCGAAAGGCGGGAGTTCCCGCTGGGAGCCGTAGGCGTCCTTCACGGCGACGCGTCCATCTGGTCCGACGGAAACCAGCTCCGTGGATGTGAGCGCCTTGACCTTATGCTCCCTGAGGCTTTCGAGGAGGAAGCTCCGGGCACGGGCCTGCATGTCCGCCGCAAGATCGGGCCTCAGTTCAAGGATGGTGACGTCCCCGCCCTTGAGCGCGAGGTATTCGGCGGTTTCGCTGCCCACCATGCCCCCGCCCACGACGAGCACACGCTGTCCGGCCTTGGCCTTGCCGGTGAGGATGTCTTCGGCGGTAACGGCGTTGGCGATGCCTTCGCAGAAACGGGGGATGACGGGTACGCTTCCCGTGGCGACGATGAGCGTGTCGGGCTTGAGTTCGGCGAGATCCGCCACGGAGGGCGTGGTCCCGAGGAAGACCTTGACCCCGGAAGCGATCAGCCGTTCGCTAAAGCGGTTCACGAGCACGGCATACAGATCCTTATGCGGCGGCAGGGCGGCGATATTGGCCAGCCCGCCGAGGCGGGTCCGTTTTTCAAAAAGGGTTACCCGATGCCCCCGTTCGGCGGCGACAAGCGCGGCCTGCATCCCGGCGGGCCCGCCGCCCACGATGACCACATGCTTGGAAACGGCGGCGGGGGTGCGGGGATACATGCCTTCGCAGCCGGTGCGGGGATTCACGGCGCAGGCGACGGCCTTGCGCTCGCGCAGCCGGGCCACGCAACCCTCATTGCAGCCCACACATGGGATGACAGCATCGTCACGGTTCGCGGCGAGCTTATTAGGCAGGTCCGGGTCGGCGATGAGCGCCCGCCCCATGACCACAAGGTCGGCCTTGCCGGAATTGAGGACGGCGTCGGCGGATTCCCGGTCGATAATGCGCCCGGCCACGCCCACAAGGGCGCGATCTCCGAGGGCTTCCTTGATCGCGGCGGCGCGGTCGGCATTCCAGCCCTTGGGCAGGCAGGGCGGCGGGCCGGTGAAACGGTTGGTCTCGCCAAGCCCCACGCTGACGTTGAACAGATCGATGCCGTTGTCCGCCACTGTGCGGGCGATGTCGCGGGCCAGCTCCAACGTGATGCCGCCGGGCAGGTACTCCTCGACGCTGCACCGGAAGAACAGGGGAAAATCCGGTCCAAGACGCTTCCTGATGCCCCGGATGACTTCCACTGGCACGCGCATCCGCTTTTCGAAGTTGCCTCCATAGGCGTCCTCGCGGCGGTTGAAGAGCGGGGACATGAACTGCGAGAGGAGGTAGCCGTGCGCACCGTGGATTTCGATGACGTCGAACCCGGCCTCGGCGGCGCGTTCGGCTGCGGAACAGAAGCTGCCGATGACGCGTTCGATGTCGTCCTCGTCCATGACGTGGATGTCGTCGTAGGTGGTGAGTCCGGGGATATAGGAAACGAGCTGGCGGGGGTGCCCGGAAACGGCGGGCTGGGCCAGACGCCCGGCGTGGTTGAGCTGGATGCCCGCCTTGCCGCCGTGGGCGTGGATGGCGTCCGTGAGCCGGCGAAGGCCTTTGATGAAGTGATCGGAAGCGATGCTCACGCCGGGCCAGTAGCTTTTGCCCGTGTCGTCCACGCTGGTGGATTCGAGCATGTTGAGCCCCACGCCGCCGTAGGCGCGCTCGGCGTGGTAGGCGATGAGGCGCTCGCTGACTTCGCCGTTGACCGCGCAGTAGTGCGTGACCATTGAGGGCAGCATGATGCGGTTTCTAAGGGTTGTCTTTCTGATGGTCAGAGGTGAGAGCAGGACGGAAGAGGACATAGACGCTCCGGGGGTGA